>MDTC01203303.1_pt1 | contig 11416 bp, 10 predicted proteins | sample 811181 | NCBI WGS metagenome assembly MDTC01 (sample SAMN05326644, study PRJNA326480) | marine metagenome | isolation source: seawater | place: Pacific Ocean: North | collected 2011 | reverse complement strand
CCGTGCCTTAAGACAAAGTACCATCGGCGCTGAAGGACTTGACTTCCGAGTTCGGAATGGGATCGGGTATTGCCCCTTCGCAATAATTACCAGGCAAGGCTTTATAGTATTTTTGAGATTTCTTGTAAATCAAAATTTTCATTTATTATCTCGAATAATAGCTTAAATTAATATTTATAATGATTATTTTTTAAGTTTAAATGAGACAATAGCGTCACCTTGTTCAACAATATCGCCATAAAACATTTTGAGCACTATTCCTCCTGATGCTGGAATAACAACGTACTGCTCTCCAGCAATTTCATATAATGTAGGTGGAGCAGATCCTATAAAAGGTAACTCATAAGACCAAAGCTCATCTCCATTTAAACTATTAAAGGCTCTAATTTTTTTATCTAAGGTACCTGAAACAAAAACTACATTTCCAGCAGTAGCGGTCGCTCCACCAAAATTTTCTGTTCCTGTTATTTTTCCTTTTTCTTTTAATCTTTTATAATAGCCTAAAGGTACTTGCCAAATTTTTTTTCCCGTACTTATGTTTAGGGCGGTTAATGTTCCCCATGGTGGTTTAGATCCTGGGTAATCATTTAAATCTCTTAGGGGCTTAGCCTTAGCGATATATCTTGGTTTTTGTTTTTCTTTATGAAGTTTTTTTACATCAATTTCCCATGGAATATTATTTGAGCTTACAAACATTATGTCTTTAAAAGGATCAATAGAAGCGCCGGCCCAAATTGCTCCACCATTGTCTCCATACTGAATCGTTTTTTTACCTAAATCATATGTTTCAAAAAAACCATAATTAGATTTTTGAATAATTGAATTAATATAATTTTGATCTTTTAATGTAAGGTCTGTAACATCATCTTTTTTAAAAGTATTTTTAGCAAAAGGTTCTGGCAATTCAAATACTGGTTGATATTCACAAGTTTTTTCTCCTTGTAATCTTGATGTCGGAGCTTTATGTAATTCATAGTCAAATAGCGATTTACCCGTATCCCTATCCAAAACAATAGTGTTGCCAAGTTTGGAAACAACGACTACCACATCTATTCTTTTTCCGAACTTATTAATGGTCGTTAAAATTGGTGCAGCAGGTAAATCATTATTCCAAAGATCATGGCAAGTTTCTTGAAAATGCCAAAGTTTTTTTTTATTTTTAATATCAATTGCTAAAATACTATTAGAAAATAAATTTTTTCCTGGCCTAGTGACACCAATATAATTCGGATGAGGATTACCAGTTGCTAGGTAAATAACACCTCTTTTATCATCAGCAGATAAACCTCCCCAAGGATTTCCTCCTTTGAAATCTTTAGACTTACTATTAGAGTCTCTTAAATAGTATTTCCATTTGATGTCTCCAGAATAAATATCATAAATTTCTATAGATGGTTTGAAAGTTACTAAAATTAACTGTTCATCAAGAATTATTGGTGGAACAGGACTTGAACCAGTTTTTACCGATCCGTTATTGCCAAAATTTTTTATTAGTTTACCAGTTATGGCATTTAAAACTATTATCTGATCATCATTTGTAAAAAATAACTTAACTAAATTATTTTTTTTATCTTCCCAAATTTGCATTCCTCTTTTTGCAGCATGAAATCCTTTTTTTACTTTATATTTCCAAATAACATTTCCATTTTTACCATCCAGACAAACAATAAAATTTCCTGGAGTTGGCATATAGATGTTACCAGCATAAATGACCGGGTTAGCTTGAATGCCCTTTTTTCCATCTTTCGACCGAAATATCCAAGCCGGTTCTAATTTTCCAACATTAGAAAGATTGATTTGATCTAAATTAGAAAAACGCAATGATAAAATATTTCCATGACTTCTTTCCCAGTTATTTAAATAATTCTCAACTTCTTTTATTGTTTTTCCATCTTTAAAATTATTTTTTTTTCCTTTAATTGAAATTACATTTGGTAATTTAGCTCTTTCTTGAGAGTCTTCAATATCCCATTGATTCCTATAGCTTTTTGAAAGTCTATAATTTAAATCAGAATAGTAATTTTCAATTACACTAAATATTTTTTTTATTTTTTTGCTATTTAAATTATTTTTACTTAATTTGATAGAGTTTTGATTAATATAAGAAGAATCAAAACTTGTGAGATCATACAAAATAAATACTGACAATATTGTTAATAAAGTTATCAATAATTTAAAAATTTTTTTCATAAGTTTAATTTTAGTAAAAAATATATCCTTCACCTTAAATTATTTATATGTCAACTCTAATTCTTATATTCAGTAAAATTGGTGGGTGTGATAAGAATTGAACTTATGGCCTCTACGATGTCAACGTAGCGTTCTACCACTGAACTACACACCCAATTAAAAAACAGTTATTAATTTATTTAAAAAATTTTTTATTTTCAACTTATTTAAATAATATTTTTGAGCATCAATATTAAGATTTTTTCTTTTAAATTTTTTTTCATTTGCATTAATCCAGTCTTGTAGTTCTTTAGTATGTAAATGTATTTTTGTTCTCGACAAATTTTGATCGTGTAATCTATAATATGCTAGGGGTTTTTGAAGACATCCAAAATATTTTTTTGTGCTTAAATTAATAAAAAAATCAAAGTCACCTATTATCTCATAATGTTTGTTAAATTTTTTTTTCATAAAAACTTTTTTTTTAACTAAAACTGTTTGAATAGCCACATCGTATTTATTTAAAAGGTTTTGCGTAATTTTACCGGTTGGTAATTTTTTTTTAGTATATATTTTTTTAATTTTTTTCTTATTATTAAATATATAATAGTTAGAATAGACAAGATCTAACTGTTTTTTTTCAATAATTTTTACTTGCTCTTCAATTTTTTTAGGAACCCACCAATCATCTACATCTAAAAAGGATATATATTTTCCTTTACTGATTTTGATTGCTTCATTTCTAGCCTCATAAAGCTTGAGGTATTTTTTTGAATTAAAATATCTTATTCTTTTATCATTAAAACTTAAAATTATATCTTTACTTTTATCTACAGAATTATTGTCCCAAAAAACTATTTCAATCTTTTTATAAGTTTGATTTAGTGCACTATTAATAGTTTTCTTTAAATATTTTTCACCATTGTAACAATTAATAATTATACTAACTAGGGGAGCGTTATTTTTTTTTTTCATAAAATCTTATAGTCCTACTTAGTCCATCTTTTAATTTTATTCTAGGTTTCCAACTAAATGTTTCTGTAGTTTTTTTTATATCAGGGTACAAATTTAAAATTTCATCTTTTCTCATTTTAATTTTACCATATTGCGGAAAACCTTTATTGATAGAACTTTGAATATCATTAATGAGGGACTTTATTTTTTTTGGCTTACCTGATCCTACGTTGTAAATTCCCTTTTTTATTTTATTTTTTTTTATGATCTTTGAAATTAAATTTGATAAATCATCTATAAATAAAAAATCTCTTTTTTGAATACCCTCTGTGCAACTAAATTTTAAATTTTTAACGCAAGATGATATTATATACGGGATCAACCTATCAGTTTTTTGATTTGGTCCATAAATTTGGTACAGCCTAAGTATGATATAAGGAAACTTTTTATTTTTTATAATATATTTTGTTGCTTGTAGTTTTGCTCTGCTATAATGGGATTTAGGCCGACACTTCAATGTTTCTTTTTGAGGTGATAAAGTATTTCCATTCTCTAAACTACTACCGAGTTGAATAAATGCTTTGATTTTTTTTTTTTTAAATATATTTACCAAATTCTTCAAACCTTTGTAATGTGAGGAATAAGTCATATCTTTATTCTTGTGATCTATATTTCCACTTGCATTTAAAACATAATCAAAATTAAGAGAAATTTTTTGTTTTAAGTTTTTAAAATCTGAAGTATCTGCAAATAAATATTTAACACCCCTTAAAAATCTTGTCTTTATTGGTTTTTTTAATGAGAGGCTGAAAACTATGTATTTTTTTTTTATTAATTTTTGAGCTATGTGGAATCCAATGAAACCAGTTCCTCCGATTATCAAGATTTTTTTTTTCAAAATTTTATTTTTTTTTGTTTAAAATTATTTTCTAATATTTCTTTATCTCGAATAGTATCCATACATTGCCAAAATCCAGAGTGCTTATAAGCAAAAAGCTGACTCTTTTTTCCTATTTTTTCTAATGGTTCTCTTTCTAAAAAAGTCTTGTCATTTTTTATAAAACTAAAAATTTTAGTATTCATGACAAAAAAACCACCATTAATCCATCCCTCATCTAAATTAGATTTTTCTTTAAAATATATCACTTTACTATTTTTAATTTTTATTGCTCCAAATCTTGCAGGTGGCCTAACCGCAGTCATAGTAACTATCTTTTTATTTTTTTTATGAAATTTTTCCAATTTACTTAGATTTACATCGGATAGACCATCACCATATGTTACAAAAAAATTTTCATTTATCAAATATTTTTTTAACCTCTTTAGTCTGCCGCCTGTCATTGTTTTTTGCCCTGTATCAATTATTTTAATATTCCATCCATATTTTTTTTTATTAAAATAACTTTTTATAATCTCGCCTTTATATCCAGATGCAATTATAAAATCTTTATGCCCATAATTTGCAAAATGTTTCATAATATAAAATAAAATTGGTTTTTTATTAATTGGAACCATTGGTTTAGGAATAGTCTTAGTATACTCTGATAATCTTGTTCCTAATCCACCTGCTAAAATCACTACTTTCATTTTATTTATTTAAAGACCTTTCATAGTATGAAATTTGTGAAAGTGACTTACTCATTATATTATTTTTTTTTTCAAAAAAATGTTTATACCAATCAATAGTTAAAAAAATAGTTTTTTCAAAACTTAGAGTTGATTTCCAACTTAGTTTTTTTTTCGATTTTGAGCTATCTAACTGTAATAAAGTGTTTTCAAAAAACTTTTTATTTACTCTAGTTTTCCACTTTATTATATTCCAGTTTTTTTGCATTTCAGAAACAACCTCTTGCACTTGATGGTTTCTTGTTAAATTTGGTCCAAAATTAAATGCTTCTCCATGAAAATTTTTATTTTTTTTTAATTTACAAGCTAATGTGAGGTAGCCATTAATTACTTCAAGAACGTGCTGCCATGGTCTTGTAGATTTTGGATTACGTAAGACAACTGTTTTTTTTTTTATACAACTTTTTATACAGTCTGGCACTAATCTATCTTGGGACCAATCACCTCCACCGATAACATTTCCTGCTCTAGCAACTGCTATTGAAACTTTATTTTTATTGTAAGAAAAAAAAGACTTTATATGAGATTGTATTACTATTTCAGCAGCTGATTTCGATGCACCATAAGGATCAATTCCACCAATTATATCAGTTTCGGTATATCCTCTTTTAATTTCGAGATTTTTGTATGCTTTATCGCTTGTTATTAAAACAGCTGTGCAAATTTTTTTTATTTCTTTTAGAGATTCTAAAACATTAAGCGTTCCTATCAAATTAGTTTTCCATGTTTCTACTGGATTAGAATATGATTTTCTTACAATTGATTGAGCAGCAAGATGAAAGACAAAATCTGGTTGATATTTTTTAAAAACTTTTTTAAGTTTAGTAAGATTTTTTATATCAATTTTTTTTGACACAATCTTTTTATCTATTCCTAAAGATGCATAATGTGAAGGTGTAGTAGGTATGTTTTTTGATACTCCGATAACTTTAGCCCCTAGACTTTGTAGCCATAATGTTAGCCATGATCCCTTAAAGCCAGTGTGTCCAGTTATTAAAATTTTTTTTTTATTAAATATTTTTTTATATTTCATTTATTTAATTCTATATTTGATAAAATTTGATAATTCAGTTTTTGATCATCTCTTGAAGTAAGATATTTTGTCTTATATTTCTTATATTTTTCCTCACTTATGATTAAACTATTTTTAATTAAATTCTCATCAAATTTCGAGTCAATATTTACAGGTATTACACCTAGTTTGTCTGCAATATAATTTTGTTTTTCTCTCCAAATTTTATTTCTATTTAGTTCATCAGAATATATCATAATTGACGGTATATTATGCAAGGTGCTAAAACATAAACCCGTCGAGTCAATTGATATTATAATTTTTGCAAAAAAACTCTCTCTAACCAATCTATTATCAATAATTTCTCTGTTACCATAATATAAGGGGAATTTTTCGTGTTTAGTTTTTGGGTGTGGTGCTATTTTAATTTTTATTTTTAAGAAGTCTTCCAATTTATCAAAGAATCTTACCAAAGATGGATACCATTTTTCAGTTGTAAATAAATTCGACATATCGGTTTTTTTTATAAGATTGTCTCCCTGAAACATAGGCCCTGGTTTTTCTAAATATAAGGCAGATACTCTCTCGAATTTCTTATCGTTAAAATTTTTTTTCTCAATTAAATAATTAGAATAATCATGTGCATTTCCTCTAATAATTATAGATCTTTTAGATCCATAATAGTGATCTGTTCCTGACTTAAATGAATATTTTGGATTTAAATTAAATAAATTACCTAAAAATTTAAAAAATTTATCTGATAAAAAATACTTTATTAAGATAGGGTTTAAACAAAATTCAAAAAGTTTAGTTAAAAGATTTTTTTTATTTAATTTTATTTCTTTATCTGGCATTTTAGCTGAAGCCCATCTAAAATCTTTGACATTATTCTTTTTTAATTCAAGACAAATCATTAATGAAGAAAAATTTTCTGGTTTAACATCGTTACATATAATAATATTGGGATCTTCTTTTATAAGAGATTTGAATGATATCTTCCAATCTTTAATATTTTTAAATCTAGTGACTCTATCTTCTTGCATATCACTCAAATAAGCTTTTTTAAAATGAGGATAAACAATATCTATTACCTCATGAATGTGTATTTTTATATCAAACTCTTTTTCTAAATATTCACATTCAAATCTTTCCCAGTCGAATTTCCTAAACTTAAAAGGATATAAAAATAATAAATTTTTTGTTTTCAGATAGACCTACTTTTTTAATATTTTAGTTATAAAATTTAACTCTTTAATGCTTAATCTGGCGCTAGAAGGTAGGCAAATATAATTTTTGTAATTATTTATAGTACTATTAATTTTAAATTTTTCATTAGATCTATATGGTTTCTGTTGATGGTTAGGTTTCCATATTGGTCTTGCCTGTATTCCATTTTTATTTAAGATATATAAAAGTTTTCTAGCATTTTTTTTATAAAGATTTGCATTAACTTTTATTATATTGAGCCAATAATTATTATTTGCATTTAAGGGTGATTTCAAAATGCTTAGTCCTTTAATTGCGATAATTTTTTTTTTATAAAAGATATTAATTTTTTTTTTTTTCTTTAAAATAAAATTAATTTTTTCTAGTTGAGCAACTCCTAATGCAGCACAAATATTTGAAAGTCTAAAATTGTATCCTACTTCATCATGGATAAACGCTAGATTTTTATCTTTAGCTTGAGTTATCAAATACCTGGCTTTTTTACTCAGATAATTGTCTTTAATTAATATGACTCCCCCATTTCCAGTTGTGATCGTCTTATTCCCATTAAAAGATAAGACGCCGAAATCTCCAACTGTGCCTGTATGTTTGTTTTTAAATTTTCCCTTAATATATTTTGTACCAATACTTTCAGCTGCATCTTCAATAATTTTAATGTTTCTTTTTTTGCAAATTTCAAAAAGTTTGTCAAAATTGGCAGCATTACCAAAGGTATGCACGACCATTAGTGCAACAATTTTTTTTCCAGTTGAAATGTTAAATGTAGAATTATTTTTAAAGATTGTTTTTGTTAAAATAAAATCAATACATTTTGATTGATTGATGTTAAAATTTTCTTCTGTATCCATAAAAATAGGTTCTGCACCCGCATGTTTGATTGCATTAATAGTTGCTACAAAAGTGATAGTTGGTACAATTACCTCATCATTTTTTTTGGTTCCTGCTAAAATTAAGCTCATTTGTAGACCTATTGTGCCGTTAAGAACAGCAACAGCATTTTTGGATTTAGTAAATTGACAAATTTTTTTTTCAAATATGTCTACGAATTTTCCAGCGGATGAAACCCAATTGTCTTTTACACATTTTAAAAGATATTTTTGTTCATTTCCAGTAAAGTAAGGTTCGTGTAGTCCAATATTTTTCATCATTTAAACTATTGTCCACCCACCATCGATTACTATATTCGTACCTGTAATATATGAGCTAGCCTCTGAAGCTAAAAAAATAATAGTTGGCGCGATATCGGAGCTATTGCCCATCCGTTTTAATGGTGTTTTATTTGCATATCTTTTAATGAATTTTTTGGATTGATTATTTTTTTTTCCAGCAATTTTTCCTTGGATGCCGCCTGGACTAATTGAGTTAACTCTTATTCCATGCTGCCCGTAATAGGCAGCCATTTGTTTTGTTTGATTGAGAATCCCCCCTTTAATTGAAGAGTATATAGCGTTTTCTTTTAAATTAATGCCCTTATATAATTCCTGATCTTGTCCTAACATTCCGTAAGTTGAAGCCAATTGAATTATTTTTCCTTTGATTTTCTTTTTTTTCATAAACTCCGCTACTACTCTGGCACACCAAACATATGAGTTTAGATGTAAATTAGTATTATTTATTATTGAATCTAGAGAAACTTGATCGAATGAACTTTTTGACCAATTTTTGTCAAAAGGGTAAGAACAATTTAAAAATATTTCGGGAGTTCCATATTTTAAAATAATTTTTTTTAAAAATTTTTCAAAATTCTTTAATTTTTTAACATCAAAACGTTCAAACTTGATTCCATTTTTATAATTAATCAATTTGTCTTTTTTAATATCTATATTTATAACCTTTGCTCCAGCATCTGATAAAGCAATACATGCTTCTTTTCCAATAGTACCAGAACCTCCTAAAATAAAAGCAGTTTTTTTATCTAATTTAAATTTTTCTAAATATTTCATTTATTTTTTTTTTTCATATAGTACTCTACTAAATCAAAATCTTCTTTATCGTCAATATCTATAGATCTAGATTTTGGCATTATAAAGATGCCAGTTTTGTGATTGAGAATATTTTTCGCATTTAATAAAGAACTTCTTTTCCAAATATATATTGATGCATTTACGTCAAAGATTTTTGGGGCTTCCTGTCTACCGTAAAAATTAATTTTAGTGTCTTTAACGATTTTAATTTTTTTTCTTTTTAGTTCTACCATATTATAATAGGGATTTTTATTTGCTGGACACACACTTAATAAATTTGAATTTTTATTTTTTATAAATTTTTTAAGAGCACCAGATATATCACTTGCTTGTCTTAATGGGGATGTGGCGTCTAAATCAACTATTATATCAAATTTTTTATTAAAGTATTTCTCAGAATTTAAAAGCGCGTGTTTTATTGCAGGAATTTTTGGTGCTTTGTCATGTGATAGTCTAAAAGGTCGATCAATCAAATAGTCTGCATATTTTTTTGAAATTCTTAGAATATTTTTAGAGTCTGATGATACAATAATTTTATCAAAAATTTTAGTTTTCATTGCTGTAATTAATGTATGAACTATTAACGGTTTACCATTTAAGACTTTAATATTTTTGTTTTTTAAAGTAGTAGAACCTCCTCTTGCACAAATGCTACATAAGATTTTCATATAGATATTTTTATTTCTTCAATTAATTTTTGTACTATCATTGCTTCTTTAAAAGTACAGTTAGTTGAATAATTTTTATTTAGTAGATTTAAACTTTCTTTTTTATAACTTTGCATGATGTTGTAATTTTTATATTTAAATATTTTTTTTTTCTCTCCTTCTATTAAGGTAATGCTATTATTTTTGATATCACCGTAAATAGAAAAGTTTTTTCCATTAATAATTATTTCTCTTTTTTCAATTTTAGAAAAAAAATTAAGATTTAGATTAATAAAAATATTTTTTTTATTAGTAGCGTTCAAGCATAAAATATCATCACAATCTATTTTTAAATTTGAGATCTTTTTATTAAAACTATATAGTATTTTTAAATTACCAAATATCCAGTTTAAATAATCAATTTCATGGCTTAATTCTAGTAAGACACCACCTCCTAATTTTTTTTGTGCACTTACAGTTTTTTTATAATCAATATTTCTCCAATCTGGTAAATATGTAAAACAGTCAGATCTCACAAAGAATATGTCTTTTTTCCTCACGTAGTCTTTAATAAATTTTAAAACAGGATGGTGTCTTAAATTATAACCTACAAAATATTTATTTTTTTTAATTTTTGAAATATCCTGTTTTTTGTTAAAAAGTGGTTTTTCAACTAGAACTATTTTGTTATTATATAATTTTTCTATCAACAAAATAAATTTATAATGAAAAGATGATGGGGAACAAATAATTATATAATCGGGATCATAATTAATTAAGTTTGCATAATTTTTTTTAGGAATTTTTATAAATTTTCTTGATGGTATTAGCTTAATTACTATTTTTTTTTCAATTAATCTTAATGCTTTAAAATGATTTTTTCCTCCTGAACCCTCACCAATTATTAAAATTTTTTTAGACACGCAGTGTCTCCAGTCTTTTTTTATATTCATGCAATTGGCCTATGTCATACCATTGTTTTTGACCAATCTTAAATGTGCCAATTTTTAATTTATTTTTTTTTAAAATTTCTATAAAATTATTCATATCCATATACTTATTTTTTGGGATAAATCTTAATATATTTGAATTAAAAACATATAAACCTGTTGTAATTAAATGATTATATTTGGGTTTTTCTTCTATCTTCAGAAGCTCTTTATTTGAATTAATTTTACAAACTCCGTAAGGAATTAATGAAGTTTGATTAGAGGTCACTAAAGTTAAATCACTTTTATTTTTGATATGAGATTGAATTAAATTTTTAAAGTCAAATTCAAATACTACATCACAATTAGAAACTAAAAAATTTTTAGTAACTTTGCCTTTAAGCTTTTCGAGGCCACCTACAGTTCCGAGAGGTTTTAATTCATTGACATAACTAATTTTTTTTTTAATTCTGGGTATATTATTTATATAAGCTTTGATTAAGTCAGATTTGAAATTTAACATTAGAAAGAATTTTTTTGATCCAAATTTAGTAAAACTATCTATTATATTTTCAATAGCAGTTTTACCTTTAAGTGGCACCAAGGGTTTCGGAAGAACTCTAGTTATAGGGTCAAGCCTCTTCCCTTTTCCCCCAGCCATAATTACAACATTAGTTTTAAATAGTGTATTATTTTTACCTGATATTTTTTTCTTTATTCCAAAATTTTTAGACTTTAATATTACACCAATAATTTTTTTATCATTTTCATTATTTAAAATAGGAATAATTTCAATTCTCTTTTTTATAAATAGATTTTTTATTTTATTTGTTTTGATTTGACTTTGTAATAAATATTTAGTTTTTTTGTTACAAAGTTTATAAACTG
>MDTC01063398.1_pt1 | contig 11416 bp, 9 predicted proteins | sample 811181 | NCBI WGS metagenome assembly MDTC01 (sample SAMN05326644, study PRJNA326480) | marine metagenome | isolation source: seawater | place: Pacific Ocean: North | collected 2011 | reverse complement strand
TAAGAAAATTTTATGGGTATGACTTTTTTAAAAACCTTTTTGTTGATACTTTTTAAAATTTAATACTTAATTTAACTTCATTAAATTTCTTTATCTTATTGTTTTGAATAAATATAATTATGATTATACTAAAAATAGTTTAAGATAAATTTTGTTAAAAAATATTTTTTTATTCATAAATAAAGAGACAAAAATTAACCTTGTGAATTAATTTTTTTCGTAATATGCGCTCAAAAAAATCGCTATAAAAATTATGATTCCACCGATTAAAGTGTTCAAATATATTTCTTCACCTATTGCGATCCAAACCCATAAAGGACCTAGAAATACCTCACCAAGAGAGAGGATGGTTAGCTGTGTTGAGGCTAAAACCTTTGAACCAATCGTATACAAAACAAGACCACTTCCAACTTGAAAAACCCCCATGGAAACAGAAATCAAAAGATCTTTTTTTGGTATCATAAAACTTATTCCAGACATAAAAATAATAAAAGAGGTGATACTTACACCTATTATCCCAGAAGCAAACACAGACGGAAGCATTTCTATGTTTTTATTATGCCTTAAATTTATTGTAAAAAGGGCGAACCCAAAGGCAGACCCAATTGCTGCCAAGTTACCTTTAAAGCTCGCATCACCAAAATCATTCCAAACCATTATCAAAACACCACAAAGAGCTAGAGCAATCGATACAATAGTAGAAACAGATATTATTTCGCGTAAAATATAAACGGCCAAAAAGGCGGTTATGATTGGAGCACACGCAAATAAAATTAAAGCATTGGCCGCTGAAGTATGCTGAAGAGAATAGATCCCTCCCAGATATGCACAAAACAAAAACAAACCACCCAAAAAATAGCTTCTGAAATTTTTTGCTATCAAAAACAAGATATTATTATAAAAAACTAATGAAATTATACCTATATAAAATGTTAAACTAAGTGACCTGTAGAACAATATTTGAAAAGAATTTGCTTCATCCATACTTTTAACCGCTACGCCAACTGTAGACCAAAGTACGCCCGCTAAAATAACAAGAAGAGCACCTTTAGATTTAGTTAGTCTTGTTTCTGTCATGGGTTATTTACTTTTATAAAATCAGGTTTTTTGAGTTAAGTATGTTAACAGAAATGCAATTATCTTACTTGTTTTAAATAAAAAATTATTATGGTACTGTTGAATTAAAAAAAAGGATATAATTTTGGCTGGACAAGAGTTTCTAGATTCAATAGAGATTAACTTTAATAAAGCTATTGACGCTTTAGCCTTTAGCAAATCAGAAGAAACGCTGCCCGAGGACTTGGCTAACCAGATTATGCAGGCTAACTCTACATACACAGTTAGATTTGCCGTAAGGCTAAGAGGAAAAGTTCATACTTTTACAGGATACAGATCAGTCCATTCAGATCATTTTGAACCTGTTAAAGGCGGTATTAGATATGATTTAGATGTAAATCAGGAAGAAGTTGAAGCACTAGCTGCTTTGATGACTTATAAATGCTCTCTTGTTGAAGTTCCATTTGGGGGCTCTAAAGGAGGATTGATAATTAACCCTAGGGAATGGAATGAGCAAGAACTAGAAAAAATAACCAGACGCTTCACTCAAGAACTTGCTAAAAGAGATTTAATTCATCCTTCTCAAAACGTACCAGCACCAGATGTAGGTACTGGAGAAAGAGAAATGGCATGGATGGCTGATGAATACAGAAGACTAAATCCGACGGACCTTAACGCTTGGGCATGTGTAACGGGAAAACCTGTAAATAAAGGCGGGATTTCAGGAAGAACCGAAGCGACAGGTAGAGGTGTTAAGTACGCATTAAACGCTTTCTTTGATACCGCCGAGGACGTTAATAAAACTAGTCTTTCACCTACTCTAAAAGGTAAAAAAATTATTGTACAAGGATTAGGTAATGTTGGTTACCATGCTGCGTTATTCCTCTCGAAAGAAGACAAGGCGATAATTACTCATGTTCTAGAGAGAGATGGTGGAGTAATCGATCCTAATGGAATTGATGTATTAGCTCTTCGTAAACATATATTGTCCTCTGGTTCTATCAAAGGATATAAAGGATATACGAACGCAGGGTCTGAATTATTAGAAGCTGATGCTGATATTTTAATTCCAGCTGCAATGGAATTAGTCATCACTAAAGATAACGCATCTAAAATTAAGGCACCAATAATAGTTGAAGCTGCAAATGGTCCTATATCTGCTGAGGCCGATGAGATTCTTAATAAGAATGGGAAAGTAATTATTCCTGATCTTTATGCAAATGCGGGTGGTGTTACTGTAAGCTACTTTGAGTGGATAAAAAACTTAAGCAGAATAAGATTTGGGAGATTACAAAGAAGAGCCCAAGAAAATCAACTGTCTACACTGATTGCTGGCATAGAATCTCTTGTAAATTCAAAATTTCCAAATGAGTTTAGAGATGAAATAGTTAAAGGAGACTCAGAGATTGATCTAGTAAGATCAGGCTTAGAAGACACTATGAGAAATTCTTACAAAATAATAAGTGATGTGTGGAATTCTGATGATAAAATTGCCGACTTGAGAACCGCTGCGATGATGGTAGCAATAAAAAGAGTGGCTCAAAGCTATACATCGTTAGGGATTTAAATTTATGCTTGCTTTTCTAAACCATCAAAAAGCTCTTCTCTTGAAAACGGTAAAGATCTAAGTCTGACGCCAGTAGCATTGAATATTGCATTTCCAATCGCAGGAGCAACTACACATGTAGCAGGCTCTCCTACACCACTAGGATATATTCCATTCTCAACAATATGGATATCAATTTCTGGTAACTTACTAATATTTTGCCACTTGTAAGTGTCAAAATTCCTTTCAACAATGCTACCATTTTCTAATGTCATCTTTTCCATCATGGCATTCGAAAGACCCCAGAGTAAACTTCCTTCAATTTGTGCAATTATTCCGTCCGGATTTATCGCAATACCAGCATCTACTACACATGTAAGTTTTTTGATATCAATAGCTGCAGAATTAGGATCGACAGAAACCTTCGCAATTAATGCTAGAAAACATGGGTTTCTCCTTACCTCGGCTCCTGTAACCGCTATGCCTAACCCTGTATTTTTTGGTAAATCACCTGATCCGTAATTTGACAATCCGCTGGCAATTCTAAGCACATTTGCCAATCTCTTTCCTCCACCGAAAGACGCAGGTGATTTTTCATCCTTTTTTGACCCTTTGTTTAGCCCTTTGCCACGTAGATTAGACAACCGGAAATTAAGAGGGTCTTGATTGAGTTCACTAGAAATTTCATCAACAAAGGTTTCTGCAGCAAAAACGGTGTAATTATTTGCTACACTTCGTACATTTCTAACTGGCACAGCCTTTTCTACAGATATTTGCCGAAAGTAATCTACAGTTTGGTTTTCAATGTCATACCAGTTATCAGAACCTGTTAGCGTATACTCCTCAATCTTATGAGAGTCCTTTAACGGCTTTCCATTTATTATAGGATCAATCAACGCCGGGGGAAACATCGTATCAAATTGCATAGTAGCAGATGCTATTTCTTGTTTTAGCCCTAGACATTTACTCTCAGAGATTATTGCGCTCATTTTTTGAAAAGTTGGGGTTCTTGGGTGAGCAAAAGCCATGTCATCCTCACGAGTAAATATCAACTTCACAGGCTTATTTAAATTAATACTCGCCAATGAAGCTAATGCAGGCAAACCAAATTCAACCTTCTTTCCGAAAGATCCGCCTATCAGGTGTGGGTGATAAATAATATTCTCTGGTTTTATCCCCGTATAATTTGACATAAACATTGGAAGAAGAGTTCCTACTTGGTGGCCTGCGTATATATGAAGGTTACCGTCAACAAAGTTTGCTAGAGCTGCCATAGGCTCAAGAGCAACATGAGCAACCATAGAAGTACTATATTCTCTTTCTATTTCAATGCACTCCTCTCCGGAGCCACAGGATTCATAACTTCCTTTTTTCCAAAAAACTTTCCCATTTTTTTTGTTTTTCATAATATTTCGTGCATCTTCCAGAATGTCTTTTGATGACATAGAAGAGCAATTTGAGGTATCCCATGTAACATCTATCAATTGAGCTGCTCTCATCGCAGAAGGATAATCAGATGCTATAACCATTGGCACGTGTGTTAATCCCCCAAAAACGAGTGCTTCATCAGGAAAGTTAAAAGGTATTGTTTGAATATACCCTTTAACTTTCTTCGCTTTAATGTCATCAATTTTAGAAATCTTAGCGCCAAACCTTCTTGGTGGCGCAATAATCTTTGCATAAACCATATTGGGAACATGGGCATCTATGGCATAGCGAGCAGACCCATTAACCTTTTCAGGAATATCTAGCGCTGAAACAGATCTACCTATAATTTTGTAATCACTTTTCTTTTTTAATTTTATATTCATTAGGTCTTTTTCATCTACCTGATAATCAATAACTGTTTCTGAAAGAATTTCAGAAAAAGATATCTTTTCGCCCATCAGCGTATCTTTAATAGAGCTATTTTCTGCAATGCAATCTGATATTTCAGCGCCTAATAAATCTGCTCCAGCCTCAAGAATAATTTCCCTCGCAGAGGCTGCTACTCTTGAAAGTTTATCAAATTCTTCAAATATACTGTAGCTACCTCCTGTCAATTGCAGCCCATATGTTGCCATCGTAGTGTGATCCATCTGAGGATAATCAATAGTTACATCATTCCAACTTAACCCCAGTTCCTCAGCCACAATTTGAGCTAAAGAAGTCCCAACATGTTGACCCATCTCCATCCTGAATATATGGACCGTAGTTCGGCCATTAGACTCCATCGTAAACCAAACTGAGGGTGAAAAATTTGGGGGTAAAACCAGTGGGCTGGAAGGATTGAGTAGATCAACAGCCTGCTTACCTTGAGCAAAAGTTGACTGGGCAAAAATCAGGGAAGTAAGACCTGCTCCAGAACTTATCATAAAGGACCTACGGTTGAGAGTATTTTGATCCATTACACGCTCCTTTCTCTCATTGTTTTTCCTGCTTTTTTTATAGCAGCTTTAATTCTCTTATATGTCATGCACCTACAAAGATTTCCTCTCATAGATATTTCAATTTCCTCATCATCCGGGCTATTATTTTCTGCCAATAAAGCCGCAGCTTGCATTATTTGACCTGATTGACAGTAACCGCACTGAGGTACTTGAAGATCTAGCCATGCCTCTTGTACTGGGTGGTTGGAAGCTGGATCCAAGCCCTCGATAGTGGTGATGATTGCATTTTCAACATCACCTACTCTTATCCGGCACGATCTCATAGCCTCTCCATTTATATGCACTGTGCAGCACCCACAATAACCGCCTCCACAACCAAATTTTGTTCCTGTAAGTTTTAAGTCTTCTCTTAATACCCATAAAAGAGGAGTGTCTGCAGCACTATCAACAAAATAACTTTTTCCATTAATTTTCAATTGTGCCATTAGAAGTCTCCTTTATAAATTTAACTTTCATCATTATTTTTTTATAAACTTCTCTTCTATGTAAAAGAAAACAGAAGTTGCCATGATATCAATTACGTCTCTTGCTTTGAATTTAACTTTTTCTCTTTTTAATTTCCTACTTATTGAACGCGCATTCTTTTTTAATAGCTTAGAATGGATTCCAATCATTTGCTCATCAAAGAAAATTATATTTGAACTAGTGTATTCTCTTATTAAAGGCGCCAACTCATTGTTCCAATCTTCAGCCCCAAGGCGAACTAATGATAAAGAAATATCTCTTTGAGAGAGCATCGTGCTATTACCTGAGTACTTTTGTATTATTTTAAACGAGGTCCATGAAGCAGGGTTTCTTAAGTCAGCTATATTTTTGTTCTTTGGGTCTTTATTTAGTTCAGCTGTATCAATTTTTATTCCTGTAGTTCCATGACACGACCAGCAACCATCCCCAGGTTGATTATAGATTTTTTCTCCTATAAGCAGAGCAAGGTCTTTCCTTTCAAGTTCTACGTACTCCTTTATCGGCTTGGCATTTATTTGACTTAAAAACATAATCGTAAAGGCCAAGACAATACAACATAGCCAAGCTTTTCTTTCAAAAGATTTTAACATCAACATAATTGTAATTTCCTAGTCTTAAAATAAATGATAACTTAAACTTATGACTAGGCACAAGATTTTTATTTTAAACTATCTGCATCAACTTCAATGCTTCTAAGGACAAGAATTCTTTTCGCATTGATAACTGCATTGGCAATAATAGCGTGCATAATGCTTGTACAAAATTATGTCTCTAGAGAACAGATTCAAAAGGCAATAGTTTCAGAGGTTACTCTTGGACAGGATGTAATTTGGAACAAAATCCTGGACTCAAGTCACAAACAAATGGAATTTTATGCTTATGATAGCCGACCTGGAATGCCCTCAATTTGGGCCTTAAGGGGCAAGAGAAGTGCCATAGCCGCCATTGAGAAAAAAAATCCTAGATTGATTGATAGATCAATTAAAAAATTCTTTACAGGGCTATATGACAAAAGAATTATTGATCATATTTTTATCTTTGAACAAAACGGAAAATTTGTTCATAACATGTCAAATGAAAATATAGCAGCTTTCGATCTATCTGATATTTCTGAAGAAACTTTTAAGGGGAAGACATTTAAAAACACTATTAGAGGGCTCGGTGTAATTAATGATCAACTTTGTTCGGTAGTTATTTTTAAGATTTTTTCTAATGGACGCCCAATAGGATCGATACTCTATGGAAAAAAAATTACCCCCCTTATAGATAGTTTTGTTGAAGGAGCCCAAGCTGACTTTATAGCATTACTTAAACCAAACCCAATTTTTACAGAAAAATATATTTCATTTGAAGATTTTGAATCTAATTTTCAGGGGACCAAAGATTTTATAAAAGCCAAAAACAAGTCTTTTTCACTTAACGAGAATAATCTAAACTTATTAAATGGAGAAGTTATACCTATCTTCTTTATTAGAGATATCACGCCAGCAATTAATGAGTACAACAGAATATTTTTAATTGCAGGTCTCTTAATATTGAGTGCCTTATTGTTAATCGGAATGATAATTGTTCTTATTTTAAGGGCTGGTTTCAAGCCTCTCTATGGAGCGATAGATGCTTTAAAGTCTTTGTCTAACGGAAATACTAATGTTGATGTAAAAGTATCAAGAAATGATGAAGTAGGACAAATAGCTACTTCAGTAAAATCCTTCAAGGAAGCCTTAATTAACTATGGAAATATTAGATCTAGCACTTTGAAAAATAGACAAGAACAAGAAGAAAAAATTATTAATGAAACACTGAAATTAGCGAGCCTTTTACCGGTAGAACAAAGAAAAGAATTAAGGCAAGACGTTAATGAAATGAAAAAACTTAATAAAGAAAATATGAGCAGTGATGAGAATTTATTTAACACAAACGAGAACCAAACTATAAATTTGTTAACAATTGCATTCAGCAGAATATCCAAAGAAATTAAATCTTTATTTAGAAAACAAGTTCAGCTTACAGAAGCTTACCAAAGATTTGTTCCTGAACAGTTATTGAAAAGTCTAGAGAAAAAATCAATTTTAGACGTAAACTTAGGCGATCAGGTGCAGAAAAATATGAGCGTCTTATTTTCTGATATAAGGGCTTTCACAAATATTTCTGAAAAACTGGAGCCTGCTGAGAATTTTAAATTTGTTAACGATTACTTAGCGGGCGTTGTCCCTTCAATTCGAGAGCACAACGGTTATGTGGATAAGTATATTGGAGATGCAATAATGGCTTTATTTACTGAAGAAGGATCAGATGCTGTAAAAAGCGCTATTGATATGCTTACAAAGCTCAAAAAATTAAATGAAATAAGAGCCAAGGAAAAAAGTCCCACGATATCCATTGGTATTGGTATAAATACTGGATCTGTAATGCTGGGAACACTTGGTGTTTCTGACAGGTTAGAAGGTTCTGTCATAAGTGATACCGTGAATGTTGCAGCTCGTTTAGAAGAGCTTACAAAATTTTACAAAGTACCTTTGCTGATCGGTGGAGATACTGAAAAATCTTTAGATGATAACTCGATAGCACGAAGAGAAATTGACTATATTGAGGTAAAAGGAAAAGAAAAGAAAATTTCTATTTTTGAAGTTTACCAATGGGAGTCTAAGGAGATTATATTAAAAAAAGACAGTCTGAAAACTTTATTCGGCCAAAGCTTAAAGCTCTACAGAGAAGGAAATTACAGAAAATGCCTGAATATGCTTAAGAAGTATAAAAAAGAATTACCTACTGATAAAATTATTGATCTATATATCAAAAGGTGTGACGAGCAAATCAATTAGTTTTTTATTTTAAAGGTATTTGGACTTCATTTTTTCGTAAAAACCCTGGAGTCATAGGTCCATGATAGAAAGCGTAGCGAATTTTTTTAATGTCATAACCTATCCCTAAGTCTGTGATCCAACTCTCTAATAGCTCTCCCTTCTTCTTTAAATTATTTTGGCTAGGTGATCCATTAAATTTAATTACTGCAACCCGTATTTTTGGAATCTTTTTTATTGTTATGTTTTCACTTAAAGGATTAGGAGCATTAGTGGAAGAAAATTTCTTAGGCATAAAAAAAAGAGTTTTCCAGTATTTATTATCCATAGTCTTTTCTTGAATTACAGGTACTGTCATGCTTACTTTTATTTGCTCATAACTGTGTCCTCCGATGTATCTTGCCAAATCAGAAAATCCCTTACTCAAAGATATATCTCTACTCCCTTCTTGCGCACTAGAAACAGCTAAAGTCGCATTATATTCCCTAATTTCAAAATTCTTCACTTTCTTTAACACTCTAAATTTAGGTGTTTCAAAGAAAGAGGGAAAGAGTGTCCAAAAGACTGAAAGTATAACAAGAATAATTAAAATAGCTGGTATCAGTTTTATTATTCCCATTTTTTATTTATTTTTGAAAACTATTTGTTTTTTCTAATTTTTGAAATTATTGCTTTCATTTCTTCAATCGGGACATATCCTGGGATAAATTGATCTTCAATTATAAACAAGGGCGTACCCGAGAAACCAATTTTTTTTGCTAATAAAGTTGATTTTTCAATATGACCCTTAACGAATTCACTATTCATGTCGTCTTCTAATTTGATTAGATCAATATCAAGTTCATCGGCCAAAGAGATAATTTTATCTTCATTCAATCGTTTTTCATCCATCAATTTCCAATGAAAGTCTTTATACTTGTCTTGTTTTATGGATGCGATTGCAGCTTTAGCAGCAAAAACGCTAATTGAATTCAAAATAGGCCACTCTCTAGGAATAAATTTTATATTGCCATCGTCCCTTATAAGACTCCTAATGTTTTGAGCCGCAACTTTACAGTAAGAGCAATTGTAATCAAAGAACTCGACTATTGTTATATCGCCGTTTGGGTTACCTAATATACCGGTATCACTAACGTCGAAAAGTTCACCCCTATATTCTTCTAATAATCTGGAAATATTTTTACTTTTTTTTATTTCATCTCTTTCCTTCAATATCTTACTGACTTCAATAAGGACTTCCGGGTTTTCTAACATTGCTTCAATAGCCATTTTTTTTATTACATCGATTTGATCTTTTGAAAAAATATCAGTGGCTTTTGTCTCAGCATTTAAAGCTTCAACAGAGAACAAAGGTGATAACAAGAGTGCAAATACTGAGAAATATTTTAAAACTCTATTTTTTACCATTTTTTACCGTTCCTAATCTATAAAATAATTTACAATAAGCTTCTTGACCTTTGACAAAACTACTAATTCTAAAAAACTCGTTTGGTGCGTGAATATTTTCGTCGTCCAAACCAAAAGCAAACATAGTTCCGTGAACACCTAAATGTTTTAAAAAAGCAGATAAAATTGGTATAGAACCACCAATTCTAATTATATATGGATCTTTATTGTATATCTCCTTTAAAACATCCCGAGCCATCTCAGTAGATAGATGTTCGTCAGGAACTTGAAAAGGCTCTCCTTCATCTTGTAACGAAATTACTTCTGCTGTGACGCCTTTTGGCAAATTACTGAAAACATGAGTTTTAACAAGTTCAAATATTTTTTTTGGTTTTTGATTTGAGACTAAACGACAAGTTATTTTTGCAGTAGCTTCAGAGGGTAATACAGTTTTTGTACCCTCGCCCTGGAATCCACCCCAAATACCATTTAAATCAAAAGAAGGTCTGGCACCCATTCTTTCCATAGTGGTATAACTTTTTTCTCCAGAAACTTCCTTAACCCCCATATCATGGATGTATTTGCTTTCATCAAAAGGAACTTTTGAAATTTCCTCTCGGTCAGAGTTGCTAAGTTCGATGACATCATCGTAATAACCACTTATCGATATTCTACCATCTTCATCCTTCATGGAGCTTATTATTTTTGAAAGTGCCATAATTGGGTTCTCTATAGCGTTTCCATGCATACCCGAATGCTTGTCTGACTTTGGTCCTGTGACCTTGATCTCGAGTCCCAATATTCCTTTTAGCCCAACAACTAGATTAGGCTCTGTTTCTGAAAATTGGCCGCCGTCAGCAGAAAAAATCATGTCACAAGAGAGTTTTTCTTTATTTTCAAATACGAATTTAGGCATATCAGGGGATGCAACTTCTTCCTGACCTTCAAACAAGAACTTTATATTTACAGGAAACTTTCCTTCGGACTTTAATATCGCTTCAAAAGATATAATTGGAATAAGCATTGATCCCTTATCGTCTGAGGCTCCTCTTCCAAAAATTCTATCGCCTTTAACAAGACCCGAGAAAGGATCATCTTCCCAAAGCTCGATAGGATCAATAGGTTGAACATCAAAATGCCCATATACTAAGATCGTAGGTTTACCAGGACCTGCGTGCAACCAGTCTCCATAAACACTAGGATGACCTCCTGTTTCCATTATTTCTGAATTCTCAACTCCAGCCAAAGTCATTCTTTCCTTTAACCATTCTGAAGCTTTTTTAATATCACCAAAATGTTCTGGCAAAGCTGATACTGAAGGAATCGATATAAATTCTGAAAGCTCTCCTACAAACCGCTCTTTATTTTTAGCCAGATACTCAAGCACATTTTCCATATTTTTTTAACCTCCTAAAAAAAGTTTGCCTACAGCTTTGTTTTTTAAAAGCGCATCTGTTTTGTCAGCAAGAACTACATCTCCTGCAGATAATACATAACCTATATCAGCAAACTCAAGACCCTTAGTAGCATTTTGCTCAACGAGAACAATTGTCTTTCCCTCATTAAACTGCAGTTCTCTTAATATTTCAAAAACCATATCTATATACCTGGGCTCTAACCCTATTGACGGCTCATCCACCAAAAGAACAGAGGGTTGCATAACTAATGCTCTAGAAATTTCTAAAAGTCTTCTTTCTCCTCCCGACAGCACTTTAGCAGGCTGGCTCCTTCTC
>MDTC01233302.1_pt1 | contig 11417 bp, 4 predicted proteins | sample 811181 | NCBI WGS metagenome assembly MDTC01 (sample SAMN05326644, study PRJNA326480) | marine metagenome | isolation source: seawater | place: Pacific Ocean: North | collected 2011 | reverse complement strand
TCCAGTCTGGTCCCCAGGGTTACACACTTGGAGTTTGATCGTATCTTCCACGTTCCCTTGATTGGAAACAATGAATGGGAACCTTACAATTTGGTCTGTGCGGCCATTCTGCGCAGTTGAGACGAAGTCTATCGTAACTTCATGTCTTTGATTGACATTCACGTTCAGAGTAACGGTGTCAAGGGTTCCTGAACCACCTCCGCCTGTGACTTTGAAGATCACTTGAGTTGATCCTGCTAGTGCGTCATCCGGGACTGAGATAACTGCAGTTGAGGAGCCCTCATTTTGAGAAGTCTGTGCGGCATTGAGGCTATGGGAGGGAGGTGAGAACGATACGCTCCACCCAGATAGTAGGGGTTCTGTTGCAAGCGTGAAAGTATCAGCGCCGTTTCCAGTGTTCTCGAGATATATCGTAACCTGCGGCTGGCTCCCGGGTTCTACGTTCGATATTGATGCAGTATTGGTGGAAATATCTCCGGAGTGTATCTGTCCAACCTTTATTGTAACTGTGGCTTCGCAACCGACTGACGAGCCTGCCTTTGCCATTATTCTAATGTCGACACTTGATCCAGATTCCACAGACGAGTCTGGTGTGATGTCAAATCCGAATGTGAAGGTGTCTCCGTTATTGTTGGGTTCTGCGAGAAGTTTGCTTGTAGGGGAGTCGAAGGAAACCCAACTGGATATGTCTTCGCCGCCTGCGCTTTGTGCTTGGACAGCAGCAGTCCATGCAGTGTTGCCTGTATTTGTGACTTCGAAGTTATTCGGGGAACTTGTCTGGCCAGGTTGTAAATTCGCGAATGACCAATCAAGTTCTTCATCGCATGTTCTTATTTGAGGTACGACTCCTGTAAGTGTGAGGTTGTCTTCAGCACCATTGGTTGGATCGTTGGTGACCGCGGCCCTCAGTATGAAGCAGTGCTCGCCGGCTTCAGTTTCACCCTCATCATCCAAGGTGATTTGAAAGTCAACGTCTTCATTGTCGCCTGAATTCAAAGTTACGGTGGCGGGGTCAACCGAAGCGGAAACCGTCTCATCATTAGAATCGCAACCGCTATCGTTCTCGACACTGAGTTGTATGTTTGCCTGCTGATCTCCATTATTTTCAACATTGACAATCCAATCGATTGAGTCGCCTTCTAAGTCATATTCTTTCGTCAGGGTACCGGTTGTCAAGACGACAGAATAGAGGCCTCCGTCCTCAGCGGTTGTAGTAACAGTGAGTGAATCGGATTGTGGTGTTGGCGGCGTCCCTCCAGTTGCGGAGATTGTCAATGTCGTCTCGCAATCTCCCGATGCTGTGTCATCTACTTGCACCTCGAGATCTACGAGTTCGTCGCTGTTTGAATTGACGCTGCCAGTTGGAGAGTCGACGGTCGAGGTGAATCCATTGCACCCGGCCCCCTGTTGGGTCGAGAGTGAATATGTCATGTCATCATCTCCATTATTCCTTATCGTGATTTCATAAATCGCTGGATCGCTTGTCGTTGCAGGCTTCTCTGAATCAGGGGTTGAAAGCTGCGGATCTACATCCGCAGAGACGGTTGGGGCAATGGCCGCGATGAGCATGAGCGCCGCGACTACGGTGATGGAGTGGGGCCTCATAGACTCTAATTGCCGGTCCTAACCTCTCTAAGGGCTTCGGCCTTCAGTGTGGTTCAAATCCCGAATTACACGTTAATCGGTATTTTCCGAAATCATCTCTTGGATAAATCGATCAATGCCTTCGATTGAGATGCAGACCAGCCAGTGGACTGTAATTGCATCGAGACTGACTTCTCGGATTCACCGGCATCTAACGCGGTCTTTGCCCATCTAATTGCAGCGATTCTATCTTCCATCTCATCTTTTGAAAATAGCTTACTTTTACTCTCAGTTGTTGTTCTGAGTCGCATGGTTGTAAATACACCAATTGCAACTACAACGACAAGACCGATGAGTATGGTCAACAGAGGCATACCCCCTGATTCAGAGGCACGGACTTGGAGAGGCACCTCGTAGGACGAGCCTTCGATGGTCGAACTGCCCTGAAGATCAATGACAAACGGTCCTCTTGCCGTACCAACGGTGACCTCAATTTGTATCGATCTAGATTCTCCTGGGGATAGAGATAGAATCGTATCCCCCAATATCGTATGGGACCACCCGGAGGGTGCGTCCACCTGGATTCTACTGTTTATCGGCGAGTTGCCAAGATTTTCTACATTCAGGGTTATCTGTGTGGTGTCTCCTGTGTTAATTATGGGCATATTACCCTGAAATGACCATTCCATCTTGGATGTCTTTTTGACCAAAATGGATACAGTATCGATTGCTATAAGCCCCCCATCTTCAAGTCTCAGAGTCAATATGGCTTCCGATCCTCCCTGTTGTGTCTCAGGGATAGTCACAGAACACCAAACTTTCGAAGAAGTACCCGGCTGTATGGTGCCGACGGGCGAGCAGGGAGCAACCCAACCATCTTCTTGGGCCGTTAGTTCAGCAACTGGAGACCACGTCCCAAGCCCTTGATTCGCCACATTCCAAGAAAGATCGAACTGCGTGCCGACGGGAAGAGCGCCCAAACCTAGGGGACTTGTGGACGAGGACCCGTCTGCAGACACGATGGATGAGAAGGATACAACTGGCTGTGCCCCCGAAGTTACGTCTATTGTTCGATTCCACAGAAAGGCATTGCCATCCTGAGTTAGGAATCTGACCTTCACAAGTCCGCCGACTGCGCGTCCATTGCCTTCGAGGGCCAGGTCCCAGATTGACGTGGAGGACTTGTCGATTGTAATGGTTTGAGTTGAAGAAATACTGGACCAGCCCCCAGGTAGAGAAATTATCTGAGGTGTGAGGATAATCTCTCGATTGCCCTCATTCACAATCTGCACGGGAACCTCGTGTCTAGCGTCTGGTCTAACCTGCTCATCTATACCACCTGAGTCTGGTGTTAGGCTTATTTTGTCCGATGCAGCGACGATTAACGGTATGTCCTCTACCCATGAATCGGTTGTTGTGCGGGCTGAGATAGTCAGCTGTGCGCTCATCAGTGTTCCAGCGGTGACCACTACAGACGGCGGTTTGAGCGTGATATCGATCGAACGATGGGCTCCTTTTGCCAGAGTCCCTGTTGAACCGTGTGTTGAATCTACAAAGGTTCCGAGGTTGTCCAGAGTTGCTCTCCATCCAGCTGGTGCCTCCAGAGCCAGATCGTACGTCTGTGGCCCATTTCCTTCGTTTGTCAACTGTAGAGAGGCAGTTGATGGGTCAAATGCATCGACGGCCAATGTGCCGCCTGGAACTCTAAGTTCTACAGCGGGAAATGGAGACACAGTCAATCTCAAAATGAGCTCGCTAGTAACGTCATTTACCTCGTCTATACCTGTGATTATGACTCTGTAATTACCTGGTTCAGGAGGATTTGGATGCGCCAAGGCGAACGATAGTTGCTTTTCCTCTGAAGCATTCAGATCGACCTCGGTCTGAGAGAACGAGCTGTACCAAGGCACGATGGCTCCATCTGACATTCTGACAACATTCGATGCAGATATCGAGGCGTTGGTGGGGAATAATGCTGTATTGGTGAGGGCTATCTGTAATGTTGTGGAGCCGCTTGGAACAGTCATTACAGGGTTAGGATTGTCTGTTTCAACGCGAATTCCAGGCTCACTGACTTCTATTGGAATTGTGAGCAGATTGTTTTGTTCTGATGATTCTTCCACCTGGTCGGTGGGGTCAATCTCAATAGAAATTTGACGTATACCCGATGCCGCTGGGGTCCATTGCCATTCCAGTGGTACCGCTTCACCGGGAGCCATGCTTATTGTTTGTACACCGAGAGGCTGTCCAGGAGAAGACGCAGAGATTGAGACGGATGGTACTGATCCTGCACCGAGATTCGCAATGGTTGCTCCAATGGTAACCGTCTCTCCTACCTGTGGGATTGGTGTTGAGAGTGTGAAGCTGTCTGTATCAACAGCGGGATCGGGTGTCAGATCATTCACATTCACACCCCGGAGTGCAATAGAGTACGGCTGATATTGTCGTGCTCCTGCGTGATAGACGTCGCTAACCCGGACAGTCCAGACGCCGAGTCCTGCTGATTCGACCAAGACCGCTTCTACATTGTTTACGGAATCTGCCTGGCCGCCGGTCACTGAATGACCCTGTGAGAATACATTCCCGATATACGTGGAGGTGCCTCCCGGAGAGATTACCTCCAGGTCGAGATCATTACGAAGTTGATCTGAGGAAGAAGTAGATCCAGGATAGTCTGACCATGCGAGAACTACCTTCAATGGCTCACCCGCACGAGTAACTTCGAACGAATACTCGTCAATTTCACCACTTTTCAGCCTGTGGCGATCATCGACAAATATTCCAACGTCAGATTCTGGAATCAGGCTGTTGGACAGGTCTATTCTTCCCCAACCCTCTACATTGTTGGGAATATTGGGCGTACCGATGTCCTCTGCACCAAGGATGAGCATGGCTTTGATGAGCGATGCCTGTGGGGCAGGCCTCTGGGCGATTTCCATCAGGTATTGTCTGATCAGAATCGAGGCGCCGGCTGCTGCTGGGGTGGCCATTGATGTTCCGCTGAATTCTTCATACCACTGTCCAAGTTCATTGGATCCACCTGACTCTTGGGCCTCGCACGACCGAACGTACATTCCTGGAGCGATCACATCTGGTTTGATTCGGCCATCATCGGTCGGGCCTTCGCTGCTGTAAGGGTACATTGCATCAGAGGACCCGTATCTATTCTGATGTGCTCCGACTGTGACTACATTCTTTGCTGTGGCTGGTGGTGAAATTCCGCTGCTGCCTTCGTTTCCAGCCGAGAAGAAGACGGTCATTCCTTCGTATGTCCAATATTGATCCCATGTGCTAATTCGATCATCGGCATCCTCTGCCGATGTTGTGTATGTGTTGTAACCGGAACCCGAGCCCCAGCTGTTGGTATGGAAACGCGCTCCGTTGTTGTATGCCTGGGAGAGCATTGTATCTATCCCATAGCTGTACAGACCGCCAGAGTCATCATCCTCCATTGCTTGGAAAACGATTTCCGCTTCAGGAGCCACTCCAGCATACTGCCCGGAGCTTCTGGATCCGGAACCCACGGCCGTACAGGCTACGTGCGTACCATGTCCAGAACCGTCTGCTGTGGAGCTGTCACCAGGGGTTACTGATGTTCTAGAGACGATTCTGGATCCAAAATCACCGTGATCATGGTCTATGCCAGAGTCTCCGACAGCGATTCTCTGTCCAGAACCATCTAGCGTGGTTGAAAACCATGTCTCTACATCTTCAGACTCGGTGTGGTCCCTTACCTCATCATTTGAGAGTACGAGTCGAGGCATTGGGGCGATCCATGCTACAGCAGGATTTTCAGCTAGAGAAGCGATTAATTCGTAATCGATTGAACCCCATCTCCGTCCATTGTCAACAATACCGCTGTCTACGAACCCCATCTCATCAAGAGTATCGAGATTGCCGATTCCAAGAGGGCTTGAGTCGTCCGATCTGCCTCCATCTAGAGTGTTCCAACCCAGTACCTCCACTTCGATAATATCCTGTTTGGATTCGATCGAGGGATGTATCAACAAACCTATTGGGACAGGGTGGGATACCGCCACTAAAGGCAAAAGAGCTACTTGTTCGAGTGCCTTTTCGTCACCTTGGACTAAGAAGCCAGATGGTGGAACGGCTGTTCTTATCTCTATGCCTGGTATTTCCTCGATTATCATTCTGGCATCCCACATACCAATCATATCGTCAACCAGAACCATTGCCAAATCTTGCCTTGGCTGAGTAAACTCGGCTTGAATGGTCTGAGAGGGTAGGAATCCAGCCAAAGTGTACATTCCAATGGGGGTGTCTGCACTCATTGATCGACCTCTTTCGACGCCGAAGAATGTGACTGGTTCAGAGATATCCGAGATCTTCGAAGGTCCTGAAAGATCGACCTGCTGGATTCGATATTCATCGGAAAGAATGTCTTGATTATCGAAATCTATTGACCCCCACATCATTGTCGTAAGAAGTGCCGCTATGAGCAGAGCACCCCGCTTCTTCATATTCATTGAGGGCCTTCTGGCTCTCTATGAGCGTATGGGTATTCAGTTCAGGATTCAGAAGATTGTAAAGTCTCCCACATTGATGTGATACTCGGAAGTCCATTGGCCTACGTCATGGGTCCATCTCTCTGTCTTTCTATCCCCATCGTACGCATAGTATTCGAGATCTATCTCAATCGTATAATTCTCCCAGACAGAGGCACCGTCAATGATGAGTTCCAAATCATCGTGGGCAATCGAAGTATGGGCACCAAGTCGTTCCCATGAAAAATCGGTCCTCCCGATTTCAATACCGACGTCGTCAACCATTCTTATTGACATCTCAATGTCTTCCATGGTCCTGGAGCCCCGGTTATCTAATTCAACCAAAACGATGTGTCCTCCTCCAGATTGGCGATAGACGACATCGGCAGTTACTCCATCATAGGGGATTACCCAAAGGGAGCTTCCCAGAAGAAGGAGTGTAACGATGAGAATTACTAGACTTGAGAATATCACTCTCACCGGATGTACGCGCTCAAGAGCTTCTTCAATGGACTCCAAGAGTTCATCAGCCGCTTCTTCATCAGCCTCCGTGGGCTCAAGATCGGAGAACCTTCGAGAATCCTCCACGATTATATCCCCCCTATGATCGTCATCACGACTGTTGTGAGTCCGGATGTTAGGGGCTCTGGGATGACAATATGGGTTGTTGAGCCATCGACGCCTGGAATGCTGTTTATGATCGAAAGATCGGAGGCCATGCCATTCACACCGAAGGTCGTCCCCGTGGGAATTCCATTGGTAAACTGGGCATCGAGAAGGACGCCGCGAAGGTCTATCCTGCGATCATCGTCAAGAATCGCATGCGCGCGGGCAGAGGCAACAATTCTCCCACCTTGGACATCAGAAATCTCAAAGTATCCGAATTGAGAAATTAGATTGTGCACCTCTATAGTTGCGCTCTTGATGTCCTGGCATAGAATCTCCATGTCTTCCAATACAACCGGGGGAGCAGCTGGGACATTTGATATCCTCATGTAAAGAACCTCAACTCCGTCACCAGAAGACTTCACAGCAAGGCCAAAGTCTTCCGTGGGCTTAATGGAAAGTCTATCTGCCATCCCCTGTGCTAACATCAGGATGTCCCCTCTTTGGTTGATTGCCTCTCCCTGTGCCTCGATAAACATCGACATGCCAGGAGTACTCGATGCAAAGTCGAGTTGTGCAATGCCCTGGAAGGCAAGGCTCTTGGTTATGTCAAATGTCCTTCCAGGTTCTGTTGATAATGCGATTGTCCCGGGTACGTCTTTGAGGAATACTGTCGCTGGACGCCATTCCCCATCGAACCACTGCATCTGTTGAACCATCATTGAATCGACCGCTCTCCCCTGAGAATCCTGATATTCCGTTGGAACGTCCATGTTTATCCTAATGGCTGTTCCAAGACTGGCGTCGAGATTGACTCTGCTCGGCACGCCGTTAATGAGAATCTCAGAACGCGCCCCTACATTCCGGTCTAGTAGCTCTGCATGGATACTTGAGAGGGGGAAGGAGGCTGCATACCTAGCGACAGTATCTATCTCAGATATGCTTCCAGTGGTCTCTGTCACATCGATTACCATCTCGAGTTCGATATCTGAGCTAACACCCACTGGAAGTCCATGAAGAGTCACGAAGGCATCCATTCCCTGGATGGAATCCGTTGCGATAATCATGGACTCCGCACCGGGTAACCACCCCTTGGCATCAACGGCCACAGTCCACTGAGAGCCGTCATCAATCACCCTCCTTTCCATTTCAAGATCTATTGAGGGAGGCAAGTTTGGTATCCATGCCTTCATTGAGAATCCGGAAGACAGTCCTTGAGTGGGTGCGTGTATTGCGATTCCGTGTACCCAAGGAGGCTCCACCTCTGGCTCTTCGCCCTGTTGTGCTTGTACGATGAGATCGAAATTTGAATTCGATTCTAGCTCAATTCCATAGTTGAATGAGGTACTAGCACCTTCAGCCCCGGTAGAGAGTTCCGAAGTTGCGGAGGCAAGAAGACGATTAACTGACTGGCCAAGATCTGTGAATCCGCCCAAGAAGAATGCTAGACCTGAAACGCCTTTTGTACGGTCTAGGACTGGTATATCGATACCGACATCATCACTTGAGTTTCCGGGGATCTGGAGAGATATATCCGAAGGCAGTGGATCGAGCAAAATCGTTGCTGTGAGTGAATTATCCTGGCCAATAACTGGCACATGGTCGACTGCTATCCCGAAAGGCACGGGCTCCGCTGTCGTTATCCTAGCAGTGCTCCTACCCGCGCTGCCGAATGCGCCTGGGTCATTGGCAGGGGACCAAGAAATACTATTCAATCCGGATATCCTCGAGGAGAGAGAAGAGGCCTCATTCTCAGAGTCATGGGTGTAAAGAAAGTGATTTCCAACCATTATCTCAGGTTCTTCGGAATTGGTTATCTGCGCCTCAATCGAAGAAATTGCTCCATCAGTACTCCATGAAAGAGTATCTCCAAATTCAGCATCGAAGGAGTCGGGGATGCCCAATATCCTGACCGCCTGTCGCTGTGTTCCGTTGGAGGCATGATATTGGAACGACTCTATGTCCTGACTAGCAGAATACGATGAAGAATCAGAATCGATTGTCATATCTATTACATTGGGCAGGTCGGAGATGCGGAGGCTTTGCACCGAGGCATTTGAGAGATTGCTGCCATAATGGTCAATATACAGGAATTTGAGTGCGCCGTTGCTTCTTGACTTCATTTGGAAGGTTCGCTCCTCCGTGGCCGAATCGTAAGTTACGTGTACTGCTTCCAAGCCAGAGAATGCAATGGATGCTGCGATAGGCACAAGGGGTTCAACGAGGCCATCATTGCCCTGCACAAGCGCTGATTCCCGATCTCTTGAGAGAATCAGATGATCGGAAGACTCGATCTCCATATGGTCGTGCGACCCGATAGCCAGCTTCACTGATGATAGTATGTCGGGCGCCCTAGTGATTCGAAAATCATCTGTAATCTCAAAATGTAGATTTTGTCCACCGCCATCCGGAGAGAACTCAATCCCTCCGCTTAACGCATCAACCACAATAGTTGGAACTGAGTTAATTATCAGAGCAGTTTCCAGGAACACATCCACCAGATTTACCAACGCTGCATCCAGAATTCTTGAAAGAAAATCTAGATTCTGGTTATTGCCAAACGATACGTCATTTCCTTCGTCATTACCTCCGATATTGAAATCCCCGTATACAATCAGCGCGGTTGGAATCGCTCCAGTTAGAATTGATATCTTCTGGTGATCGGTTATCACTCCGCCTCTAGTAAGCCATGAGTCGTATTCGATAGCGCCTATTTTACTCACTGATCTTAACAATATCATAGATTTTGGTGGGTCTGCTGGATTGATTGGAAGGTCCTCATTATCTTCATTCGGGGAAGTGTCTCTGGAGAAATTCTTGACTGCAATGATTAATCCAAGACGGTCGGGTTGTGACCCAGGTAACTCTGGACTAGACCTAGAACCAAGCATCGTAAAGACTCGATCTATCTCCTGGGGCGAAAGCGAACCTGAGGGCATTCCCCTCAGCCAGCCCAATGAATCTGTGGAGTTTCCGTGATCCCCGTCCGCACGGTCCTCGGGCACATTTACCCTATCCTCGTGAAAATGAAGATGGATGTCTGCCCCGCGATCGGCGTAGTATTCCAACGTACTCAGACTTCGCTCTCCTGGTCCACCAATGCCTGAGGTGAGAGAAGAGTCCGTACGGATGGTTACGGAAACCTCTCTTGGAATATCGAGTTCTTGGCCCTCCGGGTGAATACCAAGATCGATGTATGCAACTTCCCATATCTCACGTTCCCCCTCATCTGGTGGAGAATAATGGATGTAGCCGAAACCCGCTCTTATGCCACAAGAAATCTCCATCGACGTGAGGGTGTTGAGTTCCGCGGGATCATATCTATCTGGACACTGGTCTTCAACTGGGTTGTTTATCGAAATCACATATGGCGCGGCCAGTGATGCTATGGAAATTCCAGAGTCATCAATATCGCCATTAGGATTGAATATTCCGAAAGTGATTGCTGCCAGGAATTCTGCGCCTGCATCGGAAATATCGAGGAATATTCTCTCTATGCCTACGTCCAATGTAAATTGACGTGGTGGTTGCGTGAATGCGGAATCGATAATCCAGACGTAACTCTCACCCTGATTGAGTCCTAATGTATCTGAATAGGCGAAAGCCTTGACAAGAGATACCTCCATACTCTCCATATTCACCCATGCAGGGTCTTCTGGAGTCTCTTCATCGATTACATCGACTTGAAACTGGATGGTTGGCTTGATCCACAGTCTGTCCCCACTTACGCCCCAGCCGCCATTGAAATCAAATTCGAGAGTTAGGCCAACCTGGATGTCATCATTCCCATCCCCATCTACATCCATCGAATGCAGGAACGGATCGCCATTGTTGAATATCAAGGAAATAAGCGAATCTGTAAATGTGACAAGCTCGATTGTTTGTTGTACATCTCCACTTTGATCTTCGTACTCCACCCAGATAGCATAGTCAGTGATATTGAATATAGTGGACCATATGTTTCTCACCTCCCCGGGCAGGGGTTCATTGGGGTCAGTTAGGATTCGATATGGACGTGGATGAATTACCTCGGGAGGAGTCGTTTCGATTTCACTGATGCCATTCAATAAATCACCAGTTCCATGAATCGGGGAAAGCTCGTCACTATCTCTTATTGACTCCCTAATCTGATTCAGAGCTGCACCGGCTTCATCCCTCGCCTGAGGATCGGATTTTATTGCTCGGTCCATTGCCAGAACTGCATCCAGATCATCAAGAATCCGGAAGTCATCAGAGGCGACCCTCTGCTCAGCACTTGCGAGAATTGTCGGAGAGGCCGCGGAAAGAAAGAGGAGCGCTATGACCAGTGCGGACCATGGCGGGGAGGCGGCGGAAATTGGATGGACAACACGAGCGGCATCCGCAGCCATGTCACTAAGTTCTTACGAGGCTGATTTAGGATGTTCCCCGATGTGACCCTCTTAGGTCACGGTCGACGGACAACCTCGATGGAGCCGCAAGCAGGACATGGAACCCTGACACCTGGGGCTCCGGGCGGTATCCTGACCTTGAACGAGGTTGAGCAGGAACTGCAAGAGGACTTCAGTTCAATAGAGTCCGAATCCTGATGTGGCTCTTCTTCCATTACCTTTGGATCCGGTTCGGGCTCCACTGCTGGTGGCGGGGCCTCCGGTTCGGGCTCCACTGCTTGTGGCGGGGCCTCCGGTTCGGGCTGCACTGCTGGTGGCGGGGCCTCCGGTTCGGGCTCCACTGCTGGTGGCG
>MDTC01180149.1_pt1 | contig 11418 bp, 13 predicted proteins | sample 811181 | NCBI WGS metagenome assembly MDTC01 (sample SAMN05326644, study PRJNA326480) | marine metagenome | isolation source: seawater | place: Pacific Ocean: North | collected 2011 | reverse complement strand
TGTCGTAAGGGATAATTTCCATAAAAAAAACAATATAACGATTTTTTTCTTACAAAAAAGTATATTTCTTATTACAATAAGTCAATATAACTTACCGATTATGAAAGAATTACTCTATCTGAAAGATGAACAAATTAAAGACTTCATCCAATTACTTTTTTATGCCTATAGAGAAACTTTTTCAGACCCCAAAAAAATTCTTTCAGAAAATTCATTTGGTCCCGCTCACTTAAGAGCCCTTAATTTAATTGAGAGAAATCCTGGTACAAATCTTGGCGAATTAATGTTTCAACTTAAAATAACAAAACAAAGTCTAAATCGAGTATTGAGAGATTTGATAAAAACAAAAATGATAAAACAAATTAAAGATGAAGAAGATACAAGAAAAAAAAATTTATTTTTAGACAAGGAAGGAAAAATTTTTTTTGAAAAGATATATGATTCCCAAAAAAAAAGAATATTTAATGCCCTAAGGAACTCAGAACCTGAATCGGTTATAAAATTTAAAGAAGTATTAAATAAAATTATAAATGCAAAAAATTAAATATCATATTTTAGTAGTTGATGACGATGACAGAATAAGAGAACTAGTTAAAGAATACTTAAGAGAAAATAAATTTATTATTTCAACAGCTAATAGTGCAGAGGAAGCAAAAATCAAACTTGATTATTTCAAGTTTGATTTAATAGTACTCGATGTCATGATGCCAGGGCAAAACGGATTTGATTTTACTAAGGAGATCAAAAAAAATTCTACTGTACCAATTATTTTATTGACTGCAAAAGGAGAAGTAGAAAATAGAATCGAAGGATTAGAACTTGGTGCGGATGACTACTTAGGTAAACCTTTTGAACCAAAAGAATTGTTGCTTAGAATTAAAAATATTATTAAAAAAAGCACAAAAATTAATATTAATAAAATTAATAAAATTGGAGAAGCTCAAGTTGACCTAAATAAAATGTCTATTAAATTAAAAAATAAAATTAGCAAAATTAATAATGTAGAAAAAAAAGTTTTATTTGAAATGCTAACCAATCCAGGAAAAACTTACTCAAGAATGCAAATAGGGGAAATTTCAAACATTAGTCAAGAGCGATCTATTGATGTCATGATTACAAGGTTAAGACAAAAAATCGAAATAAATCCTAAGAACCCTAAATATTTACAAACTATAAGAGGTGCTGGCTATGTCCTTTGGATTGAATAGTATTTTAAAAAAAATTTTACCGACTGGTCTATTTTATAGATCCTTAATAATTGTTGCTGCTCCAACTATTATCTTACAAATAATTATAACAGTGGTGTTCTTTGATAGTATTTGGATTAAAGCAAATAAAGGTCTTACTAGGTCTCTAGTTGGAGAACTAAAGACTTTATCTGACATCTATTCTGGAAAAGATCCCGAACAAATAGATTATCTAACTGGGCAGTTTAAATTCAACTTTGATTTTGTAATTAATATTAAAGAAGAAAAATTACCCTCTGTAAGCAAAGAAAGAAAATACAGTCCGATGGACAGGTCTTTACGTCGTGAACTAAAGAGTGTTTTTGGGAGTTCGAATTATTGGTTTGATACTGTTAAATATGAAGATGTAGTTGAAATTAGAGTCAGATCTAGTGGTAAAATTATACAAGTTTTATTTCCTAGAGAAAGAATTGCGCCATCATCTGTAAGGCTATTTATTTTTTGGATTATATTTCCATCGATACTGCTTATTTCAATAGCAATTATTTTCTTAAAAAATCAAACTAAACCTATTGTTAACCTTGCTAAAGCTGCAGAAAAGTTTGGGAAAGGAGATTTTGTAAGTGGCATAAGGCCATCTGGAGCCTCAGAAATTAGAAAAGCTGCTTACGAGTTTGACAGAATGGCAAAAAGAATTGACAGGCATTTAAAGCAAAGATCTGAGATGCTTTCTGGAATAAGCCACGATCTTAGAACTCCATTAACAAGATTAAAACTTCAGTTAGCTCTGTTAAATCAGAAAGAACTTTCAAATAAAATGTCGAAAGATATAGACGAGATGGAAATTATGCTTGATTCATACTTACAGTTTGCAAAATCGCAGATTCAAGAAGAGTCTATAGCTACAAATATTAATGAGCTTTTTGATGAAATTGCGATTGAAAAAAATACTAGAAAACTTCATTTAGATCTGCCGATTGAAATAATTCTTGTTGCTAGAAAAAATGGACTGAAACGATGTTTTAATAATATTATTGAAAATGGTTTAAATTATGCCAAAAATGTTTACGTTAATACCTCTAAATCAAAAAATATGTCAAATATTTTTATAAGTGATGACGGGCCAGGTATTCCGCTTAATCAATATAAAAATGTTTTCAAACCTTTTTTTAGGTTAGATGAAAGTAGAAATTTAAATCATTCTGGAGTGGGATTGGGGATGTCAATAGCTGAAGATATCGTAAGATCTCATGGTGGAAATATTGAGCTGGGTGCAAGTAAATATAAGGGACTACTGGTTAAGATTTCTTTGCCCTTGTAGTTTTTTTTCTTAATTGATTTATTTGTTTTTGTTGTTTTTCAATTATCTTTTTTAAAACATTGTATTCTTCTCGAGATACTAATTGAAGTTTATCAATCAAATCATCTCTTTTAAATTTTAGATTATTAATTAATTCTTTTTTGGCATCCTGTGATGTTAAGATTCCTGTTTCTACAAAATTAGATATAAGCTTTAAAATTTTTTCTGAACTATTCATAATTAATCTTAATTGAAAGGAAAATTAATATCAAATATGGTATAAATTTACTATGTATATCCATGATTTAGACCCTGTTTTAATTAATTTTGGCTTCTTTGAAATTCGTTGGTATTCGCTTGCTTATATTTTCGGGATTTTAATTGGGTGGTGGGTTGCAAAAAAAATAATTAATTTTAAGATTAAAAATAAAATTGTTAATTTTGATATTAAAATTTTTGATGACATAATTAGCTATATTATTATTTCAATAATGATTGGTGGCAGACTTGGATATATAATTTTTTATAATCTATCTTATTATTTAAACAATCCTTTAGATGTTTTTAAGATTTGGCAAGGTGGCATGTCTTTCCATGGCGCCTTGATAGGAATAATACTAGGAACCTATATTTTTTCAAAAAAAACAAAGATTAATTCATTTTTTTTTCTAGATTTAATTGCTTGTGTTGCACCTATAGGTATTTTTTTTGGAAGAATAGCTAATTTTATAAACGGAGAACTTTATGGAAAGCCAACTAATTTTTTTTGGTCTGTCATTTTTCCAGAAGTAGACAAATTGCCTAGGCATCCCTCCCAACTTTATGAAGCCACTTTGGAAGGTTTAGTGCTTTTTGTCATTTTATTAAATTTAATTTATAAAGTGTCAACAAAAACAGGTGTGATCTCTGCATTGTTTATGATCTTATATGGTTTGTTTAGAGTGATATCAGAACAATTTAGAGAACCTGATGTACAAATTGGATATTTATTTAATTTATTTAGTATGGGATCTGCTTTAAGTTTTTTTATGATTTTAATAGGTTTGTTCATTCTATCGAAAGCAAAAAATAATGAATTCGCTAAATAAATATTTTCCATCTTCAAAAAAAATTCCAATAGATAAATTTATTTCTAATGCTCTTTATAATAAAGAGTGTGGTTATTACTCTAGAAAAAATCCTTTTGGAAAAAAAGGTGATTTTATTACCTCGCCTGGAATATCTTCATTATTTAGTGAGCTAGTTGCCCTATGGATAGTTTCTCTCTGGAAACATACAAATAAACCTAAGACATTCAATATTGTGGAGTTGGGGCCTGGTAACGGCCAAATGTGTAAGACATTTCTTAGGGTGTTTGAAAAATTTCCCTCTTTTTTTGATTCAGTTAATATTTTTTTATATGAAAAAAGTAAAGCTTTAGAAAATTTACAAAAAAATAATGTAAATAATAAAAAAGTAAAATGGATAAAAAAAATTAGTGAAATTAAAAAGGGCCCTGTCATATTTTTAGGAAATGAATTCTTTGATGCTATTCCAATAAAACAATTTAAAAAAATTAATAATATATTATATGAACAGTATGTAAGGTTAGAAAATAATTCAAAAATTAAAACTTTTTTAAAAAAGGCTAGTCTCAAAACAACAGCTGAACTAAAAAAATATAATCTTTTAAAAGATCAATCTTTTATTGAATACCCTAAACAAGGTTTGGCTGAATTAGATTCAATTATCAATAAAATTAAAAAACAAAACGGTGGTTTGCTTTTAATAGATTATGGTTTTTTAAAACAAAGAAGTAAAAATACTTTACAGTCTGTTAAGAATCATAAATCAAATAGAATATTTGAAAATATTGGAAATGCAGACATTACATCTCTTGTAAATTTTAGCTTAGTTAAAAACTATTTAAAAAAAAAAGGATTAAAAGTTAATAATATCGTAACACAAGAGTTTTTTTTAAAAAAAATGGGAATTATGAATAGAGCTGAGGATGTCGCTAAAAGGATGAATTTTAAGGAAAAATCAGATCTATATTTTAGAATACAAAGATTAGTGGACCCAAAACAAATGGGTGAGTTATTTAAATTTTTGTTTGCTTCTAAATTAAAGAATAAATTTTCACTAGGATTTAACTAATGCATTACTCTAAAGAACTTATTAAATTTGCTAATATTAAACATTGTTTTTTTTCTAAAAATGGAGGTGTCTCAAAAGAATTATATAATAGTCTAAATTGTGGGCTAGGCTCAGGTGATAAAAAAGAGAATGTTCTAAAAAACTTATCCATTGTCTCAAAAAAGATGGGTGTTGATAAAAATAATTTATATACAATGAGTCAAACTCATAGCAATAAAGTTGTAATAATTAATAAGAATAATCAAGATATTAAGAGAGTTGATTCTGATGCATTAATTACTAATATTAAAAATATTTCTATCTCCGTTCTTACAGCAGATTGTGTTCCAATATTAATTTATGAGAAAATTAATAATGTTGTGGCTTGTATACATGCTGGATGGAAAGGGGCAATAAATGGTATTGTTGAAAATACCTTCAATAAAATGATGCGGTTGAATGAGAATAATAATTTTTATGTCGCTATTGGTCCTTGCATAGGTTTAGAAAATTACGAGGTGGGTAAAGAGTTTTATGATAAATTTATTCATGAAAATAAAAAAAATGAAAGATTTTTTTTTCAGAATGAAAATAATAAGTTTAATTTTGACTTAAGAAAATACGTAAATTTTAAAATAACTAAATTTGATGTAAAATACGTTGAAAATGTGGATCTCAACACATACGCCGAAAAAGAAAATTTTTTTAGCTTTCGCAGGTCAGTAAAACTTAAGGAAAAAGACTATGGTAGATGCATTTCTACTATTGGACTTATTGATAATTAATTGTATAACGGGGTACCTTCATGAAAATTTTATCCGGAACTAGTAATCCCAGATTAAGTAAAGAAATTTCAAAAAAACTCAAATCTAAATTAGTGAATACAAATATTAAAAGATTTGCTGATGGAGAAATATATATAGAAATTAATGAAAACATTAGAGGTAATAGTGTTTTTGTAATTCAATCAACATCCAACCCAGCCAATGATAATATTATGGAACTGCTTCTATGCATTGATGCACTCAGACGATCATCAGCTAAAAACATTACTGCAGTAATTCCTTATTTTGGCTATGCAAGACAAGACAGAAAAGTAGCGCCTAGAACATCCATATCTGCAAAAGTTGTTTCAAACTTAATCACAAACGCGGGCGCAAATAGAATAGTAACTGTAGATTTACATGCAGGACAAATTCAAGGCTTCTTTGATATTCCTGTAGACAACCTATTTACTACTCCTTTGTTTGCTAGGTATATAAAGAAAAAATTTAAAAGTAAAAATTTAGTTTGTGTTTCTCCAGATGTTGGTGGAGTTCAGAGAACAAGAGGACTTGCAACTAAAATAAAAGCTGACTTGGCAATTATAGATAAAAGAAGACCTGCTCCAGGTAAATCCCAAGTAATGAATATTATTGGAGAGGTAAAGGGAAAGAACTGTATTATAGTCGATGATATTATTGACAGTGGTGGAACAATTGTTAATGCTGTAGAAGCTTTAAAAAAAGCTGGAGCAATTGATGTTTATGTTTTTATTACTCATGCTGTTTTGAGTGGTGAAGCAGCTGAAAAAATCAAAAAATCTAAAATAAAAAAATTAATTATTACCGATACAATAGATAATTCTTTCAAGATAAAAAATAATAGTAAAATAGAGGTCATTTCCATTGCGCCTCTAATGGCTGAAGCAATCAATAGAATTTCAAACTCTACTTCAGTATCTGATTTATTCAATTAGCACTTGTTTTATTGGCTAACTTGAGTTAAATAGCACATCCAAATAAAACATGAACAATTTAAAAGCAAAAAAAAGAGAGACTGTCACAGCCGGACAGCTCAACAAATTAAGAGATAGTGGATTTATCCCTGCTATATTGTATGGCGGCAAAGATCCTAATGCTAAAATATCTATTGAGAAAAAGAATATTAAAAATGTTTTAAATTCGGATTCTTTTTTATCTACAGTGCTTGAGCTTGATGTAGACGGTACAAAATTAAAAGTAATACCAAGAGATGTTGCTTACAACGTAATTTCTGATGAACCTATTCACATAGATTTTATGAGAGTTGTTCCAGGAACAAAAATTATTTTAGAAATTCCAGTTAAATTTATTAACGATGTTGATTGTCCAGGATTAAAAGTTGGAGGAGTGTTAAATATCGTAAGACGAAAAGTAGAATTAAGATGTCCGGCTGACAATATTCCTGAAGAAATTTTAGTCGATTTAAAAGGTTTAGAAATTGGAACTAGTATAAAAATATCGTCTGTTAAACTTCCAGAAAATGTTACTCCAACTATTGTTGATAGAGATTTCGTTATTGCTACAGTAGCTGCTCCTACAGTCTTAAAAGAACCTGAAAAACCAGCTGAAGGAGAAACAGCTGAAGTTACAGAGGGTGCTGAAGGTGCTGAAGGTGCTGCAGCGGCAGGAACTGAAGGTGCTACGCCTGCGGCAGGAGCTGGTAAAGATGGTGATCCTGCAAAAAAAGATGATAAAGCAAAAGGTAAAGAACAAGCTACAGAAAAAAAACAGCCTGAAAAGAAATAATTAAACATGTTGCTACTCGTTGGCTTGGGAAATCCGGGGCCTAAAGATATAAATAATCGACATAACATCGGTTTTAGAATTATTGATGCCGTAAATTCTCATTTTAAACTATCTAAACAGAAGCCAAAATTTAAAGGACTTTTGACAACGGGAATTATAAGCGAACATAAAGTTTATGCGATTAAACCCTTAACTTTTATGAATAACTCAGGAACCGCAATAAAAGAGCTTATTGATTATTTTAAGATTGATTCAAAAGATGTAATTGTTTTTCATGATGATTTGGATATCGATTTTGGAAAAATAAAAGCAAAGTTTGCAGGTAGTAGCGCTGGTCACCATGGCATTGACTCAATTGATAAGTTTATTGGTAAAGACTACTCTCGTGTTAGAATTGGTATTGGACATCCAAAAAATAAAAAAAAAGTTAACAACCATGTTCTTGAAGATTTTAAAGAAGATGAAGAGGATCAAATCAAAGATATTGCTGATAATATTGTAAAACTTCTTCCCACACTATTGGAAAAAAAAATAGATTTGTTTTCAAGTAAAGTTAATCATGGCCTGAATGGGATTTAAATGTGGAATAGTAGGTTTGCCTAATGTTGGTAAATCAACTTTATTTAATGCCTTAACTGCTTCTAAAAATGCACAAGCAGCAAACTTTCCTTTTTGCACTATTGACCCAAATATAGGTATTGTCGACGTCCCTGATGAAAGGCTTGATCGTCTTGCTAAATTATCAAACTCTAAAAAAAAAATATTTACTAATATAACTTTTGTTGACATAGCTGGTTTAGTAAAAGGAGCCTCAAAAGGAGAAGGCTTAGGCAATAAATTTCTTTCGCATATAAGAGAAGTTGATGCCATAATTCATTTGGTTAGATGTTTCGACTCTTCAGAAATTACACATGTAAATTCAGAAATAAACCCACTCAGTGATTTAGAGACTATTAAAACAGAAATACTTTTATCAGATATCGATATAATTCAAAAAAAATTAGAAAAAAGTAAAAAAAAACTATTAAGCCCCAAGGAAATTCAAACTTTAGAAAAAAAACTAGACTCTTTGAATAAGGGTGAAGAAGGCTTAAATTCTTATGATGAAGAAGAAACAAAAATTCTAAACCAACTTGGTCTGCTAAGCATTAAACCTAAAATAATAGTGTGTAATGTAGATGAAGAAAGTCTCTCCTCAGGTAATAAATATACCCAAGCTGTGAAGAACAAATTTTCAAATGAAAAAATAGTTATTATTTGTGCAGATATAGAAGATCAAATTATGGGACTAGATTCTGAAGAGAGAGAAGTCTTTATGAAAGATATTGGTTTGAACAAAACAGGTCTAAACAAATTGATAAGAGAGGGTTATGATTTATTAAATCTTGATACTTATTTTACCTCTGGGCCAGAAGAAAGCAGAGCGTGGACGGTTAAAAAAAATACGTTGGCACCTCAAGCCGCTTCAGTAATTCATACTGACTTTGAAAAAAACTTCATAAGAGCTGAGGCTGTTTCTTGTGAAGATTTTATTAAATATGGAAGCTCAGAAAAATGTAAGGAAAGTGGAAAATTAAGAATTGAAGGAAAAGATTATATTGTAAAAGATGGAGATGTATTATTCTTCCGCGTCAACCCTTGACCATAGTCTCTTCATACTAAAGTATACGAGTGTAGCTAACAAGATTAAATAAATCATTACTTTAGTTCCTGTTTTGTGTCTCGCTTCCAAATGAGGTTCCGCAGCCCAAGTAAGAAAAGTAGTTACATCTTTTGCCATTTGATCAACAGTTGCATTAGTTCCATCTGTATATTCAATCAAATCAACTGAAAGTGGATTCATCATTTTTATTTTATTTCCATCCATATACTTATTATAATAAACACCTTCTTCTAAAATAATATCAGCAGGCTTTTCTTCATACCCCATCAATACTGAGTAAATATAATCAGCCCCACCAGGTCTAGCTTTAACTAGCACAGACATGTCTGGCGGATATGCACCACCATTAGCGGCAATAGAGGCATTGTCATTAGGATAAGGGTTTTTAAAGTGGTCTGAGGGTCTTCCTGGTCTTGTAAACATCTCACCTTCACTGTTAGGACCATCCTCGATTTCATAACTCGCTGCAATCGCTTTTACTTCTTCTAAGGTAAATTCTGGACCACCCTTTTGGCCTAAGTTTCTGTAGCTTAAATATTTCATTGAATGGCATGAAGAACACACTTCTTTGTAAACTTGATAACCTCTTTGTAATGAAGATCTATCAAACTTGCCGGTAAGCCCTGAAAAACTCCAGTCGACTTTTAATAACTCTTTGCTGGCTGAGTATGATTTTCCACAAAAGAAAATTAAAAAAAAAGTGGCTATTAGTAACTCTAAAATTTTACTTCTGTTCATTAATTATTTTATCTGTCTTGGCCATCGCTCCACTAAATCCTCCAGTTAATACTGGTTCAGAAATACTTACAGGCAAAGGATCGGTTTTTTCAAAAAAGCTTAAAACTGGTAAAATAACGATGAAGTGAAGAAAGTAATAAATTGTTGCTATTCTTGCTAATAATAAATAAGTACCCTCAGCAGGCATAGCTCCTAAATAACCTAAAGCCAAAACATCAACGACAAGTACCCAAAAAAATTGTCTGTACATCGGTCTAAATATTGCTGATCTTACTTTACTAGTATCTAACCAAGGTAAAATTATTAAAACAAATAAAGCCCCAAACATTAATAAAACTCCACCCAGTTTATCTGGGACTGATCTTAAAATTGCATAAAAAGGAAGTAAGTACCACTCTGGAACAATATGTGCTGGTGTAACAAGCGGATTGGCAGGAATATAATTATCTGAATGACCTAAAACATTTGGTGTAAAAAACACGAACCCAGCAAAAACAATCATGAACATCAATAATGCAAAGATATCTTTGATAGTAATGTAGGGATGAAAAGGAACTGTATCTTTTGAAGGTTTCTTTATGTCTATCCCAATTGGATTGTTGTTTCCGGGAATATGTAAAGCCCAGATATGCATGACAACTAAACCTAAGATTAAAAATGGGATCAAATAATGAAGACTAAAAAATCGAGTCAAAGTTGGGTTGTCTACCGAATAACCTCCCCATAGCCAAGTAACTACACTTTCTCCTACTAGTGGTATAGCGCTGAATAGATTGGTAATTACAGTCGCTCCCCAAAAACTCATTTGACCCCAGGGTAAAACATAGCCCATAAAAGCAGCAGCCATCATTAAGATATAAATCAACATCCCAATTATCCAAATTAATTCTCTTGGAGATTTATATGAACCATAAAATAAAGATCTAAAAATATGTATGTAAACTGCTAAAAAAAACATTGAGGCGCCATTGCTATGAATGTATCTAATAAGCCATCCATAATTTACATCTCTCATTATTTTCTCAACGCTTTCAAAAGCAAGGTCGGCATGAGCTACGTAGTGCATTGCTAAAACAATTCCAGTAATTATTTGGGTAATTAAGCAAAAAGTTAATATTCCCCCAAAGGTCCACCAATAATTTAAGTTTTTAGGTGTGGGATAGTCTGTTAAATGTGCTCCTAACGATAAAAGCGGAAGTCTATCATTAAACCATTTTCCAGCTTTTGATTTTGGTACGTATTCATGTTCACTCATTTTTATTATCCAATCTTAATTGTGTTGTTGTCTACAAATTCATATTTTGGTATTTCCATGTTTTTAGGAGCAGGTCCTTTTCTAATTCTTCCTGAAATATCATAGTGAGAACCATGACATGGACAAAACCAACCGTTAAAATCTCCTTTGTCTTTAAGTGGTACACATCCTAAATGAGTGCAGACCCCTAACATAACAAGCCATTCGTCTTTACCGTCTTTAACTCTATCCTCATCTTTTTGTGGATCTGGTAATTCTTTTAAATCTACAGCTTGAGCTTCTTGAATTTCTGCAAGCGTTCTTCTCTTTACAAAAACTGGTTTTCCTCTCCATAAAACTGTTATACTTTTTCCTGGTTCAACTTGACTAACGTCAACCTCTGTTGTCGCTAAAGCCTTAACCGACTCATCTGGATTCATTTGATGAATAAAAGGCCAAATAGTAGCCCCAAGCCCTACGGCTCCAACGGTATAAGTTGCTGTAAAAAGAAAATCTCGTCTTTCTTTTTTATCTTCTTGTTTGCTCATAATTATATATTTATTATTAAAAAGGTTTAATTAAAACTTATTCTGAAGCTTTTCTAGGGTCAGAATGACACATAAATAAACTCT
>MDTC01215598.1_pt1 | contig 11419 bp, 14 predicted proteins | sample 811181 | NCBI WGS metagenome assembly MDTC01 (sample SAMN05326644, study PRJNA326480) | marine metagenome | isolation source: seawater | place: Pacific Ocean: North | collected 2011 | reverse complement strand
ATACTATTTTTAATAATCAAACAATACAATAGTTTTTATTAAGCAGACTTGTTCATTGAGTCAAAAAAATCAGCGTTATTTTTAGTATTTTTCAACTTTGAAATTAGGAATTCAATACCATCCATTGTTCCCATGGGACTTATAATTCTTCTGAGAACATTCATTTTTGAAAGGTCATCTTTTTCAAACAATAGTTCTTCTCTTCTTGTACCTGATCTTGTTATATCAAGTGCAGGATAAATTCTTTTATCAGCAACTTTTCTGTCTAGAATAAGTTCAGAGTTTCCAGTTCCTTTAAATTCTTCAAAAATAACTTCGTCCATTCTACTTCCTGTATCTACTAAAGCAGTTGAAATTATTGTTAAAGATCCACCTTCTTCAACATTTCTTGCTGCACCAAAAAATCTCTTTGGCCTTTGTAGAGCATTAGCATCTACTCCTCCTGTTAAAACTTTTCCAGAACTAGGTATTACGGCATTGTATGCTCTTCCAAGTCTAGTTATTGAGTCTAATAATATGACCACATCCTTTTTATGTTCTACTAATCTTTTGGCTTTTTCTATTACCATTTCAGCAACTGCTACGTGCCTTGACGCCGGCTCATCAAAAGTAGAAGCCACAACTTCTCCTTTTACTGATCTTTGCATGTCAGTTACTTCTTCGGGTCTTTCATCTATTAGTAACACCATTAAGTAACATTCAGGATGATTAGCAGTGATAGACTGAGCTATATTTTGTAAAATTATAGTTTTACCTGCCCTTGGTGGAGATACAATTAAAGATCTTTGACCTTTACCGATTGGACTAACTAGGTCGATTAATCTTGCGGTATTATCAGGTTTTTTTTCAACTTTAGTTGATTCTACTTCAAGTTTAATTCTTTCGTTAGGATATAATGGTGTTAAATTATCAAAAGCAATTTTATTTTTTCCTTTCTCTGGATCATCAAAATTTATTTTATTGACCTTTAATAATGCAAAGTATCTTTCGGCATCTTTTGGTCCTCTTATTTCACCCTCGACTGAATCTCCTGTCCTTAAACCAAATCTTCTTATTTGGCTCGGACTAACATATATATCATCAGGACCTGGCAAATAATTAGACTCGATAGCCCTTAAGAATCCAAAACCATCCTGTAGGACTTCTAATACACCAGTCGCTGTTATTTGTTCGTTTTTTTCTGCTAGTTTTTTTAATATAGCAAATAAAATTTCTTGCTTTCTAAGTGTGCTAGGATTTTCTATTCCAAGTTTCTCAGCTTCATTAATAAGCTCTGCAGGATTTTTTTGCTTTAATTCTTGTAAATTCATGTGATTGTTTATGACTTATAGGTAAGTATATTAAATATAGGTGTTTTTTGAAAATATTTCAACCCCCCTTATAAAGGTTTAAAAACAACGACAAATACAATAATGATCAACAAAACTGTAGGTATCTCGTTAATAATCCTAAAAAACTTTGGTGATTTGATGTTAGTATTCGAAGCAAATAATCGAAGGTGCTTCCCAAGATAAAAATGATAGTAGGTTAATATTAATAAACATATGGTTTTTATTTGCATCCATAGTTCTGCAAAAACTAAAAAACCTAAAGAGTGTATCAATAAAAATCCAAATAAAAATGACAAAATCATAGCTGGCATCATAATATAATTATATAATTTTCTTTCCATAACTTTAAATATTTCTTTTTGCGTATCGTGTTTTGCTTCAGCGTGATAAACATATATACGAGGCAAATACAATAAACCTGCCATCCAGGAAATGACGGCTACTAAATGTAAAGATTTATATAGTAGATAGAAATTCATTTTATTTGGTTATTAAATATTCTGTTATTAGTGTTTTAAAAAGTTTTATATGGTCGTCGTTATCATTTAAACATGGGATAAGATCAAAGTTTTTTCCCCCGTATTCTAAAAAGCTTTCTTTGCCTTGAATGTTGATTTCTTCTAATGTCTCTACACAATCAGATGCAAAACCTGGGCAAATTACTAAAATATTTTTCTTACCTTCTTTGGGTAGAGACTCAAGAGTCTTATCGGTGTAAGGTTTTAACCATTCTCTGGGCCCAAATCTTGATTGAAATGTAGTATGAATATCTATTTCTTTAAATTTTTCTTTAATCAATCGTGTTGTTTTATGGCAATAACATTGGTACGGATCACCTTTGTCAAAATAAGATTTAGGTATACCATGATAGGAAGCAATAATTAGTTCTGGCTTCCAATTTATAGATTTAATTTTATTTTTTATACTATTTACTAGAGCATCAATATATAATGGGTTACTTTCGTAATGTGGAATTATTTGAAGGCTTGGCTGCCACCTCATTTTCATTAAACACCTATAGACCTCATCACAAACAGTGGCAGTTGTTGCGGCGGCATATTGAGGATAAAGAGGTAATATTATAATATTTTCACATCCTTTTTCTTTAAGAAAGTTAAGTTTACTCTTTATGCTAGGATTTCCGTACCTCATTGCAAATTCGATAATTGTATTTTCACTTTCCATTTTTGTTTTTAATTTTTCTGTTTGGCTTCTAGTGTAATATAACAGCGGAGACTCGTTGGTCTCTTGTAACCATATTTTTTTATAAGCATGAGCCGACTTCGAAGGTCTTAAAGTTAGAATAAACAAATTAAGCACTACTTGCCAAATTATAGGATTTACTTCTATAACTCTTCTATCCGACAAAAACTCTTTAAGATATTTTCTAACATCCCACCAATTTGTTGAATCAGGCGTACCTAGATTGACAAGTAATACACCTGTTTTACCAAAGTTAACTTTTGGATGTTCGTTATTTATCATTTATAATTTCTAATAAACTTGATTAATTTTGATAGTTTGTCAGGATTTGTTTCTGGAATCAATCCGTGTCCTAAATTAAAAATATATGGCGTGTCTTTAAAAATGTCTAAATATTTTTTAGCTTCATCAAAAATTTTTTCATTTGATTCTAATAATACTTTTGGATTCATACCGCCTTGCAATATAACATTACCTAGATTTTCTTTTGCCCATAAAGGATTTATCTCATAATCTAAATTTATGCCATTAGGTTTAACTATACTATTAAATTCTTTGTATTTTTCTTTGATTCCTCTCGGAAAACTAATTACAGGAATGCTATTTTCTTTACAAAATTTAACGATTTTCAAATTAGGATTATAACAATAATCTGTTAAATCTTCCTGCGGAATTAGGCCAGCCCACGAGTCAAAAATTTGAACTATATCAGCACCAGCATTTATTTGATTCTCTATATGTAAACATAAAAATTCATTAAGTATATTTAAGATAGTATTAATTTGATTTTTATTATCATTAACTAAATTTAAATTAATTTCATTTTTTCCTTCTTTTAAATTTAACATGTAAACCAACAATGTCCATGGAGCTCCAATAAAAGATATTAAGGTTTTATCTTTGTTTAATTTTTTTTTTGTTTTCCCTATAGCTTTATAAATTGGAAGTAATTTATCTGTAAATTTTTCTTTACTATTATTTAAAAAGTTTTTTAAATTAAATTTTGTTAAATTGGGTCCTTCATTTTTTACGAAATTAACTTCTTGTCCTAGTGCGTAAGGAACTAGTAAAATATCAGAAAAAATTATAGCTGCATCTAGATCATATCTTTGAATTGGTTGTAATGTTATTTCTGAACTTAAATCGCTATCTAAACATAGTTTTATAAAATTATTATTTTTAGATCTAATTTTTCTAAACTCAGGTAAATGTCTTCCTGCTTGTCTCATAAACCAAATTGGTCTGCAAGATTTTTCTTTGCCGTTTAAAACGTTTTTAATTGTGCTCATAATATATAAATTAATTTTAAAAATAATGATTTCACTGTAGGTCCTGTTGATTGTCGGTATAATTAATTATACATATTTTATACATTTGGATTTTAATAATTGATTAATTAATGCTTTAAAATAAGTCATTTTATCAATTTTATAAACAGTTATAGAAGTATAATATCAACATCTAATAAAATGTTAGAATAATGTTAATTATTGTTAGTTTTTTTTTTTAATTTTAAAATATTATGTAAAAGCTGAACTTATTAATTATATATTAACAGACTTATGAACGAAAAATACAATGTATATCTTATTTCGGACTCAACCGGGGAAACTTTAGATAGAATATTTTTATCATTAAAATCTCAATTCTCAAATTTTGATTATGAGAAGAAAGAATTTGCATTTGTAAGAACCGAGCAGCAAATCAATAAAATAATAAGCGAATGTTCTAGTGTCCAAAATTCAATAGTCCTGTACACCATTGTTGAAACTAAGTTGGCTAAATATCTATCACAAATAAGTGAAAAAAATAAAGTTCCTTGTTTTGGTATTTTAGGAAACTTAATATTAAGTTTCTCTAAATTATTAAATCAAAAAGCTATACACAAACCTAGTGCACAACATGTTTTAGATGATGATTATTACAAAAGAATTGAAGCAATACAATTTACGATGGCCCATGATGACGGAAAAAAGCTTAATGATGTAACAGAAGCTGATATTGTTCTTTTAGGTGTTAGTAGAACCAGCAAAACCCCGACATCAATATATTTAGCTAATAGAGGATACAAAACAATAAATATCCCACTTGTACTAGATCAAAAAATACCAGAAAAATTAAAATTTAAAAATAATAAAACATGCATTATAGGTTTAATAGCAGACCCAGATAGACTTGCAGATATTAGAAGAAACAGGGTAGCAATAATGCGAGACAACAGTACTGGAAAATATACAGATTTAACCTTTATTAAAGAAGAAGTAAATAAATCTAAAATGTTATTTAAAAAATATAATTGGCCGATTATTGATGTTACAAGAAAATCAGTTGAAGAGACTGCAGCATCAATTTTAAAAATTTTTGAAATACAAAAAAGCAAATGAAAATAATTTTAGCCTCTAAAAGTGGAGTAAGAAAACAAATTTTAGACAAGTATAAAATTGACTGCGATGTTGTGGTATCTAATGTCGATGAGGACCAAGTGAAAGAATCATTATTGGCTGAAGATGCTTCACCATCTATTGTTTCTAAGAATTTAGCTGAGATAAAATCTGTAAAAGTTAGTAATTATCATCCTGATAAGCTTGTGCTTGGCGCAGACAGTGTAATTTCTCTCAATAATGTTTTAATTAATAAGCCCAACTCTAGGGCTGAGGCTTTTCAAATATTAAAAAAGTTAAATAATTCTAAGCACTATCTTATAAGCTCTGTGTGTATATCTAAAAATGGAGCAATGATTTGGAATCATACGGACCAATCAGAACTCAAAATGAAAAAATTTAATGATAATCAATTAAAGAAATATTTAGATAAAATTAGCACTAAAATTTTGCTTGCTTATGGGGTTTATCAAGTTGAAGCAAACGGTTTAGATCTTTTTGAATATATTAAAGGAGATAAAGATTCTATTATGGGTTTACCAATAAAAGAAATAATAAATTATATCAAACAATACAAAGCATGAAAAAAAAATTATTCGGGATTATTGGAAATCCAATTAATCACTCTCTATCACCAGTTTTACATAATTACTGGTTTAAAAAGTATAAAATTGATGCAAATTACTCTTTGCTTGATAATGATAAGGATAGTTTAGATGATGTAATTAAAAAAATTAAAGATAAACAATTAGATGGAATTAATGTAACTCTGCCTTATAAACAAAAAATAATTCCACTTACAGAACGTCTAATTAACGATGCTCAAAGCACTAATTCAGTTAACACAATATATCTAGATGAAGATGATAAAGTTGTTGGTGATAATACTGATGTCTTTGGTTTACAAGCAGCTTATCTCAAAGAAATTTCTGTTTCTGGTAAAAAAAGAGCACTTGTAATAGGAGCAGGAGGTGTAGCTCCTTCAGTAATTTATTCTTTGCAAAAGTCAAAAATTCAAGAAATTGCAATAATAAATAGAACTTATGAAAAATCCCTTTTTTTAAAAAAAAGATTTAACTTTTTAAATGTTTTAGATTGGAAAAACATAAAAGAAGAAATTAACAACTTTGATATAATTATAAATGCTACAAGTTTAGGCTTAAAAAATATGGAAGATTTTGATTTTAACTTTGAAAACGTAAAGTCAAGTCTTGTTTATATTGATACAATATACAATCCTCTTGAAACAAAAACTTTAAAATATTTAAATGAAAAAAAATTAAAAACTTATAACGGCCTAGATATGTTTATTTATCAAGGTCAAAAATCTTTTTACTTATGGAATAAAATTAATCCGCAAATAGACGATGAATTAATTGATCTTTTAATATCAAGGCTAAAATGATTAAAATAGGAATAACCGGCTCAATAGCATCAGGTAAAACAACTGCTAGCAAAATTATTGCTTTAAAAAGAGGGCCAATTTTTAGTGCTGATAAAGTTGTGAGTTCTTTATATAAAAAAAAAAATTTAAGAAATTAGTTGCAAATAAATTAAAATTAAAATTGGATAGAAATTTTAAAAAAATATTAAGAGATAAATTGCTAGATGACAAAGAAAATTTAAAAAAGTTAGAAAAAATAATACATCCATTAGCAAGAAAAGAAATGTTTGCATTTATAAATAAAAATAAAAATCAACCTTTTTTATTCATGGAAATACCCTTATTAATTGAAAGTAAATTAACAAAGTTTTTCGATATAATATTTTATATTAAATCAAATAAAAATCTCAGGTTGAAACGATATAAAAAAAATAAAAATGATCCAAAACTATTTAAGATGCTTGATAATCATCAATTAAAAGATTCAATAAAAATCAAATTTTGTAATCATATAGTTGTTAATAATGAGTCTTTAATTATTTTAAAAAGGAAACTTTTAAATATAATGAAATTATATGAGTGAAATATTTCTAGATACCGAAACAACTGGGCTTTCCTTTAGAGATGGACATAAAATTGTTGAGATTGCTTGTATTGAAACTAAAGACTTACTTCCTACAAAAAAAATTTTTCACAAACTAATAAATCCTGAAAGAAGCATGCCTGATGAAGCATTTAAAATTCACGGTTTTTCCGAAGAATTATTAAAAGAAAAAGAAATTTTTAGAGATATTGCGGATGAGTTTTTAGAATTTATAAATGGAAAAAAAATAATAATTCACAATGCTAATTTTGATTTAGGTTTTTTAAATGGTGAGCTTGGATCAATTAAAAAAGGGCATATAAGTAGTGATATTGTAATAGATTCCCTTTCTGTTGCTAGAAATAAATTTCCAGGGTCTTCGAATTCTTTAGATGCTCTATGCAGGAGATTCAATATAGACCTTTCTAAAAGGACAAAACATAATGCACTTCTTGATTGTGAACTTCTTAGAGAAGTTTATATAAACCTTTTAGACATTAAAGAGCCTAAGTTTGATTTATCTTTAAAAAGTTCAAAAGAAGTATCATCGAGTAAAAAAAAACAAACCTATAGTAAAAAAGTTCTTAAGTTATCTGAATTAGAATTAGAAAATCATAAAGAGTTTCTAAAATCTGAAATTAAAAAAAACTACTACTAATTTTTTTTAAGATTATAAAGTTTTTGGAAGTCTACACTTTCACTAATTTTTATATCTTTAAATCCCGATTTTTCAAAAGTTAAGACAAATATTTTTCTTAATTCTGGATAAATTTCTGTTGGAACTTTTATCAAAACTATTTTTTCTACTTCCTCTTTATTATTAGTTTTATCTGAGAGCTCTACAACAGTTGAATAAATTATCTTGGTTTTAATTTTTTCTAAATTATCTTTAGTTGGGAGAAGATTAAGACTAGTTTCAACCTCAATAATTCTTTCTTTAATTTGAAGACTTTTTATGTCTATATTTATTTTATAGTTTGTAATTTCTTTAGATAATAAAAAAAAAGTTTTTACATTAGGTATTTTAAAGTCTAAATCTTTTATATATTTTCCTATTATTTTATAACTCATCTTTTTTTTTCTCCACAATTTCTCCGTCAAGAATTTTATTATCTCTATCCTGAGGATTTTTTGTTTTTTTAATTATCAAATTAATTAAAATTTTTCTAGATATTGGTATTAAAAGTAAGAAACCAATAGCGTCAGTTAAGAAACCTGGAATAATTAGTAATAAAGCAGCTATAGCTATAGAAGCTCCAGAAATTATTTCATAGATCGGCGCTTTATTTTGGTACAGGTTTATTACTCCTGACCTTATCGTTTTAATACCTTCTAATCTTGCGAAATAAATCCCAACAATTGCCGTTATAAATACTAACGAGACTGTATTCAAAGCTCCAATCTTTCCTCCAATTTTTATCATTAAAAGAATTTCTATGACTGGCAGACCAATAAATATAAGAAAAAATGAGCGCATTTGTCTGATACAAAATTATATTATTAATGTATATTTATCAAATTATGAGTAACAATTTTGGATATATTGACCTTATTTTACTAGGTATGATTGCTGGATTTATAATCTTGCGATTAAGAAGCATATTAGGAAGAAAAACTGGACATGAGCCTAAATCTTTTTCTAATTTTGCAGAAAGAGAATTTAATGTGCCTAAAAATAATGTAAAAAGTTTCAAGCAAAATTATGATGTGCTTGAGGGAAATGAAAAAAAGGAATTTCTTAAAGGCGCTGAAATTGCATATGAAACTATTCTCACTTCTTTTGCTAAAGGAGAAAATAGTAAATTAAAAAGTTTACTTACATCTAGCATGGCCACAAATTTTGCTGAAGCTATAGCAGTTAGAAATAAAGACAGCATAAAATCTGAATTTACTTTAATTGGAATAAAAGAGTCTAGCTTAGAAAAATATGAAAAAATAAAAAATGATGTCTTTGCTAAAGTAAAATTTGTTGCTGAGGTTATTTCAGTAAAAAAAGATAAAGAAGATAAAATAATTGATGGAAATCCAGATAAGATTAAACAAGTTACAGATTATTGGAGATTTACTAAAAATGTTTCAAATAAAAGCCCTAATTGGTATTTGTCCGAAATAGTTAATAAGTGATAAAGAAAGTAAAAATTTCAAAAAAAGATACTGAAACTTGGCAAGACTATATTAAAAATCCCACTGACATTATTGACAAGGATAATTTTAGCACGAATAAAAGTAAAACAAGTAATAGATTTCGATGCGATTTACATGGTTATACTTTGCAAGCTGCAAATTATAAAGTTAAAGAATTAATTTTATCATGTGTTACAAATAACATTAAAGAAATTCTTTTAATCACAGGTAAGGGAATTCATTCTAACACTGATAAAGATATCTATGTTTCTAAAGATTTTAGTAAATTGAGATATTCTGTACCAGAGTATATTCAATCGAATTTAGATTTATCAAAATATATATTGTCGATCACAGAGGCCGATAAAAAAGATGGTGGAGAGGGAGCTATTATAATTAAACTTAAAAGTTTATAATATAAATTTTGATAAATCAGTATCTCTAACTAAGCTACCTAAATTATCATCAACATATTTTTCATCAATCGTAACAGTTTCTCCTGCACGATCTGTAGCGTTAAAACTTATATCGTCTAAAACTTTTTCTATGATTGTATGAAGTCTTCTTGCTCCGATATTTTCTACTGAGGAATTAACTTCAGCTGATATTTTAGCTAATTTATCGATACCATTGTCCGTAAAAACAAGATTTACATTTTCTGTTTTTAATAATTCTTCGTACTGCTTAATTAAACTATTGTCTGGTTCTTTTAATATTCTTTTAAAATCATCTTCGTTTAGTGCATTTAACTCTACTCTGATAGGTAGCCTGCCTTGTAATTCAGGTAAAAGATCAGATGGTTTTGCTAATTGAAATGCTCCTGAAGCTATAAAAAGTATATGATCTGTTTTAATCGGACCGTGTTTTGTGCTTACAGTTGTCCCTTCTATTAATGGTAGTAAATCTCTCTGCACGCCCTCTCTAGAAACATCACCACCTACTCTATCACTTCTTGCCGAAACCTTATCTATTTCATCTAAAAATACTATTCCATTCTCCTCAGTAGTTTTCTTGGCTTCTTTTATAATTTTATCCTCTTCTATCATCTTGTCAGATTCTTGGGCTACCAAGATGTCATGGGATTCTTTAACGGTCATCTTTTTCTTTTTACCTTTTTTATTGCCCATTGATTTTCCTAAGATATCTCCAATATTTACCATTCCAACGTTGCCACCAGGCATACCTGGTATTTCAAAGCTTTGAAGGCCCGAGGCGCTATCTTGAACTTCAATTTCTATCTCATTCTTATCCAGATCACCACTTCTCAATCTTTTTCTAAAACTTTCTCTTGTTGCTACACTAGCCTTGTTTCCAACCAAAGCATCCAGTACTTTATCTTCGGCTTTTAATTCCGCTTTAGCTTTAACCTCTTTTCTTCTTTTTTCTCTTTCCATAGCAATGGCTATTTCAATTAAATCTCTGACTATTTGTTCTACGTCTCTGCCAACATAACCTACTTCAGTAAACCTTGTAGCTTCCACCTTAATAAATGGAGCTTGAGCTAATTTTGATAATCTTCTTGAAATTTCAGTTTTTCCAACACCAGTTGGACCTATCATAAGAATATTTTTAGGAAGTACTTCATCTCTCATTTCATCTGAAAGAGCTTGTCTTCTCCATCTATTTCTCAATGCAACAGCAACTGCTTTTTTTGCTTCTTTTTGTCCGATTACATATCTATCTAGTTCTGAAACAATTTCTCTTGGTGATAAAGCACTAACTCTTGATTTTTCTTTTTTAGAGTTTTTGACAATATTTAAATTTGTTACATTTTTTGAATTTACCATTTTTAAACTTTCTCAACTGTAATGTTGTTATTTGTGAACACACAAATATCTGATGCTACCTTTATAGATTTTCTGGCAATTTCCTCTGCTTTTAAATCAGTTTCTATAAGTACTTTTGCAGCTGCTAACGCATAGTTTCCACCTGAACCAATCCCGATAATTCCATCTTCCGGTTCTAGCACATCCCCTGTTCCTGAAATAATAAAGCTGTGGGTTTTATCAGCTACCGCCATCAGCGCTTCTAATCTTCTTAAATATTTATCACTTCTCCAATCTTTAGCTAATTCAACAGCTGCTCTTTGTAAATTCCCAGCATGCTTTTCTAATTTTGCTTCAAGTCTTTCAAACAAAGTAAGAGCATCAGCCGTAGACCCTGCAAAGCCAGCTATTACACCACGACCCTCAATTTTTCTAACTTTTTTTGCCTTACTCTTTAAAACTGTGTTTCCTAGACTAACCTGTCCATCTCCCGCAACAACTGTTTCGTTGTTTTTTCTTAATAATATGATTGTCGTTCCATGCCATTTTTCAGCTGTATTCATGTCCTTATATGTGGAGATTATTTTTATTTCTTCAATAGTTAATTCAGATTTATTGATAAAATAGTTATTTATATATATATCTTT
>MDTC01044592.1_pt1 | contig 11419 bp, 13 predicted proteins | sample 811181 | NCBI WGS metagenome assembly MDTC01 (sample SAMN05326644, study PRJNA326480) | marine metagenome | isolation source: seawater | place: Pacific Ocean: North | collected 2011 | reverse complement strand
TACCCATAATAGGTTCATTTTTTTCATAAGCTTCAACCAGTTTATCCCAACCTTTTATCTTTTGAGCTTTACTCGCTGATACTAAAACTTCACCATTTTTGTCTTCTATCTTTTCTAATAAAACTGGGATTATTTCACCAATTTTCATCTTATCGGTCAAGCCCATACTTTTTAACTCATTTACATCTAACACAGGTTCACTTTTTAATCCTTCAACAAAGAGAAATACAAACTTTTCAGTTATTTTATTAATCTTACCATTAATAATTTTTCCTTCTTCTATTTGAATCTTAGATAATTGACTGCTGAGTAGCTTTTCAAATTCTTTTTTAGTCGGATTTGATAGATCTTTGTAAATTTCCATTAAGCTTTTAATTTCCTGTCTATAATTTTTTTTATTTTTAAAAAACAGGCTCTTTTATTAAGTTTCGATGTATTTAGCAATACTGAATCTTTTGTTTTCTTCAAAGGAGAAATTTTTCTATTAAAGTCACTTTTATCACGTTTTTTAATGCTTTTTAACACTTTTACGTATGAAATTTTTTTATCTAATTTCTTAAGTTCTAGATATCTTCTTAATGCTCTTATTTTTAAACTTGCTGTAATAAAAAACTTTAAATCAGCATCAGGTACAATTTTGTATGTTGTGTCTCTTCCATCTAGACATGAACCACTATACCTGATTGGTGGTCTATATGCACAATTTATTTGGAATGAATGAACTAACTTTCTTATATATACTTTTTTAGATATTACAGAAGCTAAAGTTCCAATTTCATCAGATAGTAAATTTTTATTATCAAGTTCTTTAATCTTTATATTATCTATTTTTTTTTTTAAAAAATTTTTATTAAACTTTTTTGGAAATTTCATTTTTAAGTAAGCGACCATTCTATATATTTTTCCAGTATCAAGGTAATAAAGATTATAGTGTTTAGATATTGCTTTGGCTAAAGTTCCAGCCCCAGCTGCTGCAGGAGAGTCAATTGCTATTTTTAAAAATTTTTTTTTAGCTTTCATTTATTTACTTTGTTAATAATATCTAAAAATGTAGGAAATGAAGTTTTAATCGAGTCTTTATCATGTATATGCCACTTACCACCAAAAGATAGAGATGCTATTACACTTGCCATAAACACTCTATGATCTTTTAAAAAATTTTTAATCTCAATTTTTTTATTTATTTTTAAATTAGGATTGCCATAAATTTTTATTGAATTTGATGTAGCAATAGTTTTTATGCCCATCTTACTGAGAATTTTTTTACCCCAGATAAGTCTTGGACTTTCTTTTTGGTTTAATTCGGCTAAATTTTTAAAATAAGAAATTCCCTGCGCTTTTGCAGCTACTAAAAAAATAACTAAAAATTCATCGATTGCTTCACTATTTAGGTTAGTAGGGCAATTAATTGACCTAAGTTTTCTTGGCCCTATAATTTGAATATCTGCATTTTGCTCTCCTTTATAAATTTTTTTATTTTTAAAATTTATTCTTACACCCATTTTCTTTAAAATTTTAATTATTCCAATTCTTGATGGATTAATATTTACATTTTTAATAAGAAGTTTTGAATCTTTATTCAGAGCTGTTAAAGCAATGAAAAAAGCACTTGAACTGATATCAGAAGGAATATTGTAATTTAAAGTACTAATTTTTTTTACTTTTTTTACTCTTATCAAGTCATAGGACTTTTTATTTTTAACTGTTACTGGTAAGTTGAGATGTCTGCACAAAAGTTCAGTATGATTTCTGGACTTTTTTGCTTTTATTATCGTTGTGTTTCCAGCTCTTAAAGCCCCAAAAATTACAGCACTTTTACATTGCGCAGAACCTTTTTTTTCAAAATATTTAATAGGCTTTAAATTCAATGTACCACTTATTATTAGTGGTAAATTTTTTTTATTTTTTAGTTGGAAACTTGCTCCAAATTTACTAAGAGGATCAGAAATTCTTTTAAAATCTCTTTTAGATAGACTTTTATCACCAATTAATTTTATTGGTTTTGATGAATTAATTAAAAAACCAAGAATAAGCCTACCTAAAGTACCTGAGTTTTTTGCATTAATAACAATGTTTTTTTTATATTTATATCCATCTATACCTTTTCCATAAATTTTGCATGAATTTTTACTAAATTTAACTTTGATACCTAATTTTTTTATAGCTTCAATAGCCGCAATTACATCCTCTGACATTAATAAGTTGTGTGCTTTAGATATTCCGTTAGCAAGAGATGAAAATAATATCCATCTTATACTTATGCTCTTATCTCCACTAACAGTGATAGTGTTATCAAACTTTTTTATTTTGTCTTTAAAAATTATTGCGTTAGACATTTATTTCTAGTTAAATTTAAAACTCTCACCAAAGTAGGCATTTTTGGCATTGATATTTTTTACTAGATTTGAAGGTGTATCTTGAGCAACTATTTTACCATTATTTAAAATCATAGCAACATCAACACAAGCGAGAAGGTCTCTAGCTTGATGGTCGCATATACAAATTGTAATCTGATTTTCTTGCTGTAAATTTACAATTATTTCTTGAAGCATTTTGATCGTTAAAACATCTAGTGCAGCAAAACATTCATCTAATAACAATACTTTTGGTTCACTTAAAAGAGACAAAGCTATTACCAATTTTTTTTTTTGCCCACCAGATAAAAATTTTGCTTTTATCTCTTTTAAATGATCAAGCTCAAATTTAGATATTAAATAATTTATTCTCTCATTTCTATAAGATTTGTTATCAATGACAATTTCACTTATGGCTTTTAAATTATCATGAAGTGATAGATCATTAAAATAACCACCATATTGAGGCATATAACCAATTTTAAATCTTTGAGTTCTTAAATAAATTGGATACATGGTAACATCTTCTCCACCAATTTTTATTTTACCACTTTTTGGATTTATTAACCCTGTAATAAGATTAAATATTGTAGATTTACCAACACCATTTGGTCCTAACATTCCTAATATCTGTCCTTCATTAATTTTAAAACTAATATTATCTAAAATTAACCTATTACCATACGCAAGAGAGACATTTTCAAATTCTATTATAGAGTTTACTTTTTTATAAGATTTTATTCTAAATTTTTTAACAATACCCATATTAGTTTATACTTTTTATTCTTACTTTTTTTTCTTTTTCATACATAAAAATTTTTATATCTTTAGTAACAATATCAACATCAATTACATCTGCATTTAAAATATTTTCTAAATTTGTATAAACTACATTTCTTGAAATAATCATAGAATTTCTTTCTATTGAAAAATCAAGATATTCACCAGTAATTTTATTTTCCTGGTACCTCACTATTACATTTTTTGAAAAAATCGTATTATTATTATTAGTATTATATTTTCCAAAATCAGAATTAATTTTAATATTCCTGTTGTTGTTAAGTTTTATTAATGCTGAAACATTAGTTAAATAGATTAAATTATTATTAGAATAATCTATTTCACCCTTCAAAGCCTTAATAATATACTCATTACCCTTAGAATCTTTTGATGTATAATTTACATCTTTTAATATGTTTGAGTTGTATGTAATATCATTTTTAGGCAAACTTGACTCTTCTATACTTTCATTCTTAATAGAATTTTTAAAATAAAGAATAATTAATACTATTGAAAAAAAGATAATAAAAACAATCTTAAAGATTTTTTTTTTCATTTAAGCAATATTAAACTGCAAAATATTATGAATATGTACTATGCCAATTGTTTTATGTTTATTTTTTCTATCATTTATACATAAAGAAGTAATCTTTTTACTATTCATAATTGATAAAGCCTTAGCAGTTAATACATCCTTATCAATACTAATAGGATTCTTAGTCATAATTGCTTTTACCTTCATTAAATGCAGGTTTGAATTTTGTAGATTAAATCTTCTTACCTGACCATCAGTAATAATACCTACAGTTTTTTTATGCTTGTTTTGAATTATTAATACTCCTAATTTTTTATTATTTAAGATTTTTAAAGCCTTTTTCATTTTTAAATCTTCGTCCACAAAAGGAATTTTTTCCCCTGTTAGCATGATATCTTCTACTGTTTGAAGTTGAGCACCAAGATTGCCAGCTGGATGGATCTTTTTAAAATCATGCCTATCAAATTTTTTGTATTGCATTGCTGCTATAGCTAGTGCATCTCCAAGAGCTAATTGTATAGTTGTGCTTGATGTAGGAACTATTCCTCCAGATTCCTTTACTTGAGGAATAAGTAGTTTTATGTCTGAGGCTTTATATAAAATAGAGTCTTTTTTAGAAACTATTCCAATTAATATTATCTTATTTCTATTAGCAAATTGGATGATATTTCTAAGTTCATTAGTTTGACCAGAGTTGCTGATTATAATTAAAATATCTTTTTTTGTAATACTTCCAAGATCCCCATGAGATGAGTCACTTGCCGAAAGATTAAAAGAGGGAGTTCCAACAGATGAGAGTGTGGCTGCAATTTTTGATGCTATAATTCCACTTTTTCCAACACCACATAAAACTACTTTTGATTGACACTTTGCAATTTGAATAACAGCTTTATTAAAAGAGCTATTAATATTTTTTTTGAGTTTTTGTAATGCTTTTATCTCTAAATTAATAACATCCTTAGCTATAGAGAAAAATTTTTTTTTGTTCATTAATGTGACCAAATATCGTCCTTGAAAAAGGCAAGATCAAGTTCAACTCTAGTTTTTAAAAATTTAATACAATCTTGATAAAGTTTAACCCTATTTTCTCTCTCTAAAATTTTGATTAGCTCATTATGAATTTTATGTAAATAGATTACATCATTAGCGCAATATTTAAGTTGTGCTGGAGAAAGATCCCCTCCAAAGTCAGAGCTTTGAAATTGTTTACTTATATCTATATTGACAAATTCTTTAATAAGCACTTTTAGAGAGTGTTGATCTGAATAGGATCTTGCTAATTTTGAAGCAATTTTGGTATCTAGAATGTTATTAGTTTCCGTTTTTAAATAATGTTTAATATGTGCTAGATCCGCTCTTCCATAGTGAAATATTTTTGTTATATTCTTGTCTTTAAGTAACTTAATTAAGTTTGGCGAATTGTAAGTTTTTCTATCAAATTGTACTATATGAGCATCAGAATTTCCTGTAGATATTTGGATTAAACAAAGAGGGTCTCTTCTTACATTTAAACCCATAAACTCTCCATCCACAGCTAATACATTGCCTAATACCAAATCATCTGGTAAATCATTTTTGTGAAGTTTAATATTAACACTCATTTATAAATATATATATATGAAACCAAAAAATTGTCTAATTTTTGGCGGTAGCGGTCAAATCGGTCGTAACTTGATAAGAAAACTTACCAAAAACAACTACAGTGTAACTGTAGTTACAAGAAATATACATCAAAAAAGTTACGTTATTAAAACACAGGCTAATGTAGGATATATAGAGATATCAGAAGCCAATATATTTGAGGAGAACAAGATCAGAAATCTTTTCAAAAAAGCAAATATATGCATTAATTTAATTGGTATATTATTTGAAAAGAAAAAGGGTAACACTTTTAAAAATATTCATGCAATTTTTCCATCGTTATTAGCAAAACTTTGTAAAGAATATAATTTAGAACAATTTGTTCATTTATCAGCGCTAGGGATTAATGATGCTACAGACAGTATTTATGCCCAGAGTAAGCTTCAAGGAGAAAAAAATATTTTAAAAAATTTTCCCTTAGCGACGATCCTAAGACCTTCAATTGTTTACTCTGTTGATGATAAATTTACCACAAGTTTTATGACTTTACTTAACAGGATGCCTTTTTTTCCAATCTATTACGATGGAAAAACTAAATTTGCTCCGATTCATTGTTCAGATTTAACAGATATTATTCATCATATTCTCTCAAAAAAGATACAATCTAATATAATAGAATGTGTAGGTCCTGAAATTATATCTTTCAAAGAATTATTGAATAAATTATTAAAACTCATCAATAAAAAGAGAGCCCTGATCCCTTTTCCATTTTTTCTTGCAAAATTCTCTGCGAAAATTTTTGAACTATTACCAAATCCTTTATTAACTTTAGATCAATTAAAACTTTTGAAATATGACAATATTCAGTCAGGCAGATATAAGACTAACAACGACATTGGAATTCCAAGTGTTAGATTTTTTGATAAGGAAGTAAAGAAATACTGTTATATGTGGAGAGATGGTGGTCAATTTTCGACAGAAAAGTATATCAATAATAATACTAATAAGTAGCCAAGCGTTATGCTGACTTTGATTTTTTTTGAATAAACTCCTGAACATCCTCTTTTTCAGTTGCTTCATCTTTCTTACCTTTTGGCTGATAAGCATAAAGTAAATGTAATTTACAATAGGAAAAATCTTTAAGGGAAGATCTCCCACAAAAATAAAATGACTTCTCGTCAGGGTGTCCAATTGGCCATTTACATGAACTTTCATCAAGTTCTTCAAGTTGTTTAGGGTTTTCTGGCTCAAAATCTTTTTCAATTATTAAAGATTTAAATTTACTTTTACGAGTTTTTATTGAAGTATTACTTTTTTGTGCAACTGAGTTCAAAAATTCTTCATTTTTTGGAGAATTTCTAGTTTTAATTTTTGCAGATAAGTTTAACCTATGAGCTTTTCCAATAACTGCATTTCTAGTTATACCACCTATAATTTCTGCAATTTGACTTGCAGTATTCCCTTTTCCCCAAAGTTCCTTTAATTTATTTACTTTTTCGTCGGTCCAACTCATAATCTATATATAGTGTTAAAATTTACTATAATTACAATATACTGATATAGAAGGTTTTTAAACAAGAAAAATATAATAGTTATCAACAAAAATTGTGTTAATTCAGTAATATGTATTTTCAATCATAGCTTGTATCTAATAATTTATATTTATAAAAACAGTATAAAAAATTATGAGTTATTTAGTTAAAAATTATAAACGAAAAAAAATTTCATTTAAATATGGCAAAGGAAGTTTTTTATATTCTACTGATGGAAAAAAATATTTAGATTTTGTTCAAGGTATAGCAGTAAATTCTTTGGGTCATGCACATCCTAAATTAGTCAAAACTATTAATTCACAATCTAAAAAACTTTGGCATGTTTCCAATGCTTTTCAAATTCCAGAAGGAGAAATGCTTGCTAAAAAAATAGCTAATAAAACTTTTGCAGATTTTGTAATGTTTCAAAATAGTGGTGCTGAAGCAACTGAAGCAGCTATTAAGGCTGCTAGAAGATATTTTTATTCAATTGGCAAACCTAAGAAAAATAGAATTTTATGTGTTAAAAATTCTTTTCATGGAAGAACATTAGCTGCAATTTATGCAAGTGGATCAAAAAAAATGACTGAAGGATTTGGTCCCAAAGTACCTGGTTTTGATCATTTTGAGTTTGGAAATCATAAATCTTTAAAAGATAAAATTACAAAAAATACTGCAGCCATAATGGTTGAGACTATTATGGGTGAGGGTGGCATAAAAGTAATACCAGATTGGTGCTTAATAGAACTAAGAAAAATATGTAATAAAAAAAATATACTATTAATACTTGATGAAGTTCAATGTGGAATTGGAAGATCGGGTGATTTTTTTGCTTTCGAAGAATCTAGAGTAAAGCCAGATATAGTTCCAATTGCAAAAGGAATAGGTGGAGGATTTCCAATTGGAGCAGTTTTGATGAATAAAAAAGTTGCATCTGGAATGATAGCAGGAACTCATGGCTCAACCTTTGGTGGGAATCCTTTAGCGATGGCTGTTGGAAATTCTGTAATGGATATTATTTCGAATAAAAAATTTTTAAATAATGTAAAGAGTATTTCAAAATATTTTTTATTAAATCTTGTTAAAATTAAAGACAAATATCCTGCTGTTGTGAAAGAAATTAGAGGTAAAGGCTTACTAATTGGAATACAGCTTCATACTGATCAAGTTAAGTTTATTAAAAAATTAATGGAAAATAAATTACTAACTATTAGAGCTGCTGAAAATATAGTAAGAATTTTACCCCCCCTGAATGTAAAAAAAAATGAAATAGATCAAGCTTTAAAAATCATTAAAAAAGTATGTGCAGAAGTAAACTAAGATGAAGCATTTTATAAATTTAAAAGATATTCCAATTAAAGATCTTTATAAGATTATTGATGATGCAAAAAAAAGAAAAAATTCTAGAAAAAAATTAAACACTCTTGAGGTGGATAAAGGAGCTCCTTTAAAAGGAAAAATACTTATTCAAATGTTTGAAAAAGCAAGTTCAAGAACTAGAATTAGTTTTTATTTGGCTATTAAGCAGCTTGGGGGAGGAACACTGACCCTTAGATCTAATGAACTTCATCTTGGACAAGGTGGTGAAAGCATATCAGACACAGCTAAAATACTTTCTACTTATGGTGATGGCTTCATGTTGAGAACGGATAGTGATAAAAAAATTAAAAATTTTAGAGATCATTTGTCAATTCCATTAATTAATGGTTTAAGTCCATCATCTCATCCGACACAGGTATTGTCTGATATTTTTACGGTAGAAGAGATAAAAAAAAAACCTATATCAAAACTGAATATTTGCTGGATAGGAGATTCTAATAATGTTTTAAATAGTTTAATTGCAGCCTCTGTGAAATTTTCATTTCGACTAAACATAGGATGTCCAAAAAAATTTGAACCAGATAGCAAAATTAGAAATTGGGTAAAAAAAAATAATAAGAAATTATTTATTTATAATGATTCAAAAAAAGCTGCTACTAATGCCGATGTTATATTTTCAGATAAAGTAATATCTTTAAATGACAAAGTGAATAAAAAAGAGAAAATTGAACAGTTTAAAAAGTTTAAAATTGATAAAAGATTAATGAGCTATGCAAAAAAAGATTGTATTTTTTTACATTGTCTGCCTCGAGGACTAGAAGTAAGTGATGAGGTTTTTTTAGGAAATAAATCTCATGTATGGCAACAAGCTCTTAATAGAGTACATGTTCAAAAAAGTATTTTATTATATTGTTTTGGGAAATTAGGGTAATACTAAAGGATTATCTGAATTTTGATTTAAATATTTAATAACAGAAGCTCTATCTTTCTCTTTTCTTAATCCAGCAAAAGCCATTTTAGTTCCTTTAATCCATTTAGCTGGTTTTATTAAGTAACCATTTAGCTCTTCTAGGGTCCACTCTTTATCATATGATGCCAAAGCTTTAGAATACTTATAATCTTCAACTACACCAACTTTTCTTCCAACTACATTGTATAAAGCGGGTCCAATATTATTTTTTCCACCTTTAATAATAGAATGACATGCTGCACATTTTTTAAAAACTTTTTCACCAACTATAATATCACCCATGGCCATCAAAGCTGCTATATCAATTTTTTCCTCTACAGTTATTTTTGTTGATGATGAAACTTTAGTAGATTCCTCTACATTTACTGAATACCCTGGAGTCTCAGGTTTTTCAACATGGAAGATGATATTTGATAATTTTCCAATTCCTATAATTAGTAGAGCAACCATCAAAACAGCAGCAACTATTTTATTTATTTCAAAAGAATCCATTTTTTAAATATTATTTTGAACGTATAGCATGATAAATTAAAAAATTACTAAAATTTAATGTATAAATTTGCCTCTATTGATAATTATTAAGTATAATGAATTGAAAAATTAATGAAAACGCTTACGATTATACCCTCAAGATTATCAGCTACAAGACTGCCAGGTAAGCCTTTATTAAAAATTAGGGGTTTATCAATTATTTCACATGTTTTTAAAAGAGCGATAGAGGCTAATACCGGCGAGGTAGTTGTTGCAACTGAAGATCAAGAAATAGTTGACGATGTTATAAAAAATGGGGGAAGAGCTATTTTAACAAGTAAAGTTCATAAAACTGGTACAGATAGGATTTATGAGGCACTAAAAAAGCTACAAATAAAAGATGTAGATTTAATAATGAATTTACAAGGCGATGAACCAGCAATTAACATTGAAGATATTATTAAGTTAAATAACAAAATGATTAAAACCCGATCAGATATGGGAACATTAGCTTCAAGAGTTAAAGATATTAAAGATTTAGAAAATGAAAATATTGTAAAGGTAATAACCAAAAATAATATTGATAAAGATCAGTTTTGTGAAGCAAAAACTTTTTTAAGAAACGCATCAAATGTAGATAATATTTATCATCATATAGGAATTTACTGTTATTCATACGAAACCTTGGAAAAATTTGTAAAATTAAATCAATCTAAAAATGAAATTAAAAACCGGTTAGAGCAGTTAAGAGCTTTAGATAATAATATTATTATAAATGTTGCTTTAGCTAAATCTTTTCCAATAGGAGTTGATACTGTAGAAGATTATCTAGCCTTAAAAAAAATTATGTAATATAAAGTTTGATGGTTAAAATTTATTTTCAAGGTACTTTCGGAGCTTATTCTCATTTGGCTGCTCTATCAGTTTACCCTGATGCAAAAATATTACCTTGTAAAACTTTTGATGAATGTTTTAATAAAGCCATTTCGGAACCTGATTGTAGAATAATTATACCTGAGTCAAATAGAATTACAGGAAATATTGGTATTGAATATTTAATTTTTAAACACAGACTTAACATTTACCTTGAGCATTTTCAAAAAATTGAACATAATTTATTAGGTCAAAAAGATGCAAAACTAAGCGACATAAAAGAAGTTTATTCTCATGCTCAAGGCTTATCGCAATGCTCTAAGTTTATTAAAGATAACAATATGGTTGAGCATATTAGAGCTGACACAGCAGGATCTGCTGAAATGATTTCAAAGAATGATGATTTAAGTAAAGCTGCAATAGCTTCTTCTTTAAGTGCTGATATTTATCGATTAAAAATAATTAAGAAAAATATTGAAAACGAAAAGGGGAATCTAACACGATTTTTGGTTATGGGAAAAAATATCTTGCAACCTAAATTTGGAAAAAAAAAATATATTACATCCTTTTTGTTTAAACTTAAAAGTAAGCCTGCTGCACTTTATCAATCTTTGGGAGGTTTTGCCATAAATGGTGTCAATCTCACTAAGTTACAGAGTTATCCAGAAAAAAATACATTTGATTCTTACTTTTTTTTATGTGATTTGGACGGTCATATAGAAGATCTTAAAATACAGAAATCATTAAAAGAATTAGGTCTTCATTGTGAGGATTTTCACGTCTTAGGTGTTTTTGAGGCAGATAAGTTAAGAGAAAGAAAAAAATAATCTTTTCTTGTAGAATAGAAATCATAGCTGCTATAATGTTTCTGGAGGCTAGAGGTGGATGCTGCTTGAACCCGATCAGATCTTAACAGAAGCAATCGTAGAGACAGTTATTCAGGTTCTAGTCTCCTAATATATATGAACAATAATTCGAAAGTACTGGCATTAAAATATAGACC
>MDTC01127768.1_pt1 | contig 11420 bp, 6 predicted proteins | sample 811181 | NCBI WGS metagenome assembly MDTC01 (sample SAMN05326644, study PRJNA326480) | marine metagenome | isolation source: seawater | place: Pacific Ocean: North | collected 2011 | reverse complement strand
TCCGTATTTAGTTGAGAAATAATTAGAAGGAGTGGCACTTGCTAAAGATAAAGCAATCCCCTCTGCTAAAATATCTTCCATTAACCGATCTTGAGTTGAAGATGCCCCTAAAACATCTTTTGTCTTCCTCACATCATTACTGAAAACCATTATTGAACCTCCTCATATGTGAAACTTAAATCCCCAACTTCAAAGAATGAAAGTCGGTTTAAAGTTAAGTCCTTCACTACATTTGTAGGATCTCCCGTTTTATAATCCACCTCTACATCATAATCAGATGGATGCTCTCCTACAGGAAGAGAAATTACAACCCGATTCTCCGTATCAGAAACTAGAACTAAAACCCCTCCACTCAAAACTCTCAAACCTTCATCTCCTGTAATTGAAGCACTCTTATCTCCCCAATTAGATTTAGTTGTCCTATCATTAACCCCCAACAAAGTCGCTTCACTACGATCTATAAATACCCTAGCACCCTCTCCGCCTCCATCTTGAGATATATTTTTTAACTTCTCTTCTGATAACCATACTTGATTTGAGTTATCAGACAATTCAGAAATTAGTCTATACCCTCCGATAGCAGAAAGAGATACTTTTTCTCTGAGGATTAAAGTTCCTTGTTGAAAAGATAATTGAGTCAAAGGCACATTCACATAACTTACACCCTCTACTGAGTCAATTTCTCGGATCACATCTGACGAATATATTTGACCCCCTAAAGAAGATGAATTAATTAAATTACTTATATTTATTTTAATCAAACTATCTATATTTACAGGACTGTACCCCTTACTCAAAACTACAACCCCCTTCACGTTCACAGGTGCAGGGATTGTACTCTTCACAAGAACATTTGCAGATAGGTGTTTGGTCTTGTCTATGTCGGATTGAACAGAAGAAACTACTAAATTAGAGGTGTAATTCACTACAATATTCTCAAAGTGAGAATAACTGACTAAGACCGTTGCCCCATCTCCAATCGAACTTGAATCTGTCCTTGTGATAAAGACCTCTCGATTCGATCCTTCCTCTATTAAATAATCGGGATCATTGTTTTGAAAGGGGTTCTTATATGTAGTCAACCCATCACCGCTCTTCACTACAATAGATAAGAGATCTGCCCCTAAATTATTGAGTTGATCTTTATATGAACCAATCAAAACATGACTCTCATCTGTTACAGAAATTATCGTTCCGTTCCCTAAAGATGGGATGGTGATATTGTCATTTGAGTAAATAGATCTCCCATTCACCAATGGGTCTGTATTTGAATTAAAAGTGAAATCAGTAATTGCAGTCGTATCCGCTTTTTGTACTGAGACAATAGAAGATACAGGTTGTCTTGTCAGAGTAATTTCTTCTGAGACTCCTTCCCTCCAATCCCCTAGAATAATATCTGTCAAAGAGTAAGAAGGTTGGTTAATAGAAGAGTCTAAAATCAAGACTGTTTTAGTCACATCCAAAGAGTACCCTGTCAAATCAAAATACTCACCTGTCGTGTTATTTAACAGACCTAGATTTAAATCCGAACGATTGACCATCTCAAAGATTTCTGCACCTACAATCCCAATCTTAAACCGATAAGACCCTTCTTGATCTATAGGAAAGAATCTTGATTTAAACTTGGTCTTATATGTTGGTGCAAATACATCACTTAAAGTAGCACTCGATTCCCCTCTAATCCATACATCCACTTTCCCACCCAATCCCCCATCTCTATACATAAACTCATCATCCGCCCCTACTACAAAAGAATCTATAACACCCGCACTATCCCTTGAGACTCTTTCATATCCCGCCTTTGTGCCTGTATCTACAGAAGATAAAGAACCTAAAGCCCTAGCAGTTAAATCTATATTGTTCTCTTCATCCTCACCCCCGAATGTAGGGGAACTATTAGTGACTTTTAACCCCAAAGGCGCTCCACTTGTGATTTGACCTGTAGTGAGATTAGAAGCACTCCCCTCTGTCAAAGCAATGATAGGGCAAGTAATCGAATATCTTTTAGTTGTTGGATTGTAATAACTACTTACAGACTCAAGAGGAATTGAAACTGTCTCAGTCGTTCTAAATGATTGACCTCCTCCACTCAAAACAGTCCCCGATAAAACGGTTAAAGTAAATGTAGGAAGTGAAGTCGTAAATAAAACAACCTCTCCCCTAGCAAATGAACCTGTCTTCCTCGTGATATTGAAATTACTTGCTAAACGATCAAATGATTGATCTATAACTCTTTGAACTTCCACTTCCTCAGTGAGAAATAAAGACTCTCCCAATGCAGTTTTATAAGAAGAATTAGATACTTGTATGCTAGCACCACTGTTCAAAGGATCATCTATTTGTAAAAGACTAGCAAAGGACGTTGCTCTATATGTGAAGTCTAAAACAAATCGGGTTCTTTCCATCTCACTTACAAATGGATCTATGACCACATCTCTAAATACTGACCCTGCTTGTACAGAAATGTCGGGTTGAGCAAGATAAATATCAGAAATCATCTGCTCTGTTAAGACTCTCCGATTTACTACAGGAAGAGAAGAAATATTAGACAAAACATCTATAGGCTTACCCGAAACCTCAGAAGAATATGCACTTTCGATTTCTAAATCATCTACTACCTTTACAGAGGTTGCTACATAGTAAAGAGGTGTACTTGAATCTAAAACTGTAAAACGGGCTATGTTGATTGTAGGAGGCTTAGAAGTCTGTGTATTCGTTCTATTATGGAGGAATCTAATTTCTGTCTTCAATGCTATAGACTTAACTAATCCTGCTACTCTAAGATTATCTACAGTCTCACTGATCTCAACTTCATCTGATAAAGTTGAAGAGGTTGTCTGTCCATCTACAGAAGATTGAATTAAACTCACCCTTGACATAAGCGGATCTATGTTCTCTGTCTCTGAGTTCAATTCAAAACGATACAGGTCTGTCTCTTCTTCAAAACTTTTTCCGTATGACGAAGGGTCTAGAGGAAAGAAATTAATCTTATCGTACCCTTCAACCCCTCCCCCACTTTCTGTAGATGCATACAAGTTGTAATAAGAAGTCTCTGTATCTGAATGTTCAAACTTAATTTCTACTTCATTTGCAAGTCGATTTACTCTTAAGTTAAGAGGGGCATTAGGTCTACTCAAAATAGATGTTGATGATAAGACTACATTCACATTTGAAGTATCAAAACCCCCGCTTGTCTTTGTACCCTTGAAAGCAAAAGTATTTACTCCTCTGACAAGATCAAATCCTTCGGGATCTTCTTGAGGATTCGGGAAAATGAATGAACCATCTTGTTCTAAATCTACGGTGTATTCTACTTGATTGTAAGAGACTACAAGACTAGACAGATCTGATGATCTTCCTCTAATGAAAATAGAATCTAAAGAGGTTGAATATGTGATTTCTCCCGCTTGGCTAACACCATCGGGTTTAATTATTTCTAAACTCATAATTTATAGTCCTTCACTTAAGTCAATCGAGTTAGGTACTTGGAATATGATATTAACTGAGACTGTCTCAGAAGATGTGGAAATTACTGTTACTGTACATAAAACAGAAGTAGGATCATCCCCTATCGGACTTACACTCACGTCCTTTACTCTCAATATTCTTTCTTTTAAACTCATATTCTGTACTGTGGCTTGCACTCCTTGAGTTGCTATCAGACGATCTAAAGCATCTCTTACGCTTTGTTTTAAAGCCTGTGCAGTTGCAGAATTAGATTTCTTACCAATCATTTTATTAGCATCTGATCCGTACCAAAGATGAAAAGGATTTGATCCTTTTTCAGTCAATAAGATTTTTGCTACAGACTGATAAAGTAAATCGTGATCTTGAATTAAATCAACCTCACCTTTGGAATCGAATCTAAAATCATTTTCAATCCCCGTACCCTCACATCTAGTACACGTTTCTTTTGCAGTCGTATAAGAAACATCTAAAAGACCGACAGGATCTAAAACCTTATCAAATCGAATTACAAACCCATTTAAACTTTTAGATAACTTCCAACTTGAAGTTAGTCTTTTAGATCTCCCATATGCCTTTTCTTTACTAAAACCTAATGAAGATAAAGCACTCCCACTTATTTCAAATTGGTCTTTTAAGTAGTGAGTGATTTTTACAGATCCGCTATATATTGATGCTCTGAAATCTTTACTCACTGAATTGATCTGAGAAATTAAATCTTTTGATGTATATGTCTTCTTAGTATTCAAAGTAATTGAATGCCCATCAATTACTAAAATATGGCTCCCATCTTTAAACCGATATGGCTCTTTTTTAGGAATGTAAATCATGGCTATAGAGAATAAACCACTAGCAGGGATGGATACCCCATCTTTTCTTAGAATGAGGAGTCCTGTACCGTTTATCTTTGTTCTAGTAGGTACTTCAATGCCTTCAATCACATCTGTTCTTTCATAACGAATGTAGTGAGGGCATGGGTGTGATATATTAGCGTCTAAACTCATGTCTGATTCCCTTTTTATGTAAGAGAATCATTAAACAATTATCGAGAAGCAGGACTAAGATCTTTCTACAGGAGCATTGTACTTAGTAAATACAATCCCCTTCGGATCCATCTTATATTTAACTTTACCTAATTCGCTACGATCTGAAATAGTAACTAATGCTTGCGCACATTCATTAGAAAGTACATTAGTCATTCCCAATTCTAATTTCAAAAGACGATTCAAAAGAATGAGATAAGTTTGATCAATGTAATTAGACACGCTCTTTGCTAGAGAATCAATTTTAGCATTCTCAATATAAGTCGCTAAAGATCGAGGAGCATGAGGCACATATGAACTACCTGCATCTCTGAAAATTTGTCTTATAACATCAACTACATCTGATTGGCTTTGAGATGGGAATAGACCCATCGGATCGGGTTGACCGAAAACCTCTACTTTAAATGCCTCCACAGTCTTCTTAACGCGTGGCTTTCTTGTGTTCTCTGTAATCCCATAATGGAAAGGGAGAATCATACACAAAGCCAATAAATCTTCTCTAACCGCAGGTGCTAATTTTGAAGGAGTTTGAAGAGTCCCACATCCTCTTGATGCTTGCATGAAGAGATCTGCTTTTAAAACAGAAGATACTTTTAATGTTGAGAGCGCGCTTTTCAAGAGTTTTTGACCCTCTTTTTCAAAAATCTCATCCATGCCTTTGATTGCATCAACCATTTTAAGGGCAGGTTCTCTACTAAGAAGAGAATCAACAGAATCTCCATCAAAATCCTCTTCGGGTTTTAAAGAATCTTGAATATTCTTTCTTCCTTTTTGGACTATCACATAGTCTTTCACATCACCTAAAATGATACTAGCAATTTTACCCGCCATTGTTTTCCCAAGTGAAGTTAAAGAAGACTTATCTAAATCCCCTCCTGCACTTAGAATCATTGCTTCCCCGAAACCATCTTGCTCAGTCATAAGTTTAGCGTAAGCATCTTCTAATGCATCTACACCGTAAACTTTAACTAATTGAGCATATTTACCACCTAAAAATCTCTTCATTCCTTTAGTCAATTTATCTAAAGCAATTTCAGACTCAGAAGGATCTCTTGAGAATCGTTTTTTAGGCTCGTAGTTGAACATCAACTGTAAAGATGCTAATGCGTGTCTTTTTGAATCCTTAAGCACATTGTCTTTATAAACGTATTCAATTACTACTCTCTCTCCATCCATAATGCGAGAGTCCTCTGTTCTTGAGATTGTAGTAATAGCACCGTTATTCGTACTTACATAATCAGAAGTGGTATATTCTTCTCCATCTTCACCCATCACTTTAACAGAACTTTGATCGACATCGGGGTTTTTTAATTTGACTCTATCAGTTCCGCTTAAAGTTACTCTTTCAACAGACCTTTCATTTGTTGATTTAAAGTCTCCTTGCGCTCCAATCACCATTGCTTGAGTAATAAAAGGAGCCATGTCTTCAAACATACCCTTACTCACTGCAGTTTTTAAAATCAAATCGGCAAATAAAAGACGATCTTCTTTACTTGCAATTCTGTTGAATGACTTACTGTGAATGCATAAAAGTGCAAAGCGAATTAACTTTTCTCTATTACTCATTGAACCTCTCCTCGTTGTTTAACATAATGCTCATGTAGTAAAAAGCATTGACTATAAAGAAAAAACAAAAAATCATTTGACTAATTATTTTGACTCATCTATAACATATCTCAGACTCCGATTTTAGATAAATCACAAGTCGTAAATATCCCCTTACAACCCTTCCAAAGGCGTAAAAACATGAATCACATTGAAGAATTCTTAGATCTAATTGATGGTCGAAATTATACACAAGATTGGCTTTTCTCTAGCAACTCACAAAATTGGGAAAGACTAGAAAAGAAACTCTCTTCTTACTTGTTAAAACACAAGAATAACTCCCCTTCTGATGTAGAAGATCTAGTAAGAGATTTCTTGCTCCATCTTGCTCAAAAAGATGTATGTCGAGACTATCTCAAACAGAGTAAAAAAGTTAAAGACTCTGTTATCCATTCTTGGTTTTTCCAATACACAAATGCGGAATATCAAAAATGGGGTTTAGATGCTTCTAGACGCACTATCACAGGTGCTAAATCTCAGTCAGAGATTAAGAAGAAAGAGGACTTTGTTAAAACCCTCTCTAATTCTAAAAAGATCTCTGTAAGCAAAGATGAATCTGATTCTTCTATTTCTCATGTTGACTACTATGATGAGAATCAAGTCAACAATGCAGAAGAAAGAATCCAAAGAAGTCAAGTTAATGATCTGATCTTAAATAAATTCAAAGAGAATTTTGGTATAGATTCAGAATATTACTTCTCACTGTGGGAGACTGAAAGAGATGGGAAGTATCCAAGTCGTGTAGAATGGGCTAAGGAATGGGAAATTCCTTATCGTCAACTCACTACCGATATTTACAAGTGCTTCGACTGTATTAAAGATATGGGAAGAGATCAATTCTCTATTTGATTAGAGACTTAAATGCTTTTGTATCTTTATGCTCTTTTCCGCTCAAAATAGAGATTGGGGCTTTAATAATAGCCAAGGGTAATGCAGATCTGAAAACAACTACAGGATCTAAGTCAGTTCTGAAAATTTGGAACATGACTTTATATCCCAATTCATTTCTATTAACAAACTTTTGAAGTGTAAACCCCGTACCCTTCGGTCCATAATCTCCTCCAAGTTCTACAGTCTTACCTGTAAATTGGAACATTATCTCTAAGCCTTCCATTTGCTTATAAGCAATCTCTAAAAGGTCTTGTAATTTATTGACCTTGCCTTCATCAATACTCCCATCTCTTGTCAATCTGACATATGGAAACTCTTGAACTTGATTGAAGTAGTCATAATTTGCAAAGGAATTTGTTTGCATAGTATCGGGAAGCCAATCTTGACCTTCTTCATAGGCTTGCTTTTCAAGTTGAGCAATACGGATCTCAAGATCTCTAATAATTTCTGAGGCAGATTTTCTCATTTTAATTTCTCCTTCGTATTTTTAAAAAATAAAAAAACATAAAAATAATGCTTATAAAGAAATAATTAAAATAGTTTTTCCCTAGCATGAACCCCCATTCGATTATTTGAATGTAATGAGTTAAATGAATACATTACATTCAAATAATCTATACAGGTGCATTGAATAAAACTTGACCTCTTGGAAGCATCAAACCGCTCTCTAAAAAGGTTCTCCCTGTGATCGGATCCCGATCAGATGCACACATGATGAAACCTAATCCCGCTCCCGCACTTCCTAAGATCACACTCGATCCACTTAAAGAAGACACCCCTACACTTCTAATATTTGTACTCACACCACTGTTCACTGAAACGACCCCTCCCGCATTATTAATTGAAATACTACCTGTTGCAGAAGATATAGCAATACCACTTGGATTCTGATTTATAGAAGTAGTCCCTGCTACATGATTAATTGCACCCCCTAAAACTGTCACATTATATGAGCCACTTGTAATATTTGTACTCACATTTGAAGTTGTTAAGAAATTAGATACTTTATCTCCATAAACGCAGGTATAAGAATCAACTACACCCCCTACAAATCCCGTAGTCGGGTTTGCTCCTATTGTCTCACTTTTAGGAGGTGAGTTTAGAGGATTGAAATCAGTGGGACCTGTGATGACTCTTTCAAACTTCCCTGTGACCACCTCCTTCTTTTGTTTAGTAGAAATTGAAATCTGATCTCCACTTGATAAAGATAATGCAGTCTGTGTATTGAGATTAATATTAGACACATCTCCCATATCTAAAATCGGGGCTTTTAAAACAATCCCACTTTCTGACTTTAGTTCAACTACTCCCGTTGATTCGACTTTCACCCCTACCCTACTTAATTCGGGGTCAAAACTAGCATTACCCTCATTCGCTTGGTTTGGTATGAAAACCCCTGTTGATCTTAAATGTATAGCCCCATTCAACGAGTTAAATAAGATATTAGCATCCGTATTACTAGAACCCTCTGTAATGACTTCTAAGCCCTTTGATTTAATATTGAGGGTCTTACCTATACTCGCCCCTAGACCGCCTTCTATTCGTGTCTTAAAGGCATCTTCTAAGGGAGATGATATAAAGGAACGATATGCCCCTCCTTTCGTATATCCCGATATACTGTCTTCTAATCCATCAACAAGAGGAGATACAGAAATAAGAGTGGCTAATTGCTCTTCTAAGGGCGTGAATTCAGTAATTGCATCTAATGACACATCATCTGCATCAAATTGCATATACAAGGGCTTACCGTAAGTAATTATCCCTTGATCTGTTATAGGATCATTCCCTACGGGAGTTCCGAGAGCAAATTGAACAAAAGGAAGATTCTTTACATTTAAAAGACGATCCGCATCAAAACCATCTGATTGCTCTGATACAGGTAAAGTCCCATCAGAAGTATGAGAAACCTCAATTCTATATTCACATAGAGCATCGGTATCTTCTGTACTTAAAACACTCCCCTCTTTGTTAATCCTCAGAATAGATTTCCCACCGTAAATATCCCCACTTAAAGTATTCCCCTTTCCATTTATATCTATGAGTTTTGAATCATAAAGAAATTTATATGGGTTAATTTCTAATTGGATCTTCCCGCCTTGATTCTCAAAGATATTCCCATCCCCATTTCTCAGAAAGAAAGGATGAGGATCTAAAAGGTTAATTTCTTCATCTGACTGTACAGACTGAATTTCACGCTCTTGATCAAACAATAAATCTTGATTGAAATCTAATGTAGAAATGAACATCTCTTTAGGAAGTGTTCTTGAATCTCTTTGTATCATCCCCGAATATATCCGAGTACCTGCAGTTGAGTGGAACTGTTGAAGAGATCTCATCACAATGGCTTGGTCTTGATCTCTTAATTTAATTTCATTTGCTCTCCGATTAGAAATTAAAACACTCTCATCTAAAACTATATCCGATCCTTGAGAGGAGGATGCACCGATGTTGCCGGGGGAGTAATGGCGGAGTTTATGTCTTCTTCTATTGACTACTGCTTTCGCTTCTTTTCTTTCTTTAGGGCTATTTAAAATCCCTTCTTCATTTGAGAAATCTTGAGTCGGTAGCCAATCGTGACCTAAAAATGTAGTTCTAGGCATCCACCCGACAATAGCAGGAGATTTCTTACCTGCCTGTCCTGTTGTATTCTGAGCAAACCAACCCAAAACACATATATCACCAACTTCGGGGATACCTCCTAAGAACATCCTAGCACCCGCGTATGGCATGAGGATTTGAACCCCTTCATATCTCGGTTGTGAATCCTCCCCCGTTAGGACAAGAACATTACATCTCATATCTTCCCAAAAGACTTGAGTGACTCTTGCAAGTGCGAAAGCAAGGTTAGACCATCCGCTCGATGTCGAGGTTGTAATTGGCTTATTCATCTGATTCCTCTCTATTGTTTATGGACTCTTCAAAATTCTTTCTAAAGACTGCCCTTGCACTCGTATTTGCTTGGTTTAAATCTTCTACAGATTCAGTCACCTCTTCAAAAAGTCTTTCTACATTCTCTGCAAACCCACTCTCATCTCCCGAAAATCCCGAAACTGTATTAGGGTTGAATAGATTATCTAAACCCTCACCATTTTGAACATTATCAAGATCGCCCTTCAATGCACTCTGATGCCTTTTCCATTCATCTGCTTTTCTTAAGATTTCTTCTCTGTAGTTCAAAACAAGATCACTATCTAAATCTGTAGACGTACCTAAAAACTCTGAATCTGAATTTAATAACTCAGAAACTATATCATCATCATACCCCCTGCAATCACATTGAGCATCTCCCCTACTCGGAGGAGTGATTTGAGTCCTCCTTGCGGGAATGTTATTCACTACTTGAGAATCCTCTTTTTTAATGATTGCATTCGATAACTGATCTATGAATTGATCCCTCGTCTTAGCGATTAATCCTAATGAACTAGCAATCTCTTCAATCCGATCTAACTTTTCTACTTCTTCTGTCACCCCACTTGTCAACCGCTCAAAGGCTTTCCTTGCAATTTCTTTATTTGCTCTCTTACTATGATCATTCTTTTGTTTATAAAGACTTAAAAGGTATTCATTCAATTCATCTTCTGTAAAGACTCTAGTTGGATCTACTTTCGCAAGTTGGTCAAAAGTATTATTCGGTAAAATATCTAACCCTCTTCCGTATTGATAAGACCCAAAGACTTCATACCCATTCTCATCTGATATAGGGAAAATAGGACTCATAAAAGACTTGGTAATAGATACTGATTTTGTCTTACCTTTTTTTACATTAGTAGTTCGGTAAATACTTGGTGATTTGAAAATCCTAGCCAAGTCAGTGATGAAATTATTCAAGGCTTTCTTTAACTTAACTTGGTCATTTACATTTAAGAGATCGGGGTAATCGGACGAACCTTGTATGAATAGATTATTTGCGGTTTTTTGAGCAATCAAAGGAATCTCTGTATTGGCTACAACAGTATCTAAACTTAACCGACCACTCCCCCCATGAAGTGCGTACCCCTTACTCTTTAAATTACTCCCTTTAGCACTCCTCTTAGCCTTGAAAATTAGACTCTCTAATTGGGATACTTTGATCCCTTGTTTAAAGTATGTATTCCTTATAAAATGCTCCAAGTTGATCTGTAAACTCTGAATATAAGTAGAGGTTTTCAGAGATTTACTTATGTTCAAAGTAGATCTATTTACATAAGTTACTGTCTCATTCTTCATAAAAGATAAAGTCAAGATGTCTTTAGTTGGAGTGACTTTAGGTTGATTGTCATATAAAGTTTTAGTCAGTAAACCTCTTTTCGGGGCTATGTCTTTAAACTCTACTTTATCCCCTCCAATTCCTATGACCATATTATTTGAAGTGGCATCTGCTCTCTCAAGATATACTTTTTGATGAGAAATATTCCCCTCCTCATCAAAAGACAATTT
>MDTC01235920.1_pt1 | contig 11421 bp, 6 predicted proteins | sample 811181 | NCBI WGS metagenome assembly MDTC01 (sample SAMN05326644, study PRJNA326480) | marine metagenome | isolation source: seawater | place: Pacific Ocean: North | collected 2011 | reverse complement strand
GGCGCCGCAATTGCGATCTTAATCGGTTTATATATATTTTCTAAATATACTGTTCGCAAACCATTCTTATGGATTTTGGACCGGATATCGGCGCCTGTTGCAATCGGCGGCGTTTTCATTAGACTTGGCAATCTTGTAAATCATGAAATCGTTGGGCACCCTACTGATGTTCCTTGGGCATTCAAATTTCACAACTACTGGAATAGCTCAATAAAAGCATTCGATGCTACACCGAGACATCCAGCACAACTTTATGAGTCGATTTGCTACCTCATCGCTTTCTTTATTCTCATGTTTCTATTTTGGAAGAAAGAAGCCTGGAAAAAGCCAGGTTTTATTTTTGGGAGTTTCCTTATTTTGATTTTTGGCGCAAGACTAATTGTAGAATTTTTTAAAGTAGGTCAAACCGCAAGAGATGAAGTGCTATTTTTAAACACTGGGCAACTCTTAAGTATTCCTTTTATTATAGTTGGTATTGCACTGATTTACAAATCGTTATCAAATAAAAACAAAGAGCTAAATACGAAAGAAGAGAGAATATCTTAGTGTCTTAGTTACACTTAGCTAAAAGTTAGAAATTCCTTTATATATTTGTTACTTAAAATTATGTCTTATGGCAGTTAAAACGAAACAAGCGAAAGCTTCATCAAGCAAAGCACAGTCCAAACCTAAGTTTTCAAAAGAAACTTATGTAAAATGGTACAAAGACATGCTTCTGATTAGGAAATTTGAAGAGAAGACAGGCCAATTATATATCCAACAGAAATTTGGAGGTTTTTGTCATCTGTACATTGGTCAAGAAGCCATTGTTGCAGGTACAGCTAGCGCATGCAAAAAAGATGACAAACACATGACTGCATATAGAGATCACGGACATCCTATTGCGCTTGGAACTGACCCTAGAGTGCTAATGGCAGAGCTCTACGGGCGAAGTACGGGATGTTCCAAAGGTAAAGGTGGATCAATGCACTTTTTTGACAAAGAAAAAAACTTCATGGGAGGACACGGAATCGTTGGCGCCCAAATTGCCATGGGAGCGGGGGTAGCATTTGCGGAGCAATACAATGGAACTAAAAATGTCGCCTTCGTATCTATGGGCGATGGTGCCGTTCGTCAAGGGGCCTTGCATGAGACGTTCAATATGGCTATGATGTGGAAGCTACCTGTTGTATTCATTATTGAAAATAATAACTATGCAATGGGTACGTCCGTAGAAAGAACGACAAACGTGACTGATCTATCGAAAATCGGCTTGTCTTATGAAATGCCGTCGAAGATTGTAAATGGGATGCTACCAGAGTCCGTTCATGATGCCATAGAAGAAGCCGCAAATCGCGCAAGAAAAGGAAATGGTCCTACCCTACTCGATATTCGAACATACAGATATAAGGGGCATTCTATGTCCGATCCACAGAAATACCGTTCAAAAGAAGAAGTAACTGAATGGATAGAACAAGACCCAATTCTTCATGTACTCAATGTCATTAAGGACAACAAGTGGCTTAAGGATACAGAAATTACAGAGATTGATGAATGGGTAAAAAACGAAGTAAAGGAGTCCGTTGAATTTGCGGAAAACTCTCCCTATCCTGAAGCCAAAGAGCTTTATGAAGACGTTTACACTCAAAAAGATTATCCTTACATTAAAGAAAATTAATTAATAGAATTCATTATGGCGGAAATAGTTTACATGCCGAAATTAAGTGACACCATGACCGAAGGTGTTGTTGCTGCTTGGAACAAAAAAGTTGGTGAGGAAGTCAAAGAGGGAGAAATTCTTGCTGAGATTGAGACGGATAAAGCAACTATGGAGTTTGAATCTTTCTATGATGGGGTTCTATTGCATATCGGCGTTGAAACAGGAAGTGCTGCTCCTGTAAACTCAGTTTTGGCTGTAATAGGAGCAAAAGATGAGGATATCGCTGAAATTCTTAAAAATGCAGGTACAGATGATAGCGAGGCTAATGCATCAGTCCCTCAGGAAGAGAGTAAAGCTGAACCCGCAGTCGCTCCTGCAAATCCAACTCCTAGCCCAACTCCTGTTGCAACTCCAGCTTCTAAGCCAGAAAAGGGCCCTAGCTCGAATGATAAAATATTTGCCTCACCACTTGCGAAAAAACTCGCATCAGAAAAAGGGATAGACCTAAATACACTTCAAGGTTCAGGCGACAATGGAAGAATCATAAAAAGAGATATCGACCATTACATCCCTTTCACACCTGCAGCGCCAGCAGCTCAATTTTCAGCTGCGCCAGCAGGAACTGAATCGTACAGAGATGAAACCGTGAGCCAAATGCGCAAGACAATTGCCAGAAGATTGGCTGATAGTAAATTTACTGCTCCACATTTCTACCTCACACTCGATATTGACATGGACAATGCCATTTCTGCGAGAAAAGCAATGAATGCAATGGAAGGCGTTAAGGTTTCGTTCAATGACATGGTTGTCAAATCCGTAGCACATTCTTTAAAGAAAAATCCAAATGTAAACAGCGCTTGGATGGGAGATTTTATTCGCCGAAATGATCACGTGCACATTGGAGTAGCTGTTGCTGTAGACGATGGATTACTTGTACCTGTCGTAAAGTTTGCCGATACCAAAGGTTTAATGCAAATTTCAGCGGAAGTTAAAGACTTTGCGCAAAAAGCAAAAGACAAAAAACTTCAACCTAGTGATTGGGAAGGAAACACCTTCACCATATCTAACCTAGGTATGTTTGGTATCGAATCCTTTACCGCTATTGTAAATCCACCTGATAGCTGTATCCTTGCGATTGGCGGAATTAAGCAAGTACCTGTTGTAAAAGATGGTGCGCTTGTTCCCGGCAATGTCATGAAGGTTACCTTGTCCTGTGACCACCGTGTAGTAGATGGTGCAACAGGTGCGGCGTTCTTACAAGATTTCAAGCAATTTTTAGAGAATCCAGTATCGATGCTTTTATAAAAACATTGATATTTTCATAGTTTTTTCAATCGCAAATTAATAGTATATTAGTTGTGTAGTCTAACCTCTACAACTAAACTATTTTTATGAGAAAAACCTTTACCCCCATCCATTGGGCATGCTGTGCCATTTTCATTTTTATTTCGCAAACCTTAATCTCACAAGTCTATATTGAAGTGCGAACTGTAAGTGTATCTGTTCTGCAAAATATAGATTGTGATAATCTACTGTTTAATATTACAGGTGATTCTGATTTTGCTTTTGAATACGCAGCCTCAGATAATACCTTGGGCTTCAGCAACAACAATCCTGTTGCTTTTGGCTTAACAGGAGAGTTTAACTTTCAAAACAACAACAACAATAATGGACCGTGGAACAGTAGCCCTAACGATCTATTCTTCAATCATCTATATGCCTGTCCATCAGACATTCCTTCACAAATAAATATTTCCTGGCAAGCCTATGAAAACGACGATCCATTTTTCAATTGGGATTTGACCGGTGGTTTTTCAGATTTGCAAACCGGTCCTCAAAACGTAAGCATTCCAGTTTCTGGAGCACCAGGATCTACCGTTACTACTTTTTCTGCCAATGGTTCTGGTGGTGGCTGTGGAACACAAAATTATGAAATCGTATTTGAGGTTACTGTTGTCGAGGCTACAGGAATTACTTTACTACCTGATAATATCTGTGATGCGCTTCTTGTGAATACAAATACAAGCTACAACGTTGCAGTTTGTTCAAGTGCTACACTTGAGGACGGAGAACCAAACGCAGGAGATGTTGACAATACAGACGCATCATCATGGTTTAAATTTGTAGCACCAGGAAGCGGCTCAGTAGAAATTACAACGGATCTTGGAGGCACTGAGATTGGTACTTATTTCCAATTATACCATGCGGCAGACGGACAGGATTGCACAGCAGGACTGCAACCTATTTCAGGGAATTTAATTAAAGATAAATTCGAGTATCTTTCCCATATCGAATTCGCAGATGGCATAGATCTTCTCGGTATTGATCCTGAAGCAGAGCTCACCTTTGATGCGTGTAATCCAATTCCACTTATCAGCTATACGAAATTAATTGCCGGAGAGACTTATTATGTTCAAATGGCATCTGATGGAAATGACCAATCGGGTCTTGTCGAGGTGCGCGTCAATGATGTTGGAGGTAGCTCAGGTTCAGGAGACGATATACCTTGTCAATCAGGTAATGTTATCCTAGGTACAAATGCCATAAGCGCTGCAAATGGAGATACACAAACAACAACTATTGACTTTGAATGTGCATTTAACTCTGGAAATGATAAAGGTGAGACTGGAGGTGCAACAAATGGCACAAACCCTAATAATTTTCATGCATACGATTACGATCAAGGCGCGCAGAATAATGGAAACATGAACGAAAGTATTTGGCTGAATTTCACGGCACCAAACTCTGGAAGAGTAGTTTTTGAAGCAGATTACGGAAGTATTTTATACGCGGAGCACAATGCTTTGTATGGCTTTGATAAACGGTTTGCACCGGGAACACCGACTGATTACACTTGTGCAAATCTCGAATTCTTATCTGGAGCTGAAGGTGGCTTAAATGGATTCTTCGGTGGAAATGAAAGTGCAATTGTCTCCAATTATTGCCTAGAGCCAGGGTATAATTATTATGGAATGATTGATCCTGCGAATATTCTCGATCCCTTTTCTTCAACAGAAATGAAAAGCTGGTTGTATGATCCTAGTTTATCCGATCCTTCATTCAACTCTCCGGGTAATGATATTCTTTGCCTCGCACTTCAAGATACATTATACGAGGTCCCCGTTATACTCGCAGGAACGGACCCTACCTTTCAAGCTGTCTCTGGAAGCAATGTGCTCGCTTGCAAGGAATATCTAGCGGGTGAACCTGATGCCGCGACGAATCCCGCAAATTGTGCAAATCAAACGGTTTGGCATTACTTTACAGCTCCACCATCGGGAGCAGTTGAGATTAGTGTCAGAGCCTATGTCGGACTGGATACGGTTCGTTATAATATTTATGAGCTTCTAAATGGAACGGATTGTTACGGGGGTTTAGGACCTGCAACCTTTACACAAGACGGTACGCAATCAACACCTTTGGTGACTCCCGTCATTCAGGGCCAGGCTGGATTTGAAGGAAACCAAGAATCAGCTTGTTGCATGACGCCAGGAACATTATATGCAATTCAAATTGACGGCGGTTCATCGGGAGATGAAGGGCAATACATAATTGAATACATTCAAGAAGTCGAAAGTGATGCTGGAATGTCTGAGATTACATTGGCAAATGGAAACGTAATACAAACTACAGACCTAGATACAAGCTTTATATGCTATTCTGATAGCTATACACCAAGCGTAATGCTTAATGGTATAGGAGAATCTACTGCTAGCTTTCCAGCTTGTCTTTCTCCAGGATACATATTACATGACCAAAACCCCGTTCCGGTTCCAGTTTCAGGTTCAGGACTTGAAAGTTCAATTATAGCTTCATTAGAAGGTTCCGGCAGCTTTACCAATAATACAGATGGCTCAGGAACTTTCGGGAATCCGTTGCTAAATACAGTATACTTCTTATCTCCAGCTGCTGATATCCCTTCAGATTGGGGTCAGTTTTCATGCCTTACTTCCACCGCCTCGGACGGACAACCTGTTGTTTATTTGCAAGAGCTCACCCCTGTTTTCGCATATGATGATTTAACCTGTACAGTTACATTCATTGCAGATGGTGGATTAAATGGCTTTTACGGAACCCCATATGACTTTACAATAACAAGCCCCTTGGGTGAAATTGTAGAACAAGGACAAGTCAGTCCTGGTGCAGGTTACACCTACTTATCTCCAACAGCGGGGATATACTCCGTTGATATAACTGATGGTGCTTGCTCGGTTGGTTTTACCTATGACGCCTCAAATTGTGGAAATCCATGTGAACCCACAACTAATAATGTGAACCTATCGATTTGTGCAGGGCAATCCGCATTCTTAGAGGGAGCCGATCAAACAGAAGCGGGTTCTTACACTGAAGTTTATGTAACCCCACAGGGATGCGACAGTACAGTGATCACTGCGCTTACGATTTTACCGCATACTGAGAGCAGTCCTGAATATACAATTTGTACAGGAGCTTCGATAGCTGTGGGAACAAGCTCCTACGATACCGAAGGTGTATACATAGATACCCTTGTGAATAGCAATGGCTGTGATAGTATTGTGACCTCAACTCTATTTTTATTGCCTACCATAACCGCAAGTGATGAAATGACAATCTGTATGGGAGGCTCCTATGACTTTAATGGCAATACAATTACCACCGAGGGTGTTTATATTGAAACCTTAACGACACCGCTGGGATGTGACTCGATTGTTTATTTATCCGTATTCGTTACAGATCCCCCTATCGGATATATGGCCGCTGCCTCCATATGTAGCGATGAGACCTATGACTTCAATGGGACAATACTTACGGAAGCTGGGGTATATTACGATACTATTGCTGCAACTGATGGATGTGATTCTATAGTTAGACTAGAACTGAGTGTAGGATTCTGTGACCAGGAGATTAGTAATATTGTTACACCAAACGGAGACAATATAAATGAAACCTGGAATATTAAATATCCTGATAGAATTCAAGGATGCACTGTTCAAATATATAATAGGTGGGGTCAGCTTGTTTTTGAGTCTACAGGCTATGAAAACCAATGGTCAGGAACCAAAGACAATGAACAGCTCCCTGATGGGGTTTATTATTATTCGATAACGGGATGTGATACCGATTATACGGGATCTATTAATTTATTAAGACTTAAAAAATAAGAAACCATGAAGAAAATCATTTCACTTAGTATCTGTTTACTATCCTTGGTTTCATACAGCCAACAGACTCCGCAGCGCAACCTATATGGATATAATAAATACCCTATTAACCCGGCTTATGCCGGTGCCAGTGGATGCACACAAATTAATTTTTCACACTTAAACCAATGGGTAAAGGTTGAAGGAGCTCCACTCACGAGTATGATCAGCGCCAACGGTTTGATTGGGAAATCTTTGGGTGTGGGAGGACAAGTTCTTGTTGATCAAATTGGAATGATACAGCAAGTATCAGCTATGGGATCACTTTCGTATGGACTCACAATAGGTAAAACGCATAATATTAGACTTGGGGCCTCAATCGGTTACAACCAATATCGCATAGATGCATCTGATGCCATTGCTTTCGAAAATGGAGACCCTATTATTGAAGGTGGAGAACAAGCCGGCGGAACAGTTAATTCGAATATCGGGATTTTATATCAATGGAAAAATCTCGAGATTAGTGTTGGCGCTCAACAACTTATTCAATCTACCAGTAATATGTCTTTTGCTGGTATTGATGGGTTTGGACTACGAAGACACCTCAATGGTCTGGTAGCGTACAACCAAAAAATTGGTAACAATTGGATGTTGACGCCATCGATATACACCAAAGGAACGAATAATGGTTATCAGCTTGATATCAATGCGGATGCCACTTACAATAAATATATTTCTGGAGGAATCGGCTATCGAACTTCAGTTGGGTTGATTGCAAGAGCTGGAATCCAAGTACAAGATTTATTCTTTATAGGCTATGCTTATGAAACGCCTATGTCCAATATTGCATCATATAGCTCCGGTTCGCACGAGATTCTTTTAGGGATTAAATTTTGTAAAAAGAAGCCCAAAACTATTCCAGATATTGCAGAGACAAATAAAAAAGCCCTAGACACAACAAATAATGCCCTACGCAATGAGGAAATAGCGGAAATTCCAGCAATGGATACCATCGTAATTACTCGAGTAGATACGGTGTATATTGAGGCTGCTGTAGAGGAAGTCGTGGAAGTGAAACAAACGCAAGCCGAAAAGAAAGAATTTATACCTATTGAAAAAAATGTCCTATTTGAATTTGACAAAGCTGTTGTTCAAAAAGGTTCTTTTGGTGCACTTGAATCGATTGTGAATATTTTAAACACAAAAAGTGAGCTTAAAATTTCTTTAAAGGGACACACCGATGCCCAAGGGCCGGAAAACTATAATGTTACGTTATCCAAAAATAGAGTCTCAGCGGTTAAAGACTTCTTACTAGCCAATGGAATAAGTGCTGATAGAATAATTATAGAGGCACTTGGTGAAAAAGTTCCTATTGCCGATAATTCTTCGAGTGAAGGGAGAAAGCTAAATAGACGCGTAGAGGTTAGGTTTATTGACAAATAAAACATGCTTTAACACTTTCTTAAAATTTGTAATTAATGTATCTTGGCGCCCATAATATATGGCACAAAAAATGGAACAAGAAAGCGTGATACAAAAGCTAAGCACTGTACTAAAAAACATACCTGCTGATTGGTTAAACCTAACCACTCATAGGTTAGACATCTATAATGAAAGTCTTGCAAAAACTCAATTTCTTGATCGCTTCGAAGAACTTATTGAAAAAGATAATCTTCAGGCTTCCGCATTAAACGACTTACCAACCGCTTTCGATTATATCCGCTTGGGACATCCTTTGTCATGCTTATTGGAATGGTCCATTGCAGGACTCAATAATTTGCCAGCAGAGCACGTAATTAGCTTTGGTTCAAAGACAGCTCCAATTTTAGCTATTCTCCGAAAGAACTTGTTTGAACAAAAAAATACACGGATTCTCTATAAAGATTCACTGCCCATTTTTTTTAATTCCGAAAAACTTAGAAAGGTATACGGTTATTCGTTCACACTTCAGGAAATAGATGAAACCGATGCCATTAATGATTTTGAAGGAAGTACGGTGATCATATCTCAAAACAATAAACTTTCGGATTTTCAAGCAAATTCAAATATTGACTTCACAATCAATATTCTAGATGAGCTCGGTAGTATTCTCATTGTCAATAGAAAACAAAATGGGCATTACATTTCAGAAATACAGCATGTCAGGAGAAGAGAAACAATAGCCATGACTCCAATCAATGCTCTTCGAGGTCTTCAGATCATCACTGGTGGGCAACTAAAACAAGTCGATCCTACACAAAAAGCAAATAATAAAGAGCGTGTATTCGCATCAATAAGAGAGATTACAGAAACACGTATCAATCCAGCTGTAGCGTCCAGTGGTCTATCTATTCAATATGCAATTTTGATGGGTCTCATTGATGATGCATTCGAAAAACACAAGGGAAAAATAATAAAAATCATTGTTCCTCCAAATTGCTATGGTGGAACAAATGATCAAGCAAGAAGGGTTGCAGCTTGTATCGACGGTGTTGAAATCACAGATTTACCTGTCGACGGGGGTAATGATATGGTCCAAAGCATTGAGCAAGTCCTAGAGCAGACAGCAAAAGAAGATGCAGTGCCCTATATTATAGCGGAAATACCGACAAACCCCCGGGTTGAAGTTCCAGACCTCATAGCCCTAAAAGTGGCATTGAGTAAGAATAGAAAGACAAAAAACGGAACACCCGCAGTTGAGCCTGTATTTATATTAGACCAGACCTTTTGCCCAAATATTCATTTTTTAGGAGATGGAGAAATTTTATCCTCGGTGCGCGCTTTATCCTATGCAAGTGGCTCAAAATTCCCAAGCGGAGGAAAATGTACAGCGGGATACTGCGTGGCAAATGTAAAAGCTGAGCCCTTGATGCAAAAAATTTTACAACATTTGACTATTTGTGACAATGAGGCGACAGCACTCCAATATGAAATACTATCAGCCCAGCTACCTTCAATGAACAAACGTATTCACGATGCTTATATAAATACACGTGAATTTGTAAACTTTATAAAGGAGACACTACCCGAGGCTAAAATAAATTTTGTTTCTGAAGAATTGGCGAAAGAAGGCTTTACTCCTTCCGTATTCTCATTGGACCTACCTACAAAAGGAAATACAGATGAGGAAAGAGAGGCTTATAAACGAGCACTCAACCATAAGCTGATAAAGCTTATGATCAATGAAATCCCGAACGAAAGTAAATATTGCGTATCCTACGGACAACTTAAAGGATGCTATTGGACAATTCCAGCTACCTCAACTCAAGGAACGACTAAAGAAGGAGATAAAGATTATATCGCCCGCGTTGCATTGTCAGCAGATATGGATTTGAATAAACACAAAGAGGTCTTCTCGGCTTTTGTGAGCAATATATAATTTTGGTATCTGTTCATTCGTATTTTGAATGTATTTTATGCCTAATTCGCATCTTATCATATAGTTCTTAACTTAGTAGGGAAACGCTGTTGACTCAAAATAGCACAAAACAAAAGATGATCAAGTAAAATCAACACGTGATTGTCGAAATTCAAATACAATGGATCTAAACAAAAACCTTGCAGTGCTTATTGATGGAGATAATATACCATCAGCACAGGTAAAAGAAATGATGGAAGAAATTGCAAAATACGGCAATCCATCCATCAAAAGAATATATGGCGATTGGACAAAGCCTCGCCTATCCAAGTGGAAAAATTTACTCCTCGAAAATGCAATTACTCCAATTCAGCAATATGGCTACACGACTGGGAAAAACGCGACGGATTCAGCGATGATTATCGATGCGATGGATATTCTTTATTCGGGAAAAGTAAATGGCTTTTGTTTGGTTTCAAGTGATAGTGATTTTACGAGACTCGCAACAAGACTTCGTGAAGCTGGCATGCAGGTGATTGGAATAGGTGAAAAGAAAACACCGAATCCCTTCATTGTAGCTTGTGATAAGTTTATCTATATAGAGATTTTGAAATCAAGGGCTGCCAATTCAGAAAATAACAAGGAAAAATCATCTAACAAAGAAAGCGTTGACATTGTCACCAAAAAAGTAATTCAGTTGATTAGAACGACAATTTCTGATGTCTCTGACGATGACGGATGGGCATTTCTAGGTGATGTAGGAGGATTAATGGTTAAAAAACAACCAAACTTTGACTCACGAAACTTTGGTTTTGAGAAGCTAACTCCATTGATCAAATCCATAGGAGAATTTGAGGTAGAGCAGAGAGAAAATTCCAAAAGCCGTCATAAGCTGATTTATGTGCGCATTAAAGAGAAGCAGAGCAGGCACAAGAAATAAATCCGAATGTCATATTTTGACGGTTTTGCCTTTTTCTAAACCAACTGAAACATAGTGTACTCCTCCACCATAAAGTGTATAGGTCCCTGTCCATTCTTGGTTCCCTGATCTCGCATAATAGTGATACGTTCCTCTTAGCTTTTTAAGAAGAACCTCTGCTGTTTTTTCATTCGGGCGGCTTCTACAAATACTATAGAAATAATCAGTAAGCTGACCCGTTAATCCTTCCGTTTTACCACCATCGTAAATATCAATGGGTTTTCCATATCTATTGATAAAGATTACAACAGTGGGGGTAGCTCCTCGAATTGAATCACGAATTCTCCGTTCCTCATATTCCTTTCTGTAGGAATCTTCAGCAGCTTTTTGTGCTTGAATTAATTGC
>MDTC01215022.1_pt1 | contig 11421 bp, 12 predicted proteins | sample 811181 | NCBI WGS metagenome assembly MDTC01 (sample SAMN05326644, study PRJNA326480) | marine metagenome | isolation source: seawater | place: Pacific Ocean: North | collected 2011 | reverse complement strand
TATGCCATAAGCTATTTGGATGAAGCAATGTTCAATCTTGATAAATGTAAAAGCTAAAGTTAATAAAAATTGAGAAATATTTAGATAAATTTAAACAATCCTTGTAAATAATTTTATTATGATAATTATAAAAACCTCATCAGATAAAAAAAGTGTGCTTGAAGATATTGCTAAAATATTATTAAAAGACAAAATTGCAGGCTGCATAAATTTAATACCTGGTTGCACATCTTTATTTACTTGGGACAACAAGTTAAATAAAAATACAGAACATCTAATTATGATTAAAACAATTAAAGAAAATGAACAAAAAGTGTATAACATAATAAAAAAAATGCATAATTACGAAATTCCTGAAATAATTACGTTAAATGTGCAAAATATAGACAAGGATTATAAAAAATGGCTGAAAGAGGTAATGATCTAAAATGATTAGGTTAATACTTTTAATCATAGTAATTTTATTTTTTTTATGGCTTATTTCAAACCTATTTTTAAAAGATAAAAAAGAGTTAGATAAGAAACTTAAAATATCAAAACCTTTATTATTATTGGGTATAATAGCTGGTATTGTACTTTTTGCATTTATATTACCAAGATTTGGACTAAATCCATTATTCTTAATACAAAAAATTGCACCATTCCTATCTTTTTTAAGAGGGTTTATTCCTTTTTAGATTGATTTTCGTTGTTGATTAGTGATTTGAAGCTTTTCTGCAACTTGCTGCTATCTAATTCACTAAGAGACATTTTTATTAATGCTACCTTATCTTCAATAGAGTTATTCTCTTCATTCATCATATCATATAACTCTTGTTTCCTTCTTTGTTTAACCCTATTCCTTAGAATTTGTAAATTTTTATGAAAAACTTTTTTTTCTGACATTTTAAACTTTTAAAAATATAAATAATGCTATATTAATACTATATATGAGAAAAATAGTATACTTAAAATTACTTCTTTTACTTGCTTCTTTATTATTGTACTCTAATAAAATGTCAGCCAAAGATCACATTCAGATGAAACTAAAGGATGGTAATGTTGTAATTAAATTAAGACCAGATATTGCTCCTAACCATGTAAAAAGAATTAGTCAGTTAGTAAAAGATGGTTTTTACAATGGACTTGTTTTTCATCGTGTTATAGACGGGTTTATGGCTCAAGGTGGTGATCCACTCGGTAATGGCACAGGCGGTTCAGGTCAAAATATAGATGCAGAATTTAGCTCTGAAAAGCACATTAGAGGAACTGTATCTATGGCTAGAGCTATGGACCCTAATAGTGCAGACAGTCAATTTTTTATCTGTTTTCAGGAATCTTCGTGGCTAGATGGCCAATATACTATTTGGGGACAGGTCGTAAAAGGCATGGAATATGTTGATATGATTAAAAAAGGTGAGGGAAGTAACGGAGAGATAGTAGGAGCCCCAGATAAAATTATTGAAATGAAACTGATAAGTATGAAAGAAAAAACTAAATCAAATAAATAATGTATAACGTCATATTTTTTTTTTGTATCAATCTTTTATTTCATAGCAACCTATACTCACACGACTGCATTGCTTTTTCAGAAGCTAAAAGTATTTTAAATGGACACCCTAAAGAGGCTATTACTGAAATTAATGAAGATATTACACTTGAAGAAGCTTATTGTGCTCAAGAGAAAATAAATTATTTATTAAAAAAAGAATATAACGATGTGATAGGCTATAAAGTTGGCTTTACTGGAAATGCATTACAAAAAAGATTTAATATTAATACTCCAGCTCGAGGCACTTTGTATAAACATATGTTTTTATCAAACAATTCCAGTATCTCAAAAGATTTTGGTTTCAGAACTTTTATAGAACCAGATATTTTGGTGATAATAAAAAATTCCAATATAATGAGTGCAAAAACAGATCTGGATTTGCTTGAGGGCATATCTAGCATTCACCCTTTTTTAGAAATTCCTGCACTGCGTTATAAGGAGGATCAAAATATTAATGGGAATATGTTGATTGCTGCTAATATGTTAGCAACAAAAATGGTTATGGCTGAAGAGGGCATTGTAATTGAAAGTACACTAGAAGGTGTGGAAAAAATATCTTCTTTAATTACTATACTTAAAGATAATAATAATAATATTATTCAGAGCGCTAGCACCGAAAATTTAATGGGTAATCCTTTAAAAGTATTAAAATGGCTTATTGACGATTTAAACAGTCAGAAGCTTTCACTCAAAAAAGGGGATAGAATTAGTCTTGGCTCAGTTAGAAAATTGTATCCGCTTGTTGTAAATAAGTATAAGTACTTTTTTAAAGGTTTTGAAGATGATAAAAATATAGTTAAAATAACTGTAAATTAATTTACTTTTTTAAATTTCTTCTTGAAGCCCTCTAAATTAATATAATCTCTTTCTTTATAAGACAGCAATAAACTTTTAAGTTTACTCCTGTTGGTTTTTTGTGATGATGTTAAAGGCATTTTATCAATAAATTTTATAAAACAAGGTAGCTTATAATAGGCTAGATTATTCTTTATACCTCTTAGTATATTTTTAGCAGTATCTATATCTTTTTTTACAGTATTATTTAAAATGATAAATGCAAAAACTTCTTCTTCATAAAACTCATGCGATTTTGAAAGAACTGCACAGTTAACAATATAGTTGATATTTAGTAGGACATTTTCAACTTCTACTGATGATATATTTTCCCCCGATCTTCTAATAATATTTTTAGCTCTATCTACAAAATAATGATATCCCTTAGAATCTTTTATTACTATATCTCCTGTATTAAACCAACCATCTCTCCAGGCTTGTTTTGTAGCGTTTTCATTTTTATTATATTTTTTAAAAAAACCCTTTTTAGGATTCTCTTTGTTATATCTTATGAAAAAAAAACCTTTTTTATTTATTAATTCCTTTCCATTTTGATCAACTACTTTTGTTTCTATTTCGTCCGAGGTTTTACCAAAACATCTTTTTCCTACTTTTCTATTTCTTTCGAAATCAAAAATACATCTTACCATTTCTGTCATGCCCCAAATTTCAATCATGCATACGTTAAATCTTCTTTCAAAACTGTAGTGTAAAGATGGCTCTATTCCTGCACCAACTCCTATTCTTAGTTGTGTTTTTTTTTCATCTTTATTTTTTTTTCTTTTCATTAATAATGGAACCATTACGCCTAAGTAATGAAAGATTGTAGCTTTACTTAACCTAATATCATCCCAAAAATTATTAAGACTAAATCTTTCAGCTTGTATTTGACAGTTTGCTGTAATTAACATTGCAAAAAATGATAAAACACCAGCATTTACATGATGTACTGGCAGACAATTATATAGTCTCTCTTTACCAATATTTATAGATATTAACCCTTTTTTTTTTTGCATATGAATATCCTGCATTTATTTCATACTCATTGGTTAATATGCAGCCTTTAGGTATTCCAGTCGTGCCTGATGTATACAAAATACTGGATTCTAATTTTGAAGTAAATTTTTCTTTTTTATTACTCTTTACTATGCTTTTTTTAAGCAGCTCTAAGGTGTTAGATTTGAATGCTATCAAGCCAATTTTATTTTTTCTTGTTATCTGAAAGATTTTTTTTTTAACTAAAGAATTTTTTGAATCTATTATCAAATATTTTGGATTAGCATTTTCAAGAATAAATTTAATTTCTCGTGAACTTAGCTCATTATTTATTGGAACACAAGATAGGCCAAAGTTATTTATGGATAATTTTAAAATAAAATATTCAGGATTATTTCCTATCATAATAGCTACTCTATCACCTATATTCATAGAACAATCTTTAAAAAAAAGTATGTTCTGGTCAATTAGCTTTTTTACTTCTTTATATGTATAGTTACGAATATTATTTTGCCCTGAATATCCTGAGGCTAAGAAAGAATTATTTGGATACTTCTTATAAACTTTATTGAAAATAGATCGTATAGTACTGTTATAAATAAATTTTTTTTTATTGTCTAAAATTTCTTTCATTGAACTGATCTAAATAAATATAATTTACGAACATAATATAGTGTCAAGTTCGTTTCTATTCACTTCTCCCTCTTGTAATACAACAGGCTTGACACTTTTTACCTTCTCAAAACTGCTGTTGTAAGCCTAGAAATGCAAGTTAATTTTTCGTCTTGTTTTATCTTGATATCCCATACCTGGGTACTTCTTCCTATATGCACAGGCTTAGTAATTGCATTTACTATACCGCTATTTACGGATTTAATATGATTGGCATTAATTTCTAACCCGACTGAGTATGAATTATTATCCAAACATAAATTTGCAGCTACACTTCCGATAGTTTCCGCCAAAACTACAGAGGCTCCGCCATGAAGAATACCAAATGGTTGAATAGTTTTTTTATTCACAGGCATAGTCGCAGCAATAAAGTCATCTCCAACATCAATTATTCTTATATCTAGAAATTCGGACATGGTATTTGCCAAAGAATTATTAATTTCATTTAAATTAATATTTTTTTTCCAAATCATATTTAAAAATTTTTACAAATAATGTATTTATATTATGAAATGAATGATAATAGTGCAAAGATTTATTCTTTTTTAATGACATTATTTGTTGTTATGTTGGTTTTAACCAATATCATAGGTACTAAAATTTTTGTTATTTTTGAACAAACACTTCCAAACGGACTTTTTGGTTTCCCATTGGCTCTTACTGCGGGAATTGTTACTTATCCCATAACATTTCTGGTTACAGATATTACAAGTGAGATATTTGGAAAGAAAAAAGCTAGTTTGCTTGTATTATGTGGTTTCTTCTGTAGCCTGCTATCTTTGCTAATCATTACCATTGTGATAAATTTAAAGCCTTCAGAGGTCTGGTTAAGTGGATCACCCTATAATAGCTTAAGCAAAATGGAGGAGGCTTTTAATTCAGTATTTGCGTTGCCTGGTATATTAATTACTGCTTCTATGGCTGCTTATTTAGTGGCACAACTTGTTGATATTAGAGTATTTCACTTAGTTAAAAGAATTACAAATTCAAAATATCTATGGCTCAGAAATAATATTTCCACAATGTGTTCTCAATTGATTGACACGATTATTGTAAATTCTATTTTTTTGGGTTTTGGGATGAAGCTTGATGCAATTATTATTGGGCAAATAATATTGTGTAACTATTTAGTAAAAATAATATTTGCGGCAATAGACACACCACTTGTGTATATAGCTGTATACTTTATACGAAGAAGAATTATTAATTCATAAATTCTTTTTTTATTTGAACAAGAGACAAAGTTTCTTTGTTTGGTTTATCCCATCTAATCCTATGAAATCTGGGAAACCTCAATGAAATTCCAGATTTATGACGATTGCTTTCTTGCATAGAGTCAAATGCCAGTTCTACAACTAGTGTTTTTTTTACCTCTCTTACTGGACCGTAGGATTTTATTGTGTTTTCTCTAACAAATTTATCAAGTTGCTTAAGCTCTTGATCTGTATACCCAGAGTACGCTTTTGCTATAGGTATCACAGATTTATCGTCATTTAAAACTCCAAGTGTAAAATCTGAGTAATAAGAGCTTCTTTTACCATGTCCACGTTGAGCATACATCAGTATAGTATCAATAAATCTAGGGGATCTTTTCCATTTTAACCAATAGTCTTTTTTTCTTCCTGCAATATAACAACTGTTTTTTTTCTTTAGCATAAGACCTTCTATAAAATTTGACTCACAGCAATTTAGATAAATATTATTTAATACTTTAAAATCTGAAAATTTTATTATTTTCGATAAATCAAAATGCTTATTTTCACTGATACTTAAGAAGAATTTTTCCAGGAACTTTTTTCTTTCAATTATACTTAAGTCTCTTATGTCTAATTCGTTATAAAACAAAATATCATAAAGTCTTACAAAAACTGGGTTTGAAATAAGTAATTTTTTAGAAGGACTTTTTTTATTTAACCTTTTTTGTAATATTCCAAAAGGAAATGGAGTAAAGTCCTTTCCAGCTAATAATTCTCCGTCTAAAACTAATAATTTTTTTGAATTAATAAGTATTTCTGGAAATGAGTGAGAAATATCTTCACCAGTCCTTGAAAATATTTTTGTATTATTATTCTTGCATGAAATTTGTATTCTTATTCCATCCCATTTATATTCTGCTAAATAATCATTGGGATTAATTTTTACAGCATCCTTCTTTAAATTTATAGAATTAGCTAGCATCATAGAATGAAAAGTTTTACTTATTTCAACTTTGGGGTATTTCCCTTGATTTTTTAGCCATTTAATTAAGTCTACATAGGGAGGTTTTAAGCCATTCCAAATATTTTCAATTTCGGTTATATTTTTCTTTCCATATAAAGCCAATGTATTTTTTATAAAATTTACAGACACTCCTATTCTATATCCTCCTAAAAGTAATTTAATAAAAGCCCATCTATTATCTAAATCATTGTTATCTAAAAAATCTATTATATATTTTTCTAAATTAGTATTTTCATCATTAAGTTTTTCTATAATTTGACAAATATTTTCATTAGAAGAAGTATTTTTTTTATCACTGTTCCATATTAATGAAATTGTATCAGCAGTATCGCCTACATAATCATAGGATAAATCAAACAAGGTTTTGTCTACTTTGCTTTTAATAATTTCTTTAACTTTGTTGCTTTTAATTTTTTTAAATTTTAAATTATTTGTTAATGCAGCCACTGTATAACCAGCTTCATATTCATCAACATTATTAAAATAATTTATTAAAATTTTTGTCTTCTCATTATTGGAATTACAGAAAATTAGCTGTGCCAGCAATTTTGAAAATTTCATCAATTATCTTCTCTGCCTTTTAGGGAAAGAGCCTGAGCTTTAATATTGTTTTGTTTACACCAATATTTCAATGCATCCTCTCTTCCATGAGTAATCCATACTTTCTTTGCTTTACTACATTTAATAGTTTCAGTTAATTCATTCCAATCTGCATGATCGGATATAACTAAAGGAAAATCTACTTTACTTTGCTTTGCTCTTTGCTTAATTAACATCCAACCAGAAGCAATGCTAGTTCTAATATCGGGAAACTTTCTGATCCATCTATCTCTTAAAGCTGAGGGTGGAGCAATTATAATGTTCCCCTTTATATTTTTATAATTTTCTTTAGTAATTTTTTCTAATTTTCCTAGCTCTATTCCTTTTTTTTTATAGTAATTACAAATTTTTTCCACTGCACCATGTAGATAAATTTTTTCATCGTAACCACTATTTCTTAAAAGTTTAATAATTCTTTGGGCTTTTCCTAATGCATATGCTCCTACGACATGATTTTTTTCTGGAAAACTTTTTATTGACTCTATAAGTTTAAATATTTCCTTTTTTGGATCAGGGTGTTTAAAAACAGGTAATGCAAAAGTTGCCTCTGTAATTAAAGTATCTGTTTCAATTAGTTCAAAATTTTCAGCAGTATCATCAGGTACAGTTTTATAGTCACCAGTAACTAGAATTTTATTTTTATTGTTTTCTAATAATACTTGTGCACTACCTAAAATATGGCCAGCTGGATGAAATGAAACATCAATATTATTTATTGAAATTTTTTCACCATATCTAATTACTTGAAAGTTTTCTGCACACTCTTCTCCATATCTAATTTTCATAATGTTAATAGTATCCTCTGTTGCTAAAACTGCTTTATGATTAGCTATTGCGTGATCAGCATGAGCATGTGTGATAATTGCCTTGTCTACAGGCTTATTTGGGTCTATATAAGCATTAAGCGCTTCTATATACAAATTATGGGAAATTATACTCATCTTAAATTAAATAACATCTTAGAAAATAAAATCAAATCACATGTGTTGACAAAGTGGTTGAAGAAAAATAATAAAAATTATTTTGATCATCAAGTTTTATCATTTAAAGCAGCAATTGAAGGAAAAGATATATTAATTAATTCTCCTACTGGAACAGGAAAAACATTAGCAGCATTTTTAGCCCCAATCATCAACTTAGAAAATGATAAGAGTAATGGCTTTTTTACAACTTTATACATATCTCCTCTGAAGTCATTAGTTTACGATATAGAAAGGAATATAGAAAAACCCATTAGAGAAACCGGGTTAAAAATTAAGATAGAAACTAGGACAGGGGATACATCCAGCTACAAAAAAAGAAAACAATTAACAAATCCTCCTAACTTTCTTATCACAACACCTGAGTCTTTTGCATTATTAATGTCATATGAAAATGCACAAAAATATTTTTCAAATTTGAAATATGTAATTGTTGACGAACTTCATAATATTATACACACAAAAAGAGGAGATTTGCTTTTATTAAACCTGTCTAGATTATCTGAATTTGCACCCTCAGCTATAAAAATTGGGCTTTCAGCTACTTTAAACAATAGAATAATGGCCTTAAATTATTTTTCGAATTCAAAAAATAAAGTCTGTATTAATCCAAAAATTAAAAAAAAAATATCAGTTGAGATTATTAAAACTTCAGAAGCAATTCCATGGTCTGGTCACATGGCTGGTTATGCATTAAATGAGATTTATTATTCTATAAAAAGACATAAAAGCAGTATTATTTTTGTGAATACAAGAGCCCAAGCCGAGTACGTATTTCAAGGGCTATGGAAAATTAATAAATCTAAACTAAACATTGCTATTCATCATGGAAGTTTAGATAAAAACTTAAGAATAGAAATTGAAAAAAAAGTATATCAAGGTGATATAGATTGTGTAGTAGCAACAAGTTCGCTGGAATTAGGCCTTGATTGGGGGGATATAGACCTAGTAATTCAGGTAGGAGCTGCTAAAGGTATTACTAGAATAGTGCAAAGGATAGGAAGAAGTAATCATAATATTAATAAAATTTCAAAAGCCTTGTTAGTTCCAACAAATAAGTTTGAATATTTAGAATGTCTAGCAGTAAAAGAAATTATACATAAAAATAACTTAGAAGAAATACCTGAAAAAAAAGGAAGTTTAGATGTTCTAGCACAATATATTACTGGCGTAGCATGTAGTGTTTCATTTAAATCTACAGAGTTGTACAAAATTGTTAAAAAAGCTTGGCCATATAAAGATCTTTCTAAGAAGACTTTTAATGAAGTATTAAATTTTGTTCATAATGGTGGATACGTATTGAAAAGTTATAGTTTATTTTCAAGATTAATAAAGAAAAATAATTTATATTCCATTGCTAACAAAAATTTTCAAAGAAAGTATAGAATGAATTTAGGTACAATAGTTGAAGCAGAAATAGTTCCAATTTATCTTAAAAACAAAAAACTAGGCTACATCGAAGAATACTTCATAAATCAATTAGAAAAAAATGATACATTCCTTTTTGCTGGCTTAATATTAGCTTTAGATAAATTTACTTCTAAGGGAGTAGAAGTTAAAAAAAGTATGGGAAAAAACCCAAAAATACCTTCATATGTAGGAGGAAATCTTCCCTTGAGTTCTTATCTTGCTAAAAATGTTATTAATTTAATAAATAGCTTTGAAAAATATAAGTTTCCTGACCAAATTTTAAATTGGATCAAAAAACAGAAAAAAGTATCTTCACTTCCATCAAATGATGGTTTACTGATTGAAACATTCGAAAGAAAAGGTAGCAGTTATATAATTTGCTATACCTTTCAAGGAAGAAATATAAATCAAACTCTGGGAATATTAATTATGAAAAGACTAGAAGAAAGTAAATGTAAACCACTAGCATTTGTTGCGACTGATTATGCTATAGCTGTATGGTCAATAAAACCATATAAAAATATAAAAAATATATTCAGTGAAAGGTTATTAAAAAATGAACTTCCAAACTGGCTTACAAATACATCAATTCTAAAAAAACAATTTAAAAAAGTAGCTATTATATCTGGCTTAATAGATAAAAAAATACCTGGAAAGTTAAAAACATTTAAACAAGTTAATTTTAGCTCAGATTTGATATATGATGTTTTAGAAAAATATGAACAAAATCATATACTTATAAAGGCTACTAAAGAAGAAGCCTTAAAAGAAATGGTTGGTTTTGAAAAAATTAAATCGTTTATACATAATATAAAAAATAATATTATTCATAACAATCTTAAAAAAGTTTCTCCATTTTCTATACCTGTTATTATGGAGTTTTACAGTGAGCAAATTTCCAAAGATAAAATTATTGATTACCAAGAAGAAAATTTAGAAAAACAATTAATCAACGAGGCGTTCAAGATTTGAATAAAATTAATTTTGCAAACAATGTATTCATACTCCAACTAGATGGATCAGTTTATTGGCCTGATAAAAAATGCTTAATTTTATGTGATTTGCATCTTGAAAAATCATCTTTTTTTGCAAAGCTAGGTGATTTTCTTCCTCCCTATGATAGCTATGACACCTTAAAAAAATTGAAAATTTCTTTAACTAATTTAAATGTAGATAGAATAATTCTGCTTGGAGATATTTTTCATGACAAAGAGGGAATAAATAGACTTAACAAAGAACTACAAGACTATTTAGAAAGTTTGTGTAAATCCTATGAAGTAATTTGGTTAGCAGGCAATCATGATGGCTTAATTAGACCAAAATTTGCTAAATATTGTTATAAATATAAGCTTGATAATATCATTTTTAATCACAAGTCACACAAAAATACTATTAATGAAATAAGTGGTCATTATCACCCTAAAACCACTCTTAGACTTTTTAAAAGAAAAGTTTCAAAACCCTGTTTTTTGATAAGCAAAGAAAAAATTATTTTACCAGCCTATGGCTCATTTACAGGAGGAATAGATGCTGAAAGTCAAATTTTTAAAGAAGTTATAAACGATAAATATAAAAAATATATTTTGCTTAATAAAAATATTGTAGAAATAATATAATAATAAATGATTTGATCGCTTTTTAAATTACTAATTTATTTTGAAAACCTAATGCCCACTAGTAAAAACTTATTGCTTTATTAAATGCTACATATATTCTGAAAACATGAAAATTTTACATTGTATATTTCTAACTATCTTTTTAATCAATACTAAAACAATAGTTTTATCTGATGATAAGACTTTAGTTGAAGCGGTAAACAGTGATAAAAGAACTGCAAAATACGTATTAAGAGATCAATACAGAAATCCCCTAGAAACTCTTTCTTTTTTTGGTTTAAGAAATGATATGAAAGTAATTGAGCTTCAACCTAGTGGTGGAAATTCACCAGGGGGATGGTACACTGAAATCTTAGCTCCTTTTTTAAAAAAAAATGGGTTACTAATTGCAGCCCATTTTGATCCAAGAGAGTCTGATTGGCGAGCTAAAATGAGAAATGATTATGAAAAAAGAATTAAATCTGAAAAAGATTTTAATAAAATTAAAATGTCAGTGTTGTCAATGCCACCAAAAAAGCTTACTGATGAAAATAGCGTAGATATGGTTTTAACATTTAGAAAT
>MDTC01172750.1_pt1 | contig 11421 bp, 6 predicted proteins | sample 811181 | NCBI WGS metagenome assembly MDTC01 (sample SAMN05326644, study PRJNA326480) | marine metagenome | isolation source: seawater | place: Pacific Ocean: North | collected 2011 | reverse complement strand
TTCATGGTGGGGTTATTGTGCCTCGTGGTACATCAATAGTTGGATTAGATTTAAGAAAAACAAAGATAAGACCAAAATATGTTCCAAATCCAACAACATCATATGAAAAAGATCCTGCATCTGCAATTTTTAGGATTACTGGTGCATGTTATTTCTGGCAGTTTTCAATTTTTGATGGAAGTCTAACTGATAAAGTATATGTGGACAGTGAAAATTTTACTGATCCAGAGTTATTAGTAAAACCCTCTTTTTCTCACCACAAATTAACTGTATTTGAATATGCAGATGGTATTACCATAGACAAAACAACAAAATTAACAGATTTAAATATGTACTATCATAAGTTATCAATAGCTTATGGTAGTGCAACCGAGGATCGAAACATAAGTGATAAATTTCCGATAAAAACAGAGGGATTTGTTTCGAAGAGACCAGAATTTGAAATAGTTGGTGCGTTTGCAGCTGACCCAATTAAAATTTCAAAAATATTTGCGGGTACAGAAGGTGGAGATGCAGATCCAGTTGTTACAGTTCAAACAGCTACTGACCATGGTTTAGATAAAGACACTCCAATTCGTATTAAAGGTGTTGGAGAATCTGCATATAATATTTCAACAAATGTTTCTTCAATTAGTGTTACAAACACAAGAGAGTTTACATACACTTTATCAAGTTTTGATGGAGAAATTAAAAATACTAACGTTAGTGTTACCGATGCATTTGTGATTGTAGAGACCGACACTGTAAATGGTGCTTCTCCTTATATCTTTAATATATCACTAAGATCAGTTTTTGGTATGAATGGTATGCATACTGATGGTGCAAAGGCAACTGGATTTCGTTCAATGGTTGTTGCACAATTCACTGGTGTATCCCTACAAAAAGATGATCGTGCATTTGTAAAATATAATAAAGAAAGCAGAACATATGATTCAATTACCATAAATTCAAACGGAACAACTGGAACAGCACTAGCAAGTCAATCATCAGCATCATCCTCATCTCAAGTCTATCACCTTGATTCTGATGCGATTTATAGAAGAGGTTGGGAAACTAGACATGTTAAAATATCAAATGATTCTATATTGCAGATCGTTTCTGTTTTTGCGATTGGTTATGGTGTGCATTTTGAGGGAAGATCAGGTGCTGACGCTTCAATTACAAACTCTAACTCAAACTTCGGACAACTGGCGCTCGTGTCTGATGGATTTAAAAGAGATGCATTTGCAAAAGATGACAGAGCATTTATAACTCATATTATACCCCCACGAGCTATAACAAGTCCAGTGGAAAATATTGATTGGGTTTCGCTTGATAAGCAAAATGCAAGTGCAAATAAAATATATCTATTTGGATTTAATTCTGAGGACATTAAACCACCATCACTTACACAAGGATTTAGAATTGGTGCAAAAACAGATGATTTACTTTTTGTAAATATTGGTACAGCAGAAAGATCAGCAAAAATAATGATGGTGGATCATGGTGGTGGATCTACTCAAAGTGGTGTTAAAAAAATCACTGGTGTAACAAACGATAATGGTGTTTTTACATCAACAAATAATCACTTTTTATCTACTGGTGAGAAGGTAATAATTATAAGTGATGACGGAGATCTTCCTGAAAATATTGAGGAAAAATCTGTATTTTTTGTAATCAGAGATGCAGTTAACCCCAAAAAATTTAAACTATCAACTTCTCTCACAAACGCTGAGAACGGCACATCGATCCCAGCTATTGGTGGAACAAATTTAACTGTTTTAAGTAGAGTCACTGATAAAGAATGTGGAGATGTCGGTCATCCTGTTCAGTTTGATAGCAATTTAAAACAGTGGTACATAACTGTCAATAGCATTGACAATACCATATTAAGCAATTTGTCTGGGTCTGGAAGAACAGAACCTTCTTTTGTAAAAAGAATATCAGATACAAGAAGTCTTGATGAAAAAATATACAAATTAAGACTTGCAATACCAAAAGAAATTGTCAACTCTAAAAATCCTGAAAACGGATTTGTAATTCAAGAATCTTCAAACACTGGAGTAAGAAAAGTAAAAGATTTTACAGAGACACCTGATCTTACAACAGATGATTACTTATATGATCGAAATCCAAGATTCATAAGCACATGTACTTTTAATAGTGCATTAAAAACTGTCACCATTGGTCTGGAAAAACCACATAATTTATCTGTTGGTGATGTGATTACAATTAAAAATATAAAAGATTCTACTAATACAATAGGTTTAGGAAATAGTGGATACAACACAGAAACATCAGTCACTAAAATAATAGATGGTCTAACTTTTGAGTATTTAACAGGAGAAACATCACCTGGAGCGTTCGCCACAAATGATTTTAACGATAAAACGAGTGACAGTGCACTTCAATATCCAAGATATGAACGAACAGATTTAAAATCAAACATCTATATCTTTAGAAACAATATTATAAGTGAGTTTACAAATAATACATCTGATGGAGTATATCAAGTATTTGCACTTAACTCAAGTAATAATATCGCAGGTGAGTTTCAAGATTTAGAGTATAGTCAAAATGTTGTTGATGTATATCCACAATTAGATCGAGATAATGTAAACGAAAATCCATCAGCATCTAAAACATTTGCTCTTCGGTCACCACTTGGACAGGTTACCACTAACGACCCACTTAAGAGTATAACAAGAGAGACAACTGATAAATTACTTAAAAAATTAGGTCTTGGTCTAGAAATAGAATCAAATGTAAGTTCCACTAATACTCTAGGTATTGTCACATTTACACAAGATCATAATATCGGTGGTATTATGACAGGTACTCTAACTGCTGGAACTGGATATGCCGATGGCACTTATTTTAATGTGAAAGTTTATACTGATCCAGGCACTCAAAATGATACAACATGGAATGGAACTTTAGCAAAAGTTACTGTGAGTTCAAATGTGGTAAGTACATTTGATATTACCAATCCTGGTTCTGATATGTTGGGTAAGATTGGTTATTTTGACAATGCTGTTCTTGGAGGGGGGTCTGGAGCTAAAATTACAAGTACAGGATTAGGTCTTGAATCTGATAATGTGGGTGTATCAACTGATCTAGTTTTACAAATCACGGGTGTTGGAATACTTCCAGATAGTTATTTTAGAATTATTGGAACAAATGATAAAAAGAGTGTATCAATAGCAAAAACTGATGGAGATGTAGATCCAACATCTGGACAGTATGGATTTATAGTTGGTAAATCCTCAAAGATTTCAACTACAACATTTAGTGTTGGTATAACAACTGTCACAACATCATCTCCACATGGACTTGTTGCAGGTAATAAGTTTCAATTAAATGATTCTACTAATGGTAATCAAGGATCATTTATTGTTGAATCAAAAGTTGGTGTTTCAACATTTACATTTAAAACTTCATCACAAATTGCAGAAGTAAATGGACACATATTAAAACATGGTTTATCAGCTAATGATGGATTATCAGGAAAAGGTAATGAAAATCTTGCGGTAAGAGGAGTTGAATTATTCAACAAAGAGTCTGCAAAATTAGGTGTGGCTGCAGATGGATCAGGAGTGGTTATGCCTACGTCCACAAATCTTATTAAGTTTGATCTATCTGGTGATTTAAATTCAACTAACTTATTAAAAAGATTTCCATACGGATCATATATTCTTGTTGATGAAGAGATAATGAGAATATCATCCACATCTACATCTGGAAATGGCAGTGACAGTTTAAAGGTAATTCGAGGTGTATTTGGAACAACGATAGCTCCTCATGTTGATGAATCTTTGGTGAAGAGTATAAAAGCTTTCCCAATTCAATTTAATAGACCCTCTATTTTAAGGGCATCTGGTCACACCTTTGAATATCTTGGATATGGTCCTGGTAATTACTCCACTGCACTTCCACAAGTTCAGATAAGAACTATCACTGAGAGAGAAGAATTCCTATCACAATCACAAGAAAGATCAGGTGGCGCTGTTGTTTATACTGGTATGAATAATAAGGGTGACTTCTATATTGGAAACCAGAAGAAGTCTGCACTTACTGGTGAGGAAACTTCTTTTGATACCCCAATACCATCAGTTGCAGGTGAGGATCCTGGTAGATTAAGTGTTGTGTTTGATGAAGTCACAGTTAAAGATAGAATTGTAGTTGAGGGTGGCAAATCAAAAACTGTATTATCAGAGTTTGATGGTCCAGTTACATTTAACAATGAAACTCAATTTAAAGATTCTGTTAAAATAAAGACAACTACAGATTCTACATCACCCCTCACTGGAGCTCTTTTAATTTCTGGTGGTGTTGGATTTGCAAAAACGGTGCACTTTGCAGATAATGCAAGAATAAAATTTGGATCTGAAGGTGCAGGTGATTTACAAATATATCACACATCTGATACTGCATCTGGTAGAAATAGTTTCGTTCGTGATATAGGAGGTGGTGATTTATTTCTCGATACTAATGGGTCAAAAATAGGATTAATACAGGATGGGTTTCAAACCGTACAGGATAATGGGGTAGGTGGAACGTTAGCGAACTTCAATAAGGATGGATCAGTTGAGTTATATCATAATGCAGTCAAAAAATTTGAGACACTTGGTGTTGGTGCCACTGTCTCTGGAACCATGTTTGCAACTACCTTCTCTGGATCTGGTTCAGGATTGTCAGATTTGAATGAAACCACTCTTAAAGACTCTAATAAAGATGTAAGAGCTGAGGCAACTTCAACTGGAGTAACTATTACTGGAGTTTTAAATATCGTCGGAGGTTCAACCCTTACTGGTAACCTAGGTGTTACTGGACAAATATCAGCGACCACCACTAATAGTGCCATACCAGCAATAATTGCTACGAACACTGGTGAGACAAATGCTATTATTCAAAGATGGGTTGGTAAAAAAGGTAGTTTAGAAATCCAAAACTCCGCAACAGGTGGTGATGAAGGTGATTATAGAATTGCAAATACTGCAGGAGGTAATGCTCAGAGAATTACATTATATGATGATGTAGATGTTGATGGTGGTGGTATTCGATTTGAAGTTGATGATGAATTTAGAATGGACATAAGGCAAACATCGGTGAGAATTGGTGATCCAACTTTAAATGATGTTGATTTACTAGTTACTGGTGATATAACCGCTTTCCATTCTTCTGACATTAGATTGAAAGATAATATTTCACCAATAACAAAAGCACTTGAAAAAGTTAAATCAATCAGTGGTAACACCTATACTAAAAAATCTGATGGAAGTGCAGATACAGGAGTTATCGCACAAGAAATTGACGCACTTGGTCTACCAGGTATTACAACTACAAGAAGTAGTGGATATATGGCAGTGAATTATGAAAAATTAGTTCCACTCCTGATTGAGGCAATCAAGGAATTGAGTGCTGAAATTGATACTCTCAAAAACAAATAAATAACTAAAAAGAAGTAATGTCTAATTATACAAAATCGTTTAATTTCCGAAATGGTGTTCAGGTTGATGATAGTTCTCTGGTAGTAAATGCCAATGGACTGGTGGGAATCGGAACCACGAGACCAGAAAAAAAATTAGATGTTTTTGGAAATGCGAGAGTATCTGGTTTAACTAGTGTATCAACACTCAATGTGACAGATGTCGTAACCATTGGAACGGGAATCACGATGGATTCCACGTCAGGTATTGTCACTGCAGTTAAATTCGTGGGTGATGCATCGGGATTGCAAAATATTATAGCAATCGCAACTGACGGTTTTATTGCAAATGCAGGAACACTTTCAACTGTTGGGAGTGTTGGTATCGGAACGACAATATTTACAAATCCTACACCAACATTAGAAGTTAGAGGAGATGCAAGATTTTTCAGTGGAGTCACAACCTTCGAAGGTTCTGTCCTATCCAAAAATATAAACTCTGTGGGTGTAATCACTGCGACTGATTTCGCTGGTGCGGGAGGAACTGCTGCTCCGTTTATTAATATCAACGTAGCAACAGCAGCGACTATTGGTGTTTTAACAGTCACTGGTAAATCAGAATTTAATGATGATATATCATTACCAGACGATAAAAAGTTAAAATTTGGTAGTCCTGATGGTCTTGAGATTTATCATAGTCAAGATTTAGAAGGTGAAAATGATAGTTACATAGACTCTTCAGCTAGAAATCTCTTTATAAGATTAAATACTGGTACAGATAATGGTGGAAATATTGCACTTCAAGCAAAGAAAGATGAACATGGTATTTTAATTGAAGATGATGGATCAGTAAAATTATATTACGATAATGATCCTAAATTTGAAACAATTTCAACAGGAGCAACTGTAACTGGAAATTTTGGAGTTAGCAGTAGAGCATTTTTAAAAGATTTAGAAGTTTCGGGTATTTCTACATTTAATGATAATATTGAACTTAAAAAGGTATCTGTTGGTGCGACTGTTGGATTTGGAACAACGGCATATTTTAAAGATGACGCAGCAATCATATTAGGTGATGGTGAAGATCTGCAAATTATTCACCAAGCAGATGGTAAATCTATCATAAAGGAAAATGGGTCAGGAGATTTATTTGTAAGAACAGAAAAAACAAATATTACCAATGTTGGTGGTGGAAAGACAATTGCGATATTTGAACCTAATGCTGGTGTCACTTTACTTCACAACAATGTTGAAAAATTTGATACTATCGGACTTGGAGTGTCAGTCTATGGACAGTTAAACGTTGCGAGATTAAATGGTGGTACTAATGGATTATCCACACAATATGGTGCATTAAGATATGGAAATGAATCTACAAATGTTTCTTTCAGCACAAGAAAATCATTAGACTTGCTGAATTATGATACTGGCAATATTAATTTTTACTTAAACTATTCAAATACAAACACTGGTATTGGTAGTTTCGTGTGGCATCAAGGAACATCTAATGCTTTAATGTCTCTTACCGCTGAAGGAAACCTTGGTATTGGATTGGTAAATCCACAATTTAAATTACATGTAGATGGAACTGCCAGAATTTCGGGACTATCTACTTTCGGAAATGGTATAGATGTTACCAGTGGTGACATCACTGTAATTAATAGTATTAAATCATCCTCTAATAATACCGATCTTGATTTCTCAACTGGTATCATGTCTGCTACGACTTTCAAAGGAAATGTTGATGCAACAGATGAAATTGGTGGCACGAGTAAATTTTTAAATCTTACTGTTGAAAGTGATGGAACTGGAACTGGCATTGCGACAATGCCAAAACTCAAGATTGGATCAGGTGTTGGTATAAACGAAGATCCCACTGCGACGGTGACGTTTCCATTAATGCCATCTAATTCTGGTTTTCAAAATATTAACACCTATCTTAATATCAAAAGTACTTCCACTGAAAGAGTTTTTGTAACCCAAGACGGTCAGGTAGGTATATTTACAGATAGAATGCCAGGTAGACCAGTTAGTGCAATAAATAGACCAAACGTTCAAATTCCAATTGGAGTAAACGCACATACGACTGTTCTGGTCAAGGCATTAGGTATTGGAACTGATGGGTTTAGGCAAGGATCTGCCGCTGATTTTTCTAATGCTGGATCACAATTCTCTAGATATATGATTCCACCTGTCGTTAATAGTGCAGATGAGAGAGATTTACTGAAGGGAAATAGTGGAACTAATCTTTTTGGTGGCACAATCACAGCAGGTTCTCCTACTATAACAAATGTTTTTAATTTTAATATTGCTAATCTTACTGTAGGAACTGTTGTTACCATTACTAATGATACTAATATTGATCAAGTGTTGCCACCACCAGGTGTAGCTAAAGTTCTTTCTAAGAATGCTGCTGCCAACACTATTACATTAGATAAGAATTTTGGTGGAACTGGAAGTTCAAATGGTACTGTCACATTCAATGAAAATGGATCAAATAATGACATACCCCTAGGAGCAATTATTTTTGATAATTCAAGTGGTGTTAATAAACTTAGATATTTTACAGGTTCGATTAATACAACTGGAAGTGATGGTGGTTGGCTCAATGTCTAATAACAAGAGGTTAAAATGACTATTAAAAATTCTGGAAGTTCATTATCTTTTTCTGAAATAGTAGCAGAATTTGGTAATCCAACTGACGGTAAATTTGGAAATTACAGAGTTACAGAATCTTTAAAACGTAATAATGTTACTTTTAGACAATTAACATTAGATGGAGAAACACCTGGTACCGCAGGTAGTATTCCAACATCAGGTCAAATTAAGTTTAGTGATTTTTATGGCAAAAGACTAACAAATGTAATTGACATATTTTCTGGTGGTCAGGAAAATTTATTAAATGCAAAGAAGATATTTAATGTAATACCAAACCGAGTCACTGTGGTAGGTCCAAAAAAATCTAGTGACAGGAGAGAAGCAGACAGTAAAGTTATTATTTCAGTGAACAAAACAGTTGGATCAGAAAAAGGAGATCAGACTAAATGTGCATTACGAACAGGATCATGGGATCCCACAGTTCAATTACAGGTGATTGTTGATGGTCAAGGGAAACTTGTTGGTGCTGGTGGAGATGGAGGAGATGGTGCGGACGGATTAAGTGGTTCATTTAATGGAAAACAAGGTAGAGGTTTTAATGGAACTAATGGAACATCAGGATTGGGTATCGAACATGGAACCTCAACTAATAAAACAAAAATCATTATAACATCAGGTGGTATAATATCCATGGGTTTTGGTGGTGGTGGAGGAGGAGCAGGAGGTCAAGAAACAAGTAAGAATGATAGAAGAGCTGGTGGTGGAGGAGGTGGCGGTGGTGCTGGCATCCCTGCTGGAGTAGGTGGAGAAGGTGGAGTTCCACAGTCAGGAACAGATGCCAGTACTGCTGGTGCTGATGATGGTAATAGTGGTTCAGTAGTTAATAACCAACTTCTAGGTGGCACTGGTGGTGATGGAGGTGCTAACGAAGATCAAATTGCTGGCGCAAATGGTGGAAGAGGTGGAGATATTAGACCTGGTTTTCAACAAGTAAATGGTTCTAACGGAGCGTCAGATGAACCTGGGTTTCCTAATAATGGAGTTACCTTTGGTGGAACTGCGGGATCAAATGGAAAGGCAATCAGAAAAACTAATAGTAATATAGTATTTGAAGAACAGTTTAGTAGTAATGATGATGTGGTAGGAGATAAGGATGGTATAGGTGTATTTCAATCTACATAGTTTGGTTACGAGATATATACTATATACTGTTATTAATTTTGTATGAAATCAATTATTAAAATTGAAAAATATTTGCCAGAAACAAATCAGATAATTGTAAAATTTGCGAGACTTCATGCTCCTCAACCAATCGACAATTACGATAGCACTCCAGTAGATTGTGACAAACTAGATTGTTATAGCACAGAAACTTTTCTTCACACCTTAATGAGAAGAGTGGGAGAGAAGTTTGTATTAAAAGAAGAGGATGAAGAACCAATTTTTAATAAAGTGGATGTTGTAGGTGAGAAACTTGATTTACCTAATATGGTAGGAAAGATAATTGAATGTAAAGTAGATAGTAATAGAAAACAAATACTAAAAATGAGGAGAGTTGAATTATGACTGTTAAAAGATATGTAAAAAAATGTGAAGAGTTTGCGATTTGCTCTGAAACAGGGAGTGCAGGAGATGTATTTTTTGATAGTGCTGCTGAAAATCGTGCTTTATATCACATCATAATTAAAGGGTCAGGTAGAGGTGGGGTTGCCTTTGATTCAGAATATGTAGAGGCAGATGCACAGGTTAATAAATTTCATTCAAAAATACAATATCTTGGTAAAAATTTAATTTTTGAAGCATATGAAGATTATCATATATTTGGATTCTGTCCAATAAGACTGACAGATCAATGGAAAGGTCGATTGGTTAATGAATCATTTGATGGTCAGGATGGAAGTTGGTTGATTTGTTTTGATGGAAGACCACTGGTTAATGGAAAGGAGTTGCAAAGAATGGACTATGCGAGATTAGAAAATAAAAAATACGAGATTGAATTAAATAATTCTGTGATTGGATTATTTACGAGAACAGGATAATTTATTGTCAAGAAAATAAAACATTTTCGCAATTATTATATAATGTGTTATAATAAAAATAAACTACGAGGTAAATATGAAATTGACTCCAAATGAGTTGATGATCTTAAGAGGTACCTTATGTTGGAAAAGAATGTATAAGGGAATGAAACACGCTCCACATGGAGTGGTTGTTTGGGACGAGACTTGGATGCAAGATAGTTTAGATAAAATAAATGCTTATATTAAGGAACATCATCCCGAAATACCAGAATGGAAATGAATAAAAAAATACTTGATTATGATGTGGATTCTTTATTTTCAACTCCGATACACATTTTAAAATTAGATGATTTTGATAATATAAAGAATGATCTGATAGATTATGCTTATAAGATCAAAAATAAAAATATTGGTAGAAACGCATCAAATAAAGGTGGTTATCAGTCTGAGCCATTTAATATTAAAGATTCTAATGATATATTACATAATTTGATAATGAAAATTATATCTAATATGACTTGCTTTAGAGAAAATGTAAGTGTTGAATGTGACGCTTGGATCAACATAAATCCACCAAAATCTTTTAATGCAAAACATTGCCATCCAAATTGTGATATGGCATCAGTATTATGGATAAAAATACCAAAAAACTCAGGTGATATCGAATTTGAATCACCATTTAATTTTTTATCATATAATGAAATGGATTCATATAATCAAGATTTTAAAAAGAAAACAAAATATTATCACAGTTACACTTATCCACCAAAAGAGGGAGTAGTTATTTTATTCCCTGCTCACCTACAACATAAGGTGCATGAAAATAAGTCAAGTGAAGATCGAATATCAGTTTCATTCAATATGAGTATCCTTAATCCCTACTTGATGCGATCAGATGGTACGTTGAAAAAAATGTAACGTTGCCTGTAATTTCTAAAAAACATACATACTCTGTATGGGTTGTTTGGGAGATACTATAATTTTTTAAAAGGGATCAATTCGGAAACTGTCATACACTCTTTACTAGAGTGTTTTTTTGTGCTATGATGTATTCATCTACAAAAAAACTATGACCCCCGAAGAAAAGTATCGTGACCTCTACGAACAAATGTATAAACTATGTGAAGAACAGGGATGGGGTGATCCATTCTCGTACGCAAGATCAAGAGAAATTTATATGGCAGGTTTACTAGGACATAAGGTTGCCGATGATTATGCGGGAGAGGATGCGATAGATGAAGATGGTGGTTGCGAATACAAGTCAACCATAGGTAAGAATGTCAATGGCACATATAATGGTATTAGTGTTCAAGATACTTGGGAAGACCAATGCAGATACATCATAGAGGACAAAATTGGTAAGTATGAAAATCATTACTATGCAAGATTTGATGG
>MDTC01187945.1_pt1 | contig 11422 bp, 16 predicted proteins | sample 811181 | NCBI WGS metagenome assembly MDTC01 (sample SAMN05326644, study PRJNA326480) | marine metagenome | isolation source: seawater | place: Pacific Ocean: North | collected 2011 | reverse complement strand
GCCGCTTCAATTGAAAGTGGTAAAGGTGAAGTCGTCAAACCTGAAGAAAATCCTGTTGACAAAGCAGTTGCATCTGTAAAGTCCGCTGAAAAAACTAAAGAAGTAAGTGGTGACGCTCAACAAAAAGGTGAGGGTAAACCTGATGCACAACCTAAATTGAAAAAAGTTTCAGAGGGCGAAGATTCTGAGAAAGAAGATGCTCCATCTAAAATGGAAACAATTAAGGCAATGGTCAACGCAATGAAGGATATGGATAAAGAAAAACTTCAGGCAATGTACTCTAAAGTCAAGGAAGACGAAGAGGAAGTTGACGAGTCCTTAACAAAGGCAGAAATCGCTCGAAGCATCGTTGAACTCATGAAGAAGAAAGACGATGAAGACGTTAAGAAAGTTATGTCCGAAATGGAAGATGACGAAGTCGAAGACGAAGATGACGAGGAAGAAAAAGTAGATGAAGAAACATCTGCTGAACTCGAATCTGAGTTGGTTGAGATGGAAATAGATGACGACCTATCTGCAATCTCAGAAGCATTGGAACTTTCAGAAGAAAACACTGAAAAGGCTAAGACAATCTTCAAAGCTGCAGTGTCTTCTAAAGTCGCTGAAATCAAGACACAACTTGAAGAACAATTTAACGAACAATTAAAAACCTCGACAGAAGAAGTCAAGTCAGACCTCGCAGAAGCGGTGGACAAGTACATGACTTATTGTGCAGAAGAGTGGACGAAAGAAAACGAACTTGCAATCGAAAGAGGTTTGAGGTCTGAAATGACTGAGAACTTTATTGAAGGATTAAAAACATTATTCGTAGAACACTACGTTGATGTTCCTGAAGACAAGTACGATGTTATTGATGAACTCGCAAATCGTCTCGATGAGATGGAAGAAAAACTTGACGCTGAAGTATCTAAGAATATGGAAATCGTTGAGGAAAATGATTCCCTCAAGAGAGGCAACGTGGTAAGAGAGGCCTGCAAAGACCTATCTGAATCACAAAAAGAGAAAATGGTTTCACTTTCAAACGGTGTAGACTTCACAGACATTGAAGATTTCCAAGAGAAAGTTTCAGAGTTGAAAGAGGCTTACTTTCCTGTAGAAGGAGAAACTATTGCAGAAGAAACTGTTGTTGAAGAAGGAACAGGTGAATTATCAGAAGATAAAGAACCAGTTCTTGACCCTTCAATGAGTAGATATACTTCTGCATTATCAAAACTAAAACCATTAGGTTAATTTAAAGGGGAAACTTAAATGTTTTTATCAGAAAACTTACAAGAAAAGTGGCAACCGATTCTAGAACATTCCGATTTACCAAAAATCGAGGATAACTACAAGAAGGCTGTTACTGCTGTAATTCTTGAAAACCAAGAAAAAGCTCTTAACGAAGATAGAGTTGCTCTTGAAGAAGCAGCACCTTTAAATGCTACTGGGAGTTCTGCAATTTCTAACTGGGATCCAATTTTAATCTCATTAGTACGTAGAGCTATGCCAAATCTCGTTGCTTACGACATTTGTGGTGTTCAACCAATGACAGGCCCAACAGGGTTAATTTTCGCAATGAAGGCTAGATATAATGACTATCCTTCAGGTGCTAGAGAAGCACAATCAGAAGCATTAGGTATCAACGAACCTAGAACTGGAGAGTCCGCTACTAACGGGCCTAACGGTTCTGCTGGTGTTGATTCTGACCCATCAGGCGACCCATTCGCAGGTGGATATGCTACTGATACAGTAGGCGGAATGTCAACTGCAACTGCAGAAGCACTCGGTGATGCGGCAGCTAACGCATTCAACGAAATGTCTTTCACAATCGAAAAGGCAACTGTTACTGCAAAATCCAGAGCATTAAAAGCAGAGTACACACTCGAACTTGCACAAGACTTAAAGGCAATCCACGGTCTTGACGCAGAATCAGAACTTGCAAACATTCTATCATCAGAAATTCTTGCAGAAATCAACAGAGAAGTTGTTAGAGAAGTAAACCTTCAGGCTAAAACTGGTGCTTCAGGCACAGCGTCTGCTGGTACTTTCAACTTAGACGTTGATGCAAACGGAAGATGGTCAGTAGAGAAGTTCAAAGGATTGTTATTCCAAATCGAAAGAGAATCAAATGTTATCGCTAAAGAATCAAGAAGAGGTAAAGGTAACTTTATCCTTTGTTCTTCTGACGTTGCATCTGCTCTTTCAATGGCTGGTGTATTAGATTACGCACCTGCATTATCAACTAACTTAAACGTTGATGACACTGGTAACACATTCGCTGGTGTTCTTAACGGTAGAGTTAAAGTCTACATCGACCCTTATGCTGGTGTTGACTACTTAACAGTTGGTTACAGAGGGTCTAACCCTTACGATGCTGGTCTATTCTATTGCCCATACGTTCCATTACAAATGGTTCGTGCCGTTGGTGAGAATACGTTCCAACCAAAAATCGGATTCAAAACAAGATACGGAATGGTATCTAACCCATTCGTTGGTAATACACCTGCAAATGGTCTTGCATCTGATGGTTCAAACTTCTACTACAGAAAAATGGCAGTGTCTAACATTCTGTAAAAAAGTTTATAAGAACTTTAAAAAGGGTCTCTTTGAGACCCTTTTTTTTACCTAAATATAAGGTAACAATATTATAGGAAACAATATGTCAGAATATGCAAAAACAGTGAAAGTGTTAGAAGGCCCTTGGGAGAAAAAAGCATTTCCCAATGGTGTAGAAACAACAGACGTTATCAGTAGAACAATATCTACACGATATATAAAGGAAGGATATCTTTGCGAAGAGATAGTTCAAAGAGAATATCGTGATGGAGATTATCAAGACACTTCAACGTCTAAGAGGATTATAAAACTAGATGGCTGAAACAAACATCAACAAGTCTATTCTATCTAAAAATAATTTTAGATTACTCATCGATAAAGTACCGACAGTGGAGTACTATGTTAAGTCATGCAATATTCCTGGCTTATCATTTACCGAAACAACTTCTGCTACAGGTATCGGTCTAGATGCCTTCTTCCCTGGCGATAAAGTGTCATTTGAGACACTAGATGTCACGTTCTTAGTTGACGAAGATTTAGAAAACTTCAAAGAGATTTTTCAATGGATGGATGCGATTGTTCCAGTATCAGACCCTACTGCGTATGAGGCATATGTAGATTCAGTTAAAACAGGTTCAGGTACATACAGTTCAGTGGAGAATGACCTCAATCAGTATTCAGACATTACACTTGTGATGAACACTAACAAAAACGTTCCCAATCGTTTTCTAAGATTCCATGATGCATTTCCTATCTCTCTAAGTGGTATCGAATTGGAATCAGGTGCAGAGGCAGAGGCTGTAACCTGTAATGTATCATTTAGATTCTCATTTTACGAAATAAAAAGCACCTCGTAAAATCCCCATAAATATGGTATAATAGTAGAAAATACTACTATTGATTATTATGACATTAGATGAATTGAAATTAGAATGGTCTAAAGACTGCGAGATTGATGATATCGAACTTGATAAGTCTTCCCTTGAAGTACCTAAACTTCATGCAAAATATTCTGAACTCTTAACAGACAGTATCGTCTCACTCAAAGGAAAACAATTAGAGTATAAACTACTATTGAAAGATAAGTGGTTATGGTTTAATGGTAAGATGGATGAGGAGAGAGTCAAAGAGCTTGGTTGGGTTGCAGACCCATTTGACGGTCTAAAGATTATGAAGAATGATATAAACATCTTCATGGATTCTGACCCTGACATAATGAAAATAAGAACACAAATGGATTACCTCCAAGAGAAGATAGAGTTCATAAAAAGAGCAATGGACAATATTACTTGGAGACATCAAACTATTAAGAACACCATTGAGTGGCGTAAATTTATGAGTGGAATGTAATGTTATTACCAAGTTACTACGGATACATATCAGAATTTTTTACAGACGTTGAAGTCGCAGAGATTCATTCTGCAGCTGATAGACTACAATTAGATGATGGTCGTGTAGGATTCAGTGATGGTAATGACCCTGATGCACCTGAAGAAGATAATGTAAGACATAGTGTAAGACAAGGTCTTGTTAAATGGTTTGCCCAAGAAGGAGAACATAGTCTACCTAAACACTTAACAGATAAAATACATGATGGTGTGGCTCATGTTGTTAAAGAGAATGGATGGACATCATGGGAGTATGATTATCTAGAACCATTACAGTACACAATATATAATGCAAGGAATGATAAACCTACAGGTGATTTCTATACATGGCATACTGATGCAGGTACAGAACCTTATGCAAATGGTCTTCAAAGAAAATTAAGTTTCACCATTCAGTTATCTCATCCTGACGAATATGAGGGTGGTCACTTTGAATGGTTAGAACCTCATGGAACATTCGATAAACTAACAGCAGGTCAAAAGACAATCAACGTAGATGACATAGTTCGTACATCACCTTTTTCTGCAAAGGAGAAAGGTAGTCTTTTGGTTTTCCCTTCCTTTGTACATCACCAAGTCAAACCAGTGACAACAGGTACAAGGATATCTCTAGTAGGATGGTTAGTCGGTAAACCATATATCTAATGGAAAGAGTTACAGTACGTAAGGTTGATGAAGTCTTCATGCAAGTCAATTGTGATGATTCACTTGCACGTGATTTATATGACTTCTTTTCTTTTACTGTACCTAACGCAAAGTTTATGCCTTCCTATAAGAATAAGTTTTGGGATGGTAAGGTCAGACTCTTCTCTTTAAAGACTAAGAAAATATACATAGGATTACTACCATACGTTGATGAGTTCTGTAGGGAACGTGGATTCGATTTTGGTGGTATAGAAGATGTAATTGGAAAGAAGACTGATGCAAAAGATTTAGAAGAGTTTGCAAAGAGTCTTAACCTTCCTTTAGTTCCTAGAGATTATCAGTTGGATGCATTTTTAACTGCAATCAAATATGGGAGACAACTATTACTCTCACCAACTGCAAGTGGTAAATCATTAATCATTTATCTACTCGCAAGATACTATAATAAGAAAACTGTTATCATAGTACCTACCACATCATTGGTAGAACAGATGACAAAGGATTTTGAAGACTATGGATATGATAAAGAGATTTGTAAAATTTATTCAGGTCAGCCTGTATTTGATTCGGATATCACCGTCACCACTTGGCAGTCATTTAGTAAGGCTCCTAAGAATGTCTTGGAAAGTTTCGATGTTGTCATCGGAGACGAAGCACACCTCTTCAAAGCACAAACACTAAAAGGTATCTTAGAAAAGATGAAGAACACTGCAGTTCGTATCGGAACTACAGGAACACTTGACGGAAGTGAAGTGCATCGACTACAACTTGAAGGTTTATTTGGGCCAGTCAAAAAAGTAATATCGTCATACCAACTCATGGAAGAAGGTACGATTGCAAATTTAGAGATAGATTGTGTCATACTTCGTCATACTAAACAGAAGAAAATGACCTATCAAGAGGAGATGGATTATCTTGTATCATCTCCTGAAAGAAATCAGTTCATTACAAATCTAGTGTCATCATTGAAAGGTAATACACTAGTACTATTCCAATACGTAGAGAAACATGGAGAGGTGTTGTATCCTATGTTAGATGGAAGAGTAGAAGACTTACACTATGTGTATGGTGGAACAGACACGGAAGACAGAGAGACAGTCAGAGAAGTTGTAGAGAAATCTAATAACAGTGTCATACTTGCATCATATGGAACCTTCTCTACAGGTGTCAACATCAAGAAGATTGATAACGTAGTGTTTGCAAGTCCGTCAAAATCTAGAATTAGAAACCTCCAGTCTATAGGTAGAGGGTTACGTAAAACAGAAGGTAAAGAGAAGATGAGGCTCTTTGATATCGCAGACGATTTACAGTGCGAGAATTATACGCTTAATCACCTTCGTGAACGCATAAATATTTACAACGAGGAACAATTTTCCTACGAAATAAAAGAGTTCATTTTACATGGCAACACCTAGAGATTTACAATTAGTACCTAACGCATACGAAGTAATTCGTTTAGATACAGGTCATGAAATTTGTGGTATGACAAGAAGAGTTGGAGAGGTTACAGAAATTACTCTTCCTATGATATGTCATTTGTCTGCTACATTTAAAGGGTCTACAGTTGCAACCTTTTATCCTTATTCACCGTTGACTTCTGATACGGTAATTAAAATACCTGAAGATATGATTCTACATAGAAACACCATGAATCCTCAGGTAATCCCAATGTATGATAATGCATCATCCAAGTGGTTAGGTATGATTGAAAATCAAAGTATACCTTTACATAACAGACCACCTGAAGAAGATAGAATTTATGAAACGTCCAAGTTGGACGAGATTGTGAGAAGACTATATGAACCTCATCCTGATGAGGAGAGTATGGAATGGTTAGAAAGAATGGAAGAAGAATTCGAAAGGGAGAGGCAAGCTCTTTCTGAAGAAGAAAAATTCAAAACCATTCTTCCTCCTAAAGACAAAAAGAAAATACACTAATGGAAATCTTTTTACTGATGACACTCATGATGTGTCCCATCGTCTTAGGCGCATATACATTTTACGTTTCTTATAAAGTAACAAAGTAGTATACGCTTAGAACTGGCAGTTTTATAAATATCTGCGTGTATAACATGGGGTTATATCACATTATACTATTTACTTATTATACTTTCGGAGAGAAATGACTGAGTTAGTTAAAAAAATGATTGAAGGTGCCGATAAAGTTACTGAAGAATCACTCGTTGATGCTTTAGAACTGGTTGTGTTAGTGTTTGTTTTTGCAATCACTACACTTGCAATTGCACCTATCGTCTAATAAACCAAGGAAACAAAATGAAAAAAATATTTGCATTAATCGTGACGTTGGGATTTGCTACAAACTCTTTTGCAGACGATTGGAGAATGAGAAAGTACGACTTGAACCAAGACGGCTTTGTTACTCCTAACGAACTGGAACAAAACGGTTGCGTAGTGAAGATGGGTTTATTCGAACATGCCGACAAAAATTCTGATGGTCTTCTTTCAAAAGGAGAACTAAGAAAGGCTTCTGAGTATATCATAAGAAATAGATGTCCAAGGAACGTAGCATAATAACATGGAGATAATTTTTATTGTTATTACTGCAATCTTTGGGAGTTGGTTATATCTAAACCATGCTCCCATGCATGAAATACGTCAGTATATCATTATGGAAAACATGGCGAATCAAAAACATAAGTATGAAGATACCGAACCAGCTGAGTCTAATTCTTAATAAACCTGCCGATTCCACACCACAACAGGTTAAAGAGTGGGAAGAGACGGACTACTTTCGTAAGGGCGATTTCGACCCACTCTTTCTTTTTGTCGTAATTCCTACGATAATACAGGTGTCTGCATTACTATTCATGGGTGGAGTAATGTGGATTACAAACCAGCTAATATAGCTTCCCCTGTGGGACATAATTAGTATATCATAAAAAATTCATATCACAAGGGGTTTTTTGAAATAAATATAGCGTGAATCATGAACTACAAGAAATTTTACATAGAATCGAGGAACTAGAGAAAGATAGTCATCCTCCTATAGGTCTATGTGAATTTGATGGGTTCAAAGAATTGGTTCAACGACTGGAGAAAATAGAAGATGCCCTATTCGAAAGAGGTATTGGAAAGGTTCGAACAAGTAACGAACAATCCTAAATCATTTAATGTTGGGAGATTTGACCCCAACGACCCTAATGTCGCAACTGGAATGGCTGGTGCTCCTGCATGTGGAGACGTTATGCGACTTCAATTAAAACTAGACATCGATGATAGAATCGAAGATGTCGTATTCAAAACATATGGATGTGGTTCTGCAATCGCAAGTTCATCTATGTTTGTGGATATGTTAAAAGGTAAAACAATTGAAGAAGCAAAACAAGTCAAAGATAAAGACATTGCAGATGCATTAGACTTACCACCTATCAAGATTCACTGTTCAGTTCTCGCAGAAGAAAGTATTAAAAAGGCAATAGAGGATTGGGAAGAGAAGTCTGCACATAGAAAACATAATCTCTATCCTGAAAACGGACTATGATAGAACTCACCAATGAAGCGATTACTGAAATCATTAGATTACAGGAACGAGACGGATTCAAGTATATCAGAGTTGGTGTTACTGGTGGGGGTTGTGCTGGTTTTGAGTACATCTTTGATAGCTCTATGGTTCCTGATGCACATGATACCATCATAGATTATGGAAAATTCTCTATACTAATCGACCAAGATAGTGTACCATATATAGAAGGTATGACACTTGATTATGTAATAGAAGGACTGAACTCTCTGTTCAAGTTCATGAATCCAAAAGAAACTGCATCCTGTGGATGTGGTGTGTCTGTAAATTTCACCATTTAATAAATATTTAAAACCCCCTTGTAGAATCAGGGGTTTTCGTGTATTATATACGTATGACTACTAAAAAAGACCCTAAAAAGGCAGAACACTATGTTAACAACAAAGAGTTCACTCAAGCAGTCGCCGAGTATAACGAGTCAGTTAAACTTGCCGAATCCAAGGGGAAGACCCCACCAAAAATGACTGAGTACATAGGAGAGTGCATCTATAAGATTGCGACTCGACTATCTACAAGGCCTAATTTCATCAACTATACCTATCGTGATGAAATGATATGTGATGCAATTGAAAACTGTATCCAATACATAGGTAATTTCAACAGAGAAAAATCAAATAATGCTTTCGCATACATTACACAAATTTGTTATTATGCATTCCTGAGAAGAATTCAAAAGGAGAAGAAACAGGTATTCATAAAACAACAGGCTATAGATGCATCGAATATTACTATGGATGCATTCGACACCATTGATGGTGTTCATGACCCTGCACTAACAAATACTAATGTAGAGTGGATGCAAGAACATATGAATCGTGTTGAATATGAACCACGTAAATCAAAACGTGCAAAGAAACAATCAAAATCAAGTCTAGATAAATTTACTGAATGAAGTTTGCAATATTGAATGATACTCATTGTGGTGTCAGAGGTGATATGATAGAAATGTCCAAATATCAAGGACGTTTTTATAATGAAATATTTTTTCCATATCTTGATGAACACGATATAAAACACATCGTGCATTTGGGTGATTACTTCGATAGAAGGAAGTACATCAACTTTGCATCGATGAAAGCTAATATCGACCACTTTATTGAACCTATGAATGAACGTGGTATTACCATGGACTTAATCCTAGGTAACCATGACACTTACTATAAGAATACGAATGATGTTAATGCACCTGAGTTGTTATTATACAATCAACCAAATGTCAATGTCATTTCTGAACCTTTAGTAAAAGATTTCGATGGTTTTAATATTGCACTTGTTCCATGGATTAACTCAGAGAACTATGCAGACTCAGTAGAGTTTTTACAATCTGCAAATGCAAGTTGGTGTATGGGTCACTTTGAGTTTGAAGGTGCATTGATGATGCCAGGTATGACTTGTCAACATGGACTAGACCACTCTTATGTTAAAAGATTTGACAAAGTATTAAGTGGACACTTCCATCAAAAGTCAGAGTTTGCAAACATAAGATATCTTGGTTCGCAAATGCAATTCACTTGGTCAGATTATGGTGATGGAAAACATTTCCATATATTTGATACAGAGAAAGTAGAACTACTTCCTGTACATAATCCAATCACAATGTTTGAAAAGGCATTTTATGATGATACCAAAGAAACTTTTGAAACAATCTCAAATAAAGATTATTCAAAGTACACTGGGAAGTTTACTAAAATTGTTGTAGTCAACAAAGAGAATCCGTATTGGTTTGATACATTCTTAGATAAGATACATGCAGAGAATCCTTTACATGTATCTGTAGTGGATGATAATAAACATATGGACTTTATGGACGATGATGATGTTGGTGATATAGAAGATACACTAACCATCCTTACTAACTACATCGAAGGTCTCGATATTCAAGGGAAGAAAAAACCTCTTACAGATTTGATGACCTCATTATATAATGAAGCCCTTGATGAACATAACTATCTATGATAAATTTTCGAAAAGTAAGATATAAAAATTTACTATCCTCAGGTAACAAGTTTACTGAAATACAACTAGACTCACATCAAACGACATTAATCTTGGGAGAGAATGGTGCAGGGAAGTCTACCCTATTAGATGCACTTTGTTTTGGACTCTATGGTAAAGGGTTCCGTAATCTCAAGAAAGACCTTCTTATCAACTCTATCAATGGACGTGACCTTATAGTTGAGGTTGAATTTGATATTGGTAAGAAACGATACAAAGTACTCCGTGGTGCGAAACCAAATAAGTTTGAATTGTATATGAATGATGTACTCATCAATCAAGATGCAACCATGAGAGACTATCAAGAACACCTAGAAAAGAACGTACTCAAAATGAGTTACCGTTCCTTTACCCAAGTCGCAATACTAGGTTCTGCAAACTTTACACCTTTCATGCAGTTAAGAGCTGTAGAGAGACGTAAACTTGTAGAAGACTTGTTGGATATCTCTATCTTTACAACTATGTCTGACATACTAAAGAAAAAGATTTCTGACCACAAGATTGAAGTGAATGACAATAATCATGAAATTGAAATATTAGAAGAACGTATCAACGGACTTAATAATCAACTCAATGCACTTCGTGAAAATCGTGAAAAGAAAATCAAACAGTATGAATCCACCGTTGATGAAACTCAAAACAACATCGATAAACTTTTAGGAGAAGTGGATGAAAAGACGAAAGATGTGGTGGAGAAAAAATCCACCATCAAGGATAAAGACCCTCAAGGCGATAGACTCAAACAAGCAACAGAGTTGGAGAGACAGTTGCAAGAGGCTCGTAGAAAGGCAATTAAAGATGTCGAATTCTATGAGGAAAATGATGATTGCCCAACATGTAAACAGGGATTAGACTTAGAACATAAGGAGAAACACATTGCAGAACGCAAGGCAAAGGCAGATGAAGTCCAGTCAGCGATTGAATCAATCTCAGAGACGATTGTGGAAGCACAGGCAAGACTCGATGAAATCGCAAAGGTACAGGATAGTATCGACAAGGTACAGAGGGATATCGGACTTCTTCAATCGGAAGTGGTTTCAAACCAAAAATTTATTAAGAAGATTCAAGGAGAAATTAGTAAGCTTGAAGAGGAACAAGTTGGAAACAACAATGTACAAGATGAAATAGAAACTGAAGAAGATTCCTTAGATATTCTACACACTAAGAAAGAAAACTTAGTGCAACAGAAACACTATCATGATATTGCAGTGACACTTCTACGTGACCAAGGTGTCAGACAAAAGATTATCAAACAGTATGTTCCAATCATGAATAAACTAATTAACAAGTATCTTGCACAATTAGAATTCTATGTTGG
>MDTC01166583.1_pt1 | contig 11422 bp, 14 predicted proteins | sample 811181 | NCBI WGS metagenome assembly MDTC01 (sample SAMN05326644, study PRJNA326480) | marine metagenome | isolation source: seawater | place: Pacific Ocean: North | collected 2011 | reverse complement strand
TAAAGGTAATCCTATCTGGTTTCATAACGGTGCGGATATGTACCTTCGATCACCCGACGACGGTGCTGTATACACCCACACTCAATATGTAACGGACGGTGGTTCGTCTACAACTTCTGCTTCCAACTACGGCATGACAGCAAGTGACAACATTCTTTGGGCAACCAACGCCGAAGGTCCGTTCGCAATGGCTTATGTCCAAGGTGTTCCTGGAAGTTCTGGTTCTCTTGTAAACACAATTGCAGATTGGCGTTCAACCGCCGCTTCCTATAACTCTGCATTTACTTGGGGTCTAGGTGCGATCACAAAGATTGCTGGTGTTAAGACTAACGAGGAACGCTTCATTGTCGGAACCTCAACAGGCTTTAACTACATATCAAACGACGACACACCAGAAACACAAGCTGAGTTTACATCTAATTCTATGTCACCACCAACAGGCGTAAGCGGTCACATGATTGGTGCAGCCGCGATAGCGTCAGATGCAACCGACGGTAAGATTTACATAGCTTACTCAGGCGGCAAGGTAGCATACGCAGACTACACAACAGCTTCACCTCTCCCGACAACAGGATATTCAGTTTTCGATTTTCCAACAGGAGTTACAAACGATATGGTTGTCGATGTTAGAGCCGAAGGTTCCAACTTCGTACTAGTCGTATCTGGCGGTCAAAAGTATAGTTCGTCTGACCTTGGCATTACTTGGACACAATCCAAGCACTACGCTAAGTTTCCAGTGGGCATGAGCGTTGCTTCAATTGATGGGAGCAACAAGTACCATGAAGCTACATTTAACACGGCGGTAGCCGAACTTACCTTTGTCCGAGGCAGAACTTATCGCATTTATCAAATACTAACTGGTAACAACGGACACCCATTAAACTTCTCAACTACTGCCAACGGTACACATGCTGGCGGTACAGCATACACAGACGGTATGATCTGGCAAATGGGTAATCCATCATCTACGAGCGACTACACTTCGGTCACAACAAACGTAGCTGATTGGAACAGCAACCACGCGACGTACAACGGCGAAGCAAGAGTAATCGAGTGGACAGTACCATCAAACGCACCAGACACACTCTACACCTACTGCCATTCACACTCAGGCATGGGTCAAGCTGTATCAATCGTGGACGAACCAACAACTGATCCACATGACGATCAGACTTGCTTGGCAACAACAACCGTTTGGACTGAAACCAACGGTGACGCAAATCGTAAGTACGATCTTTTCTTTAACGGCGAAGATTACATGCGTGAGAAGCGTTTCTTTGAACTTCCACAGTCTGACAAGTTTGATAAAGCTGAAATCGCCTCAAATGAAATCCTAGAGCGTACTGGCATCATGGCGTCTGCTGGTGAACAGCTTGTGGTTACTACAGATCAAGACAACATTATCGTGCGAGTTTACGGCATAGAGGAATAATAGCATGGCTAAGAAAAGACGTTCATATAAGATAAGCAGTGGCGACTATAATATAGCTGGTGGTGGCGGTGCTGAGACTACAGCCTCTACTGGTAGCTTTATTAAAATAGCTAAAGGCCACCCTCAATTTGACCATGCTGACCACGACGGGTTTATAGCAAATGGCAGTACCGTAACTGTAATGGTTGATGTTGGCACAACGATACCCACAAAAGATGATTACCTTTACATAGACAATGCGTTCGAAACGGAAACTGGTAATTTCACTATTGAGTATGTTGCGCCTACTACAGCATTGCCAAGCGGCGTTAGTTGGACACACAACAGCGACAGCACCGACACAGATATGGGTGAAACTCGTATCTACGGCTCTCCTAATTCTGGCACTGAGGGGACGTATACCATGAAGATTAAGGGGGGCTATCCTCGTGGTCGCCCTGATGAACAAATGGAAATAACTTGGGTACTTAAAGTTTTGCCGCAAGGTACTACGCCACAGTTCGCCGTTGATCTACCAGATCAGATAATTCGTAATACTTCTGGCGAACAAGATATTGTTGCAGCCCCGACAACCACTTACGCAGATGCAACTTTTACTCTGTCAAACGTATCTGGTTTTCATAGCAGCGTTACGCCTGTTATAGACCCCGCAACTGGTCGAGTTTATTTAAATAATGTTGGTGATATTCAACAAGCGGCTTCTCTACATACCCTTACCATAACGGTAGATTTGGGGCCATACGGCACAGCATCAAAAACTTATTCTAAGAATGTTGCGTATGGCGATCCATACGGATCAATGTATTGGGGACCAGCAAACGCAAGAACATATTTTAGCGACAATGCTGGGCCATATGATGAAGCAACATCACGGGCAAACTATCATAACCACGATAAAACTTCTGGTGCATTACGACGTATGAACCACGGTAGGTACGACACTTCTCCGTATATGCTAAATGATGGATATGGTTGCACGTTTGTAACTCGACTTTACCAATACTGGAACAACACCTACGCAGACGACATGTCAGGTTACACTGGCAACGGTATTATGGGGCCGATGGGACATGACAACAACTATTGGGTTTCTGGAAGTAACTACCGATGTGTTCGTTATACTTGGATAGTTCCTAATGGTGTGGATTCTATTTGTGCAGTCGCAGTCGGGGCTGGTGCTGGCGGTGCGTACAGCTGGTCGTCTGATGGGGCTGGCGGTGGTGGCCTTGCTTGGATGAATGGTATTGAGGTTACTCCTGGGGAAATGCTGGAAATATCTGTTGGCATAGGTAGGCAGTCAGAAAGTGGTCATAGTAGTTACGGTGGTGGAAATTCTTACCTAAGAAGAACACAATCAAATCCAACTAAAAACGCTGGGCAGTGTATTATTTTTGCTGGCGGTGGTGGCTATCAACCATATAACGGTAGCAGCCCAAACGGTCAGACTTTTAACGGAGTTACTATCTCAGGGATTAATAGTTTTGATCGAGGTAACACTTATAACTTTGGTGACAGCCGTGACGGTGGTGGTTTTGGACACAACACTAGCGAAGGAACTACCGTAGCTGGATTTCATTATGGCGGCGGCAAAGGTCAACGAGACAACGGCTCTCGAATTGGTGCTGGTGCTGGTGGCTATCGTGGCTCAACTCACAGTTACGGGAACAGCCAAGAAGGTTCATACGGCGGTGGTGGATCAGGCTACTACTATTCTTCAACTTACGGTGTTTCTGGTGGCGGTGGCACGGGCCTAGATGGTCAAGGCTGGCGTGGTGTTCACGGTGACAGTATAATACCACGTACCAACAACCAAGCTGGTTCTGGTTATGGCGGTTCGCAAGGGGCGTGGACTTCTTACTCTGACGGATCATCTAACTACCTCGGTGCTGGGGGAGGTGGATCAGGCGGTAGTCGCGCTAACTACGGCGAAAGCCAATATGCAAATTCCGAATTTGGCGGTCACAGAACTCGAAACGGCGGTCTACACGGCGGCGGGGGCGGGGGATCTGGAACCTCATGGGGCGGCGGTCACGGTGCGTCTGGTGGGGTGCGGATTATTTGGGGTAATGGTGCAGACGGTTCACCAAGAGCCTTTCCGTACCAATACTGTTCTGAACGTCCAGACATGAAGTATAATGGAGAAGGCACATGAGCCATGTAATTGACAGAGAAACCTTACTCTTAAACATTCGCGCAGCCCGTGATGAAAAGCTGAGACTGAGCGATATTGATATGCTCCGCGCTATCGAAGGTTCTTCTTCGTGGTCTGCTTTCAACACAGCAAAAACTGATTGGGTAACATACCGCCAAGCATTGCGTGATTACCCTTCAACAATACCAGACCCATACGCTGACGACCTTTCTGACGTACCACATATTCCAATGGCCCCTAATGAGGCCGATCCTTCAACCGTAAATCCAAGCTCAATAGAGGAATAACGCTCACTATGAAAACTAAATTTATGACTTACACTGACAATTTTGGCGACACTCAGTACCTAGACCCGACAAAAGTGATAATGACCACAGCCTACAACTTCGGCCCTAAAGACGAAAACGGTATGATCGCAGAGGAACTTAGGGGAATGATGATCGGCATGGGCGTAGATGGTTATGTACTATCCAGAGGCGAGAAACCACAAGACTTTATGAAAAGGCTTTTGGAGCATCTTGATGGGGATAGCTAGTCCGTTTGATATTCCCATTCTAATTGAAGACGTTAAGGATGGTGAAGATATAGCCAAGGAAGTATGCGACGCTGCATACGACTTACGCGAACAAGACCCTAATGGCAGATTGATAAGCCATAAGTTTAGAGAATACGCAAGGGCTTCCAGTAAAGAAGAAATGGACGAACATGGCTGGACTTGTCATGGCACATTTCGTTTACAAGAGGATCAAAGGTTTCACAGAGTACACACTGCTACAGTAGACGCTATGTCGAAGTACCTTACTCATATGAAAAAGGGTCTTCAATTTGCCCTTACAAATTCATGGGTATCAATATACGGACATGGTAGTTTTGCTCCCGAACACGTACATCCTTTATGTCATTTAAGTTGTGTATTTTATGGGGCTGTTTCCGAAGGTACTGGTGAGTTAGTTTTACGCAATCCAGCAATGGATACATTCAGTATGTTATACGGTGCTGGTGTAGATTTGTTCACTGACTTACACGTTGTATCTCCGAAGGTAGGGCAGATGGTTATATTCCCTTCCTTCATGCGGCACTACACAAGACCTCACATGGCAAATGACGATAGAATTATCTTTAGCTGCAACGCAAAGCTAACAGATATTCTTCCGTAAGGGACGACAGCTAACTAGAAAATACAGATAATACTCAAAAGGAGTTCTTATGGCTACCAAACGAGTGTCAAAAAAATCCATGCCATGCAACAAGCCTCGCCGCGCACCAGCGGGGAGCAAAAAGAAGTCTATTGTTAAGGCATGTGCAAACGGCAAGGAAAGAATAATCCGCTTCGGGGATGCTTCAATGACCATCAAGAAGTCAAAGCCAGCCCGTAAGAAATCGTATTGCGCTCGTAGTGGTGGCATAAAAGGTAAGTCTAACAAGCTATCAGCGAACTACTGGTCGCGTAGAGCATGGAATTGCTGACATGGGTGATCTAAAGGTTCCCGTCGCACTCGTTTTCGTAATCGTCGCACAAACTGTGGGTGCGGTGTTTTACCTATCCGAGCAAGCCCATAGGATTGAGCATCTTGAAAACTCGTTAGCCAAGATCGACACCGACGTTGATCAACTATTTGTAGATACAGCCGATCTAATTACCTTCGCCACTTATACAGAAAACAAGTGGGCTGAAGCGTACTCAAATGACATGACGTATCAACGTCTGTTTGGAAATAAACCACCCCCAGAAAAGGAGAACTAAAATGCCAACCGTAGGTAAAAAGAAATTCCCATATACAAAAGCTGGTAAAGCCGCTGCAAAAAAAGCCGCTAAGAAAACTGGCAAGCCCATGAAGAAAAAGAAGAAGGGCTACTAATGGCTAAGACATCTAAGGCTGTCAAAAAGCTTGGATCGAAAACGCAGTCTGGAAACATGCAACATAAAGACTGCCCGTGTACTCAAGGATAGGTCATGCCAGCTAAAAAGAAGTCTGCAAAAAAGGACGCTTGCTACAGCAAGGTTAAGTCTCGTTACAAGGTTTGGCCTAGTGCTTATGCCAGCGGTGCTTTGACCCGTTGCCGCAAGGTAGGCGCGGCTAATTGGGGTAACTCAAGTAAGAAAAAGGCTAAAAAGAAATGAAACGTATGACACCAGCTAAGAAGAAACTTGCGTCTATGTACGGCAATAAAAACAAAATAACGCGCGGTGATGTAATTGCCGCTGCCAAAAAGAAGAAAGCCAAGAAGAAAAAATGAGTGGATTGCGCGAGTGGTTCTCAAAGAACAACGGCAAAGGTTGGATCGACTGCAAAACTGGAAAACCTTGTGGACGACAGAAAGGGGAAAAAAGACGATCATACCCCGCATGTCGCCCAACTAAGTCGGCATGTACGAGCGCAGCTAAAAAGAAAACAAGTTCTAAACGAATAAGTTGGAAAGGAAAGAAAAGTGGCAAAAGGACCAAGTAAGCAACTACGCAAGATGGGATGCGGAAGCATGACCGCTGCTAAAAAAGCACCGATTAAAAAGAAACCAAAATCAGGAATGAAAACCTCAAAATAACTATGACAATTAAATCTGACCTTAAAGACCTAATCGAACTTTCTGAAAGTAAAGGTTGGGCCAAAATTAACAAGGTCATGCAAGACGAAATACTAACACTCGCTTTAAGCATGGCCCGAACACCTAACATGACGCAGCAACAAATGGACTTCCAACGTGGGGCAATTTGGGCCGCTGAACAATTACTAAACGTGCCAGAGCGTTTAATTCACAAGCTACAAGGCGAACTGGCATTAGAAGACGCAACTTATAACTCCGCTACGGCCGAGAAAGGAAATTAAAATGGCACAAAAAGACGACGACCAAATAGCTCGTATTGCAGCAAAACAAATGACGGGTGAAGCTCCAAAAGAAAAAACAGCACCCGCTGAAGACGCAACCCCACAAGAGCAAGCTGCCCAAGTAGCCTCTCCGCAAACTGAAGGTGACAAGTCACAAGAGGATGCGGTTATGTATAAGATCAAGATGGGTGACAAGGAAAGACAACTTACCCCTCAACAGATCACGTCTACATTCGAGCGTTACCGCGACTTGAACCACAAGCAAGCACAGATGAAGCCTGTTATGGACTTGGCTGAGAAGATGATGCAAGCTGGCAATATTGATGGGAGCACGGCTGCGAAGCTCATGGAAGCTTCAATGAAATCGTATACTAAAAACGTGCAGATGGGTCGAGCAAACCAACAGCCTCAAGCTGGTACTGCAAATCCAGAACAACCGTCGCCTAATGCAACACAGCCTGATTTGGACGCTGAGTTTCAAAAATATGAAGACGAAAATGCTATCAGCCTACCCCCAGGATATAGGGAAGCGGCTGCACGTCTAAACGCTATGGAACAGCGTTTGGGTCAAGGTATGCAAATGCTTAATCAAATGACACAGCGTATGGGCCAACAGGCACAGCAAGGCGTTCAATCTGCACAGCAAGCTCAAGGCGATAGAATGGCGGCTATTGAGCAAACCATTCGTTTTAATTTAGATGCGGCACAACAAGCGGCTGGTCTACCTGATGATGCGGTCACAGACTTTCAAGCTTATGCTGGTGAACGTGGATACACAGCCGAAGATTTTGCAGACAGCAACTTAACCATGAAGGTTGTTCAAGACTTTGCTAACCAAAGAAATACACCAGAGTTTCAAAGACTAAGGGATATGTCTTCACGTCGGCAAGCGTTTTTACAGACACAACAGGGTAGTCCCGCTGCACCAGCGGCTAAACCTACGGGCGACGAAACAATGGCTCGAATGGCTGCAAAAGCATTAGCAAATAGAAATCAATAAATAAGGGACGACACGCGGCCTAAATTCCCACATATTAGTATACGAACAGACGCTACGGCCTCATTAGTTCGACATTGGGAAATTGGAAGGTCGCGTGTTTTCCGCGCCAACTAAAGTCCCCCTAAACAATTTAACCTACGAAAGGAGTTTCAGCTATGGCTGGGATACAAGGTCTTAGGGGTACGGGTCAGTTTACTACGGACTTTCGCCCCAAAAATTACCGAGAGCTTTTTACGCTCTTGGAACCAAATGGAAACGCACCTTTGAACGGACTTTTAGCAATGACAGGTTCAGAGGCAACGGACGACCCTGAGTTCAAGAACTTTAGGGACGAGCTTCCAGACAGAAAGCTGACAGTAAACGGGGCAGTAGCTTCGACTTCTACTACAGCTATCACAGTAGATGCTGGTAACGACAACTTGTTTGCTGTTGCTGGTTCTATCATTGTAAACGCCGCTACTGGCGAGGTCATGCGTTGTACGGCTGATGCGACAGCAACAGGATTAACTGTTGAAAGAAACATTGGTGGTACATCACACCAGATTGCTGATAATGCAGAATTGTTCATTGCTGGTACAGCATATGAAGAAGGCGCGGCATCACCAACTGGCGTAAGCTTTGATGCAACCGTAGCTGAGAATTTTACACAAATTTTCAGAACCGCGTTTACAGTAACCGAAACTTTGAGAGCCACTAACTTGCGCACAGGCGACAAGGAAGACGAAATGGCTACCAAAGCTTTGAAAATGCACATGATGGATATTGAGAGAGCAATGTTCTTTGGTAAGAAGAACGAAAGCAACGGCTCAACATCACAGCCACGTCGTTTTACTGGCGGGTTGATCAACACTTTGTCAAACGTGATTGACCGTTCAACGGCTTCAAATACAATGACAGAGGATCAATTTGATCGTGCATTGATCGAAGACATTTTTGCATTCGGGTCTAAGCAAAAAATTATGTTCTGCGGAGCAAAAGTAGCTGGACACTTGCAGAAATTCGGTAAGGACAGATGGACTCCACATGTGATCGAAGACACCTATGGCGTGAGCCTGACAGGTTATGAGACATTTGCGGGGACACTTGCGGTGCATCTACACCCACAATTCCGTATGGTTCCTGGAATGGAAACTACGGCGGTCATTGTTGACTTCCCGTATTTGAAGTACCGCTATATGGAAGGTCGTGATACGCAGCTTCTACGTGATAGACAAGCTGCCGACCTTGATGCAGTCAAGCACGAGTACCTAACGGAATGCGGCTTGGAACTAATGCAAGACAAGGTTCACACACTGATCAAAAACTGGAACTTGGTAGCCTAATTCCAAGATCAGTTAAATGGATAGGGCGGCTTCGGTCGCCCTTTCTTATTGGGACGACGAAGGGGTGAAAAATCAGCATAAATAATAGGTAGGTAAATTTAGGAGTAACCTTATGGCTAAAAAACGTGCGCGAAACGATAAAGGACAGCTTATTGGCGACGACCCTTCCACTCCCGATGTCAATGAGGCTTGGGTAAATGAAGAAACCCCCAAGAAAAAAGCAAAGCAGAAAAAAGCACCAGCAACAGAAGCCTCTAGTTCTTTTTCTCTTTACGTTTCCGCTGATGAAGAAGCGTCTGTCTATGATCTAAGGATCGGAGATAGCAGAGTTCGAGGTTCATGGGATGGAAGTCGCACTCATGTATGGTGGAAAGTTCCAAATGACTTGGTAGCTAATATGGCAAATCACCATCATGTTTGGTCTGGTCGGATTATAAAAGCCGAGGATGATTGATGGGCTACGCAGCAACTACTGAAAACTCAACAACAACGTCTAGTGAAAGTGGAACTACCACAGCGACGAAGACTACCTCTACTCAGGAAAGTATTATTAAGCCGTTTGCGGCTGGTTCAAAAAAGAATACGCCTCTTGAAGACCTAGTTAGATCAGCACTTACTAGGGCTGGTAACTTTTCACCATCGCGTATTGACGGTGAAGTTATGATGATGATGATTGAGTTAGCTAATCGTGTTGTCGAAGAAGTAAGAAAAAACCCATATTGGACGGGTGGCGACATTGATTATTTCAATGATCCGACTGAGTGTCGCCATATTCCAGACATGATTATGATTGACGGGCTAACCGCGCACTATCTAATCCAACAAGGATCAGACAAGGCGATGGTCTTTCTTCAAATGTATCAGGCCAACCTTACCGATATTTTACACCATGAAGCTCATGGAAACAAAGGATACACGGTTACTATCAAAGATGGTGGGTCGAACAAACGGTATAAATAATGGCAAGACTAGCTTACGCACCAATCGCTATAAAATCTCAGGCCACGACCTACTACGGGTTTCGTGGCATTGACCGTTCTCGTGACATTACAGCGATGGAAACCCAAAAAGATCAAAACTTTTTTAAATTAGAAAACTGTTTTGTTGATTATCGGGGCCAGTTAATACGTGATCCAAAATTCTTTTTACATACTGGATCAAACCGTTTTCCTGTTAAGGCACTTCGTTTTTATAACCGAGAGGGTGTTTGCTTTGCCGAAGAAGATGCTGCCAATACACACCTAGCCTCTGATCGTGGTGATCGGGTCAATGCTGCCTACGATAAACACGCAATCGTGACCATGACCAACTTTAAGGGTAAGGTGCATATTTTTTCTGGTGACAGTAGGATGTACCGATATGATGGTTTCCAGTTTGATACTGCGACATCTTCTATCAAACCGTCTTTTGGAGTTCCTATTCAGCGAAGACTTGCTGTATCTGGTTTTAAAGATCGTCCGACTGTTATTGAGTTTAGCCGTGTAGATAATCCCGACATCTTTTTAGATGAAGAAGCTATTACTGAAGAAGTTACCCGTGCTTCATTTATCGACATTTCTAATCTGATCGGAACAGCCGACGAAATAACAGGGCTTGGGGCATTCGAGGCAAACCGAATGGCGGTGTTCACTAAAGACCAAACCCTTGTATACATCATTGATCCCGATTTTGAGCAATGGCAATTAGACAGCCGTGCTAACCTTCGGATTGGCTGCATTAGTCACAACTCAATCGTGAATGCTGGTTCTGACCTTTTGTTTTGTTCACGTCGCGGTATTCACTCAATCATGCGTTCCGAACAAAATGGTATCACTATCGCTGAAGCTTCTCTATCTGATGAAGTCGAGCCATTATATCAAGAGCTTGTAAAGACGACACCAGACCCAAGAATGATTAGCGCGGTGTACGACCCCGACACTCAAACGTATCATGTTTTCTTCCCGCGTCCTGGGGGAAATCAAACAAAACGTTTATCTATGAATTTCCGTTCTGGCTATGAAATGGTCAACTTTCAATTAGGCGACACACTCTTACCGCGTTGCGGTGCATTCCTTGGTGGTCGTTTAATGTTTGGAACAGCGGATGGAGTTTATGAAGCAACGGATAGGGTGATTACTCAAGACACTGGCCTTGCTGATTTACGACGCTCACCGATGATTGCGGAAACGCCTGTCCTATGGCTAGGCGATTTTCTCAACAGTAAGCGTACACATTCAATGATTTTACAAGCAACAGGAAGGGGTCGGTTCTTTGTTGACGCTGTTGATGATGAAGAACGTATAATGTCTTCTATAGAAGTAAACTTAGACCGTCTTCCTGGTGATACACATTGGGGGGATGCTCCCCTAAAATCAGACTACACTTTCCCATTTAATCACATCTTTCGCGGGGTCAGGCTTCGGTTCCGCACAGAAGAAAAGGACGTTGATACCGACGTAACGGTTATCAGTTTTGCGTTCTTAATGCACAAGGAGAAATAAGCATGGCCCGTCTTAAAGTATTATATCCTGGAAACCATACATCTAGCGGCAACATAGGCGCGGATGTAGAGAACATTGTTCGATATATAAACTCAAGTGAACTTGGGGACCAAACATTAGCGGAACTTCTAAAGAAGTTATTTGACGGTGATGGTATTCTCAAGGCTCCTGTTGAGCTACGAAAAGACAACATCGACGGTCTTCAGTATCG
>MDTC01014407.1_pt1 | contig 11422 bp, 10 predicted proteins | sample 811181 | NCBI WGS metagenome assembly MDTC01 (sample SAMN05326644, study PRJNA326480) | marine metagenome | isolation source: seawater | place: Pacific Ocean: North | collected 2011 | reverse complement strand
GTTGTTAAAATCGCACATGGTTGGAACTCTCAAGCAACATGGTATGTTGCGCGTGCAATCTTGGGTGTTCTGGGGATTGATCTACGCAATCCATATCCATTGCATCGTCAAAAGGCATTCATTGTTCCCGGAATTGTTCCTGATAAGTATCACTCTGTTCTCGAAACAATACCTACATGGGATGAATGGGACCCCGATCAAGACCGCTGGACGTATGAACCAGAGGTGAAAGAATGAATGTTCAGAATTTTATTGGCGGAGAGTTTTTTGATGCCGTTGATAGTACAACGCTCGAGAATATATCTCCAGCAACAGGTCAACTCATTGGAACGATTCCGCGCTCTAAGCAGCCCGATGTCTATCGTGCAGTTGCAGCAGCACGGGTCGCTCAGCATGAATGGGCTGGATTGACGCTTGATGATCGAGCAGATTGGCTCGAAGCAATTGCTGACGCACTCGAATCTCGAAGTGAAGAACTTGCAGAACTGGAGTCTTTGGACACCGGAAAACCTCTCTCACTTGCGCAGCGAGTCGATGCTAGGCGTTCCGTCGAAAATTTCCGCTTCTTTGCAGATTTTGCTCGTGAACAAGAGAATCCAGTTTTTGAAATGGAGGACGCTACAAATATAGTACATCGGCGACCAGTTGGAATTGTGGGGTTAATTACTCCATGGAATCTCCCCTTGTATCTATTGAGTTGGAAAGTAGCTCCTGCACTTCTTATGGGGAACGTCATTGTAGCAAAACCCAGTGAATTAACGCCACTCACAGCACATTTGCTAGCGGAAGTTTGTCAAGAGATTGAGTTGCCAGAGGGTGTTCTTAACATCCTAAATGGATATGGCTCTGAAGTTGGGCAAGAAATACTCGAACATGAAGGCATCAAAGCGATTTCTTTCACTGGCGGCACTGCTACTGGGCGGCATGTCGCAGCCACTGCAGCCCCAATGTTCAAGAAATTATCACTTGAATTGGGTGGGAAAAATGCAACGATTATCCTCGATGATGCTGATTTGAATCAGGCAGTACAAGGTGCCATACGCGCTGGTTTTACAAACTCGGGCCAAGTTTGTCTGTGTGGTTCAAGAATCCTCGTTCATGAATCGATTGCAGATGAATTTACACAACACCTTGTCACACAAGTTTCAGCAATGCAATGTGGGGACCCGAACCACCTAGAAACTCAAGTCGGCGCTTTGATCAATATTGCCCATGTTGAGAAAGTTGAATCCTATATCAACTTAGCAATCCAAGAGGGTGGAACTATCCTCACCGGAGGCACTAGGGAAATGACTGGTCCCCCGGGGCCAACGCCTGAAGGTGCTTTCCTTCGACCAACATTAATTTCAGGTCTGTCGCATCTATCAAGAACAGCTCGCGAAGAAATCTTTGGGCCTGTTGTAACGATTCATCGTTTCTCATCGGATGAAGATGCTATCGAAATGGCAAATGCAACGGATTATGGCTTAGCAGGATCGATATGGACAGCTGATACGGAACGTGGACATTCTATTGCACAGAAAATCGATACAGGCATCATATGGATCAACACCTGGCTTCATCGAGATTTACGAACTCCCTTCGGTGGAGTAAAACATTCTGGCGTTGGTCGAGAAGGAGGCAATTGGAGCCTTGGATTCTTCTCAGAACCTCTCAATGTTTGTATTAAGCATGATTAATTTCATGGCGAGACCTTGAAACGTAGAAGCCAATCGGAAACATGAGGGAGACCTATGTCAATTCATGGAAAAGCAACCAAGGTAACAACACATACCTTGCAAGAAATGAAGCGAGTCAAAGAACCAATCACGATGTTAACTGCGTATGATTACTCACTCGCCCGTCTAGTTGATGGTGCGGGTGTCGACGTGATTCTCGTGGGCGACTCAGCATCAAATGTCATGGCTGGTCAAGTCACAACAGTGCCGATGACGCTCGACCACATGATTTACCATGCACAGTGTGTTCAACGAGCAGTTGATCGAGCTCTTATCGTCGTTGATATGCCATTTGGTTCTTATCAAGGGAACTCCCGTCTTGCTCTCGATTCAGCAGTTCGCATCATGAAAGAGGCAGAAGGTCATGCAGTCAAACTTGAAGGCGGTTCTGAAATTGTCGAATCGATTGAACGTATCCTCACTGCAGGAATTCCAGTCATGGGTCATCTTGGGCTTACTCCACAAAGCATCTACAAGTTTGGAACCTACTCCGTCCGTGCGAAGGAAGATGATGAAGCAGACAAACTCATTGAAGATGCTAAATTATTGGAAAAAGCAGGATGCTTCGCAATTGTTCTGGAAAAGATTCCAAAAGATTTAGCTCAACGTGTTCAGCAAGAATTGAGCATTCCAGTCATTGGAATTGGAGCAGGACCTCACTGCGATGGTCAAGTCCTTGTTCTGCACGATCTTCTTGGCATTACAATGGATTTCTCTCCACGTTTCCTACGCCGTTATCTCAACCTTGCAGAGGATATCGATACGGCCATCCGTTCGTATTGTGATGATGTTCGTTCCGGTGATTTCCCGAACGAATCAGAATCCTACACATCCTAATCAGACATAGATGAAGGCAACGACACTTCCCAGAAAGGCTCCGACGTTTACTGCCATCGCATGCCATAGCCCGTAGCGGAATGGTGGGAATTCAAACTGTAGCCAGAAGGAGCTTAGCCATAGCCAAGAAATACCGGTTACAAAGACTCCACAAAACAAGGATGAGGTTCCAAACATCCAAACCATTGACAATGGGCATGCAACCGTTGCAAAACCCATTGCATACTCTCCCGCACGTTTCATTTCTTGTCCAACAAGAAGTTTGTAAAATAAGGGTGATAATAAAATATAGATGAAAAACGAACCATGCACTGGATTTGGTACAACCTCAATCTCAGGCATAACCATGATTTCCCAAATAGATCCAAGGATCATTCCAATGAGGAGGGGAGCCATCATATGGCGAAGCATATCTTTGAAGATTTCACTTTCTGAAACAGACGTGGAATCCTTGATGAGAATGGACTCCGAAGCATCCATTACTTCCTCTCCCATGTAGGGTGCCTATCGTTTCCTCGTTTGAGTCTTGGCATCTGGCAGCGATGCATCCATATGACCGAACTTCTACCAGCACTCATGGCGAAAGGTTCGATTGTAGCAGGCTGTCTAGCACCTCACCCACCTCACCTCGTATATGCTGAAAATCCACCGCAAAACGAACCAACTTCTGAAGGAGGTTGGGAACAATTACGCTGGGGATATGAACGTCTTCGAGAATCTCTTTCCAAGATCGATCATGATGTACTTGTTTTGCTTTCACCCCATTGGCAAACATATGTTGGAACTCATTTCCTTGGGATTCCACATTTTGAAGGCTTGTCAGTTGATCCTGTCTTCCCAAACTTATTTCGATACAGTTATGATATGAATATTGATGTGGAACTCAGCGAAGCTATTCACAACAAAGCAAAGAGCTCTGGACTTGCTGTAAAGATGATGGAGAATCCTGATTTCCGTGTTGATTACGGGACGATTACAACAGGCCATATGGTCAATCCAGCATTTGACAAACCCTTGGTGGTTATTTCTTCAAATCGTTCGACGCACTACTATTCAGTCGAAGTAATGCAAGAAATGATGATGGAACTTGGAAAAGCCACACGTGAAGCGATTGAAGAGAGTGGAAAAAAAGCAGTCATTCTTGCTTCAAACTCACTCTCTCATCGTCACTTTACTACTGAATCTGAGGTTCCTGAAGATATGAGCAAAGAGCATATCGCAAGTCACGCAATGCATCTTTGGGATATGAAAATCATCGATTACATGCGAACCGGCCAAGCGCAAAGGATTCTTGATGAAATGCCCGAATTTACCGAACAAGCGATCGCTGAATCGGATGGCGGTGGGCTTACATGGCTTCTAAGCACACTTTCAGTCCCTGACTATCCTGCTATCCTCCATGGTTATGGAACCATTATTGGGACTGGTAATGCTATTGTTGAATGGCCTTGTCATGCATATGAGGGGGAGTTGCAATGAACGGTTCCCTAGTGGGTTCATATGTAGTTCCTGTCCATCCCCACCCTCTTCTTGTTCCAGAAAAGAATGAGGGATGGGGCCGTATTCGATCTGCTTTTGATGAAGCGAGAGATGCAATCAAAGAAAGTGGCGCTGACCTTCTCATCATCTATTCGACCACTTGGCCAAGCATCATTGGACATCAAATTCAAGCAGATCCAAATCCCCAATGGACGCTCGTGGATCAAGATTTCCATGACTTAGGTTCTATGGATTATTCATTCAACATCGATGCAGAATTTGCTGAAGCATGGAATGAAGCCAATCACAATCGCGGTCTAAAAAGCAGAACAGTTGCTTATCATGGATTTCCTATTGATGTAGGATCGGTTGTAGCATTAAAACTCCTCAACCCTGACAACTCAATTCCTGCCGTTATTGTATCTTCGAACGTCTATGCAAATAGATCAGAAACCACCGTTCTAGCAAAGGGTTGTCTTGATGTCATTCAAAAGACTGGACGTAAAGCAGTGGCAGTCACAGCCATGTCAATGTCAAATCGGATGTTTACAGAATTCATCAATCCCTCAGAGGATCGCATTCATTCCTTAAAAGACGATGAATGGAATCGTAAAGTGCTAGAATTCTTGGAAAAGGGTCGTCTTGAAGATGTTGCCCAACTATCTAGAACAATTCACAAACAAATACGTGTCCAAAAAGTCGTCACATTCAAACCGATGTGGTGGCTTTCAGCGATGAATGGAAATCGAAACAACCTCACAGGTCGAGTCCTTGCCTACGAGGCACTGCACGGAGCAGGTGGTGCTGTTGTCCAACTCGATCCAACTTCGACTGGAATGGGTGACAAAGAATACGATGAAGATGATGTTGAATACTACAAAGGAGAGCGAAATGTTCTGGATGCAGAAGAAGATACAACCGAATTAGTCGAATCTTCTCCCTCTTCAAGTGGTCCAACTTTATGGGAACCACCAGAGAGCAAAGGTGCGGTCAACAGTAAGGCCGCTCCTAAGCCCGTTGGTATGTATCCTCATGCTCGTCAAGTGGGGGATTTGCTTTATCTTTCAGGTGTTGGACCACGTCAACCAGGGACGAACGCCATCCCCGGAGGGGCAATTCGTGACGATGATGGGAACCCAACTGAATACGATATTAAAGCCCAGACGCGGGCTGTTGTGGAAAACATCGCTCGAATCTTAGAAGAGGCAGGTTCTTCGATGGACAAGATTGTTGACGTGACTTCCTTTTTAGTTGACATGGATCGTGATTTCGCAGGGTATAATGAGGTCTGGGCTGAAACTCTTGGCCATTATGGCCCTACTAGGACGACATTAGCGATTCGAGCTTTACCCACACCTATCGCAGTTGAAATGAAAGTTATCGCGAAAATATAATTGCCGCATTCCGGTAAATTGTATTGTCAATAAATGCAAGTAAATATATCCTAATTGCTCTTGTGGCATCATATACGACATTTTGATGTCGGAATCAGGGGTGAGGTCTGTGGTCAAGAATCGTCCAAAATCGACAACCACCTATTTTGACTTCGATACATTTCTTGAAAAGGTTCCAGTCCGAATAAAAAATACACTAAGTCGAACAATCGGTCTTGCTGGTGTCGTGATCATCTCACTCTCTGCAATGCTTCCGGGTATTTTCATCACGCCAACTTTTGCGGCAGAAATTATGGGTCCCGGAATTTGGCTTGCTTTCCTTCTTGCTGCATCTGTTGTCCTACCTGCTGCTATCTCAAAATCCGAATTGGCCTCAGGAATGCCCTCTAGTGGAGGTTCATATGTCTACATGGAGCGGACTTACGGTCCGCTTATTGGGACTATTAGTGGACTCGGTTTATGGACTTCCTTCCTGTTGAAATCTGCCTTTGCATTGATTGGTTTCTCCGCATATTTTGTTGTCGTAACGACGTATTTTAATATTGAAATGGATATCTTAGTTTTGTCACTAAGTGCTCTTGTTTTGATTACAATTGTCAACATACTCGGCGTCAAAAAGGTGAAAGCGATTCAAACCCCAGTTGTGATTATCACTGTTTCTCTCCTTCTCTTCATTTGTATTGCGGCATTTTTCGTAGAAAGCTTCGATGCTAGTCGTCCAATTAATGGAGCGACGGATGCAGATGTTTGGGAGCTTGCTGAAGCAGCTGCGTTTGTTTTTGTTGCATATGCTGGTGTCACGAAAGTTGCAGCCATAGGTGGCGAGGTCAAAAATCCTGAAAAGAACCTCCCTGCTGGTATCATGCTCTCGCTATTGATTGCAACTGTTCTCTACTCGGCGATTGCTTTCCTCATGATGGCCGCAATACCAGGCGAATGGTGGTTGGATGCGAATGGGAATGTTGTTGAAAATCCTATCTTCATATTTGCAGAGAAAGTCGCAGGAACTAAATTCGGTATTTTTGCTGCAGTTGTGTCAGTTCTAACAATGATCTCAATGGCTCTTGCAGGCATACTTGCAGCCTCTCGTTTCCTCTTTGCAATGTCTCGTGACAACCTTCTGCCACAAGCGCTTGAGGACGTCAATACTCGATTTGAAACCCCCCACTACCCGATTCTCATTACTGGAGTCGCAATGGGACTTGCGATTTTGTTCGTACCACTCAAGGACGTTGTCAAAGTTGCATCAGGATTTAAAATCATGATTTTCATAATGATCAATACGTGTGTCATCATCCTTCGTCAGACAAGCAAGGAGCACGATTGGAATCCTTCATACAAAGGTCCTCTCTATCCATTCATGCATATTTGGGGTGTTATCGCAGGTGCATTCTTGCTGACATTCATTGGTCAGAAAGCCTTCATAGGAGGCGGTGCAGCAATTCTCGTAGGTTCTATGACGTACTATCTGTATGGAAAGAAGCATGCAGTTGCATCAGATACACCTCTAAGCACATTCAAGAAACAGTTCAAATTTACTTCTGAATCAGAGCACGACAAGAGGATTTCAGTCTTCCAGGCGGCTGATTACGGAGGAAAGAATCATTTGACATGCAGAGAATTCCAAAATGCTCTTTCCGCCCTAGGTTTCAAGTATACATCTACAGAATCAAGGATGATTTTCCACAATGCAGATTCGGATGAAAATGGAGTGATCGATATTGATGAATTCTTTGCGACGTTTGAATTAATTGAAGAGGAATGACCCACTTCACGCTGACTGGGGCGATGACGATTGTTCAACCACGTTCATACGAGTCTGCTGCTTTTTTTCCGGCGTTTATGAATAAGAATGGAAGAAGCCCGTGAATGATAAGTTGAACCGCACTTAACCCGTATCGAAGGGAGAGAGTAAATGCCCTTTTCATATGTGAAAAATATGTTATGCCGACATCTTCTAAGTGACCCATAAACGTGGCCATCGGTATTTGGGTATTGATGCTATCGCTTAAACCGCCTATTTATCCCTTTGAAAATATGTTTTTCAAAAAGCGAGACTCAGATACTTCTCAATCTTCCACCATCAACCGGAAGAGAAACGCCGCGTATTGCCCCAGCTGCTGGGCTTGAGAGGAATGCAATAACAGATGCAGTTTCGAGTGGATTGATCAATCTCTCGATTGGAACTTGACTCATCCATCCTTCATGAATCGAATCGAGTGATTTTCCAGTTCGCTCATGAATCGATTGTGCAAGACTTCCGAGTCGCTCAGTATCGGTGAAACCCGGTAACACATTGTTGATGGTGATGCATGGTGCAAGTTCTCTAGAAAGGGATTTTGCCCAAGATGCCATTGCTCCTCGTAATGTATTGGAGACTCCAAGGTTAGGAATGGGTTCTCGAACACTTGTGGATACAATCTGTATAATCCGGCCATATCCCTCTGATTCCATTGTAGGGACTAGGAGTTGAACAAGTGTGTGAGCGGCATGCAAGTGCCGACCAAATGGCTGGGTGAGTTCTTCTACAGTGCTATCAAGCAATGGTCCGCCGGGAGGTCCTGCGGCATTGTTGACTAGAATATGGATTGGATTTCGATCAAGCAGCGGCTTAATTTTACTAGAGATGCCGCTTGTATTTTCTAAGTCCATAACAAGAGCTTGATGGTTTCCGTTACCAAGAGACTTCAGTTCTTCAACAAGGACATCAAGTTGGTCTTGGTTACGAGCGGAGACAATGACATTTGCTCCTGCTGCGGCCATAATTCGTGCGGATGCAGCGCCAATTCCTCGACTCGCTCCACATATCAGAGCCGTTTTGCCAGAGAGAGCGTTTGAAGCGAGGACAGCATCCGGACCGAGGAGGTTCATGACTCGCCGAGGGCATTAGTGGTCTTAGTGGTTCTTGACTCACAACCAGTCAAGAATGGCATCTCGCTGCACGAGCCAATCATCGCTCGCAGCATCAATAATGCTGAAATGATCGCCAGGTAACCATACTTTTTGGACATGAGATCCTTTCGCATCCATTATCCTCGCATAGGTTTCACTCTGTCCGATTGGTACCTCCTCATCCTTCTCGCCGTGGAGAAGAAGAACAGGAGATTGTGGAGGTAAATCTACTGGGTTGAGTCGGCGCCATATCTCTTCATTGTTGTATGGATCACAACCAATCCAGCGACGAATGGCATCACCATCATCACTGAGTTTTGCATCATCTGCACCAAATAAATCAGTAATCGGAGCCTGGGCAATGGCAAGCCAAGGTCGACGTTCTGCTTTGCTGGCCATTAACAAAGCAAGGAGTCCACCTGCAGAGTGGCCCATGACCATGCTCCGTGTGATGTCAATCCCCGGCAGTAAAGCAAGTTGGCCCCACGCTCGCAGAACGTCAGAAAGTGTATCCATCCAAACGCCTTCGTCTCCATTCTCCCAACGTTTGAACTCGATGTTCCATGCCGCAACACCAGCGTCTGCGAGGGCATTTGCAATTGGTTGCATCAGTTCAAGTGTGTATTCTTTTTTCCAAAATCCACCATGAATCAACATGATACAAGGAACGCCATGATCGTTTTGGAACGGGGACGGTTCCTCAGGCATATGCAAATCTGCAAATTGCCACGATTCTGCTCCCCATTGCATTCGGTCAACAGGCATCTTTGTCAACTCAGGGTGTAACTCGATGTCTATCGCGTGGGAACAAGACGGTTTCTCGTACATTTCTCGAACCGGTCAATGCCATGAGAAGTCGTGCGACTCCAAGCCCCCATCCAGCGTGTGGGGGTGCACCAAATCTGAAACCATCGGTGTAGAATGAGAACTCTTCAGGGTTGAGTCCCTTTGAGCGTAGATTTTCTTCAAGAATCTCAACATTATGTTCTCTCTGGCCACCGCTTGTCATTTCATCGCGGCCGTAGTTAAGGTCAAATCCTCGGCTAAGTTGTTCTCCTGTTGCACCGACTTCACCAGGGATATGATGGATGTAGAATGGTTTCATTTCCATGGGCCATCGTGGAAGGAAATGGAACCCTGGATATTTCGCAGCAATAATGTCGCAATGTGAAGAATCGATATCATCGCCCCATGTGATGTCCTCGCCAGCATCCTGAATCATCTTGATTGCATCGCAATATTCGATGCGAGGGAACGGAATTGAAGGGACATCTACAGTAATTGGTTCATCACCTTGACTCTCTCTGTAGGCATTAATGGTGTCAATCTGATCTTGATCATTATCTGCAACAGTTTTCCAAATGTGATGAATCATCCGTTCCTGAACGCCCATGACATCATCATCATTCATCCAAGCCGCTTCTATATCGAAGGAAATAAACTCGTTTAGATGGCGATATGTATCGTGATTCTCCGCACGGAAAGCAGGTCCAATTTCAAAAACTCGCTCCATACCACCAAGGATGGTGAGTTGTTTGTACAACTGGGGGCTTTGTGAAAGGAATGCAGGGGTGTCAAAATACATCATAGGGAACAAATTGGTCCCACCCTCGGAAGCAGATGCGATGATTTTAGGAGTATTGATTTCTTTGAATCCCTCGGTAATGAGGTGTTCTCTACCGTATTGCAGTACCTTTGAGCGAAGCGTAAACATAGCGTTCACATGGGCGCGGCGCAAATCGAGGAAACGGTTGTCAAGACGGGTGTCAAGTCCAATGGATACAGAATCAGTAATCCCCAGAGGAAGCGGTGCATTGGCGCGAGTCAAAACAACGACATCTGATGCCACAATCTCGTAAGCTGGTGGTGGTGGAGTTTCTCCTTCCTTTAACTTAGGAGGGCGCTTTTGAGCAACAGTGCCAGTAAATTGAAGTGTTGATTCACGGGTCATACGTTGAACTATGTCGAGTTTTTCTTCTCCAATAATATCTCCTTTTAGGAAGACTTGTGAGGTTCCAGTCCCGTCTCTCAAATCAACGAAGCAAATGGCCCCTTTTCCTCTGTTTGCTTCCATAAATCCAGCTACAGTGACTTCTTGACCAACAAGATCTGCACCTTTTTGTTGAATTTCAGCGAGTGTATGTGTCCGATATGCGGTGGGGTGCCAGTCAGCCATGTGAAATCCTAGATGGTGCCGTACAAATAGGAATCGCTGTAAATCCATGCTCAACTTTCTAGGCAAACCTTTGATAATGAGCAAATAAGCGGCAGACCATGCAAGAAAATATCTTCACATCGGAGTCTGTAACCAGCGGTCACCCAGACAAGTTGTGTGATGCTATCTCAGATGCAATCGTAGATGCGTGTCTTGCGCTTGATTCAAACGCTCGTGTGGCTGTTGAAACCTGTGTCAAAGGTATGGAAGACAAGAGCGTGATCATTCTTGCAGGCGAGGTATCTCTTGATGCCCCTGCTCCAAATTATGATGCAATTGCCCGACAGGCTGCTGCTGAGATTGGCTACAACTCTCATGACATAGGGATGGATGCAACCAATCCTGAACTCTGTGACGTTCTAGTTTATGTCACAACTCAATCTGCATTCATCAATCAAGGTGTAGACCGACAGACACTTGATTCTCAAGGAGCTGGCGACCAAGGACTGATGTTTGGTTTTGCTTGCACTGAAACTGAACGTTATGAAGACCTAAAAGGAAGATATTTCCCTCTCTCTGCTGCACTTTCACAGCGTCTGTCTCGAAGACTGACAACCGTCCGCGAAGAAAACATTCTTCCATGGGCTCGACCAGATGGTAAATCACAAGTTTCTGTAGCATACAACGAACAAGGCGAAATTATTGGTGTTGATACGGTTATTGTTGCAATCCAACACGACAAGCATTTGAAAGACCAATTTGACGGTTCAGTTGAGAAAGAACTGGAATATGTGCGTGAACAAATCAAAAAACACGTGGTTGAACATGTAATACCCTCAGAACTTCTTTCATCAGAATACAAACTTATCGTCAACGGAACAGGTCGTTTCGCAGATCCAGGTGGCCCATATGCAGATGCTGGTTTGACCGGACGGAAAATCATCGTC
>MDTC01155066.1_pt1 | contig 11423 bp, 10 predicted proteins | sample 811181 | NCBI WGS metagenome assembly MDTC01 (sample SAMN05326644, study PRJNA326480) | marine metagenome | isolation source: seawater | place: Pacific Ocean: North | collected 2011 | reverse complement strand
GAGGGACGCGACCAATGCTTCGGTCTGCTTAGCCTCGTAGAGAATAGTCAGATCGGTTCCCGTCCGAAGAAAGGGATCTCCTCCAGTCATGGCCACTGAGGCGATGAGCTTAGGCCCGATCAGACGACTCAGTTCGGTAACGGGAAGGCAGAGCTGGTCGCGATACTTCTCCTTGCTTTGGGCACTCTCGGAACGAGCTTCGGCTAAGCGAAGCAGTGGAGTGCCCTGGAGAGCGGCTTCGTCGAAGATAGTTAGCAAGTCGGCGAAGGTAGGAAAGAAAATGGCATGTTGGTCTGCGGGTATTACCTTTGCGAGAGAATCGAGGACGGGGTTCTTGTCCCCTAAAAGTTCCTGCCATTCCATTTCCGCGATGGTAATACCCTTGATGTTGCTGACGGGGATTGTGGCATTGCTTTCAGGTGATAAGCGCAATTCGCGATCAAACTGCAGGTTTTCACTTATGGCTCGGCCTCCGGAAAAGAGATCCAAGGTGTCCTCCAGACTTCTTCTGGAAGGACGATTGGGACGCCTGTTGGGATTCGCCGCATTGCTGACGTTTGCGTCCAGTTTACGCATCTTCGCTGCACTGGAGTTCGCTTGGTGCCTGAACCATGCGGCTCCGGGGATGCCGCGAGCGAGCAAACGTTCGTAATATTCTTTTCGCGCCTTGTGGAATTCCAGTTCACCGACCGAGTCAGCTTGCTTCACACGAAAGCCAACGGGTCGCATGCCGTCGCCGTCGCCTTTGGGCAAGAAAAGAGTACCTTTAAGAGGAAGCCGATCAGTACGAATGATGACGCGTGTCTGGCCGGGACGAAATAGACTTCGCCATCTTGGCCTAATATCATCCTGATTCATCAAAAGGTAGATTTCCTTTGCCTGAGAAGCCACGGCATAGGGCATGACTTCAGGAACCCAGCGACCACCTTGCCATGAGTGCGGCAGGTTCACATTGCCCTCGGGCAAGTTCCCCGAAATGATTTCAAGGTCATTCAAGGAGATAGAGAGCAAGTGCTCCCTGGCATTTGCAGAAATGGCAAGGACCCCAAGTAGAGGGAGTAGGAGTTTTCTAGAAGTAATTTTCATGATCCTTTAAATTTGCAAGTAGTGCGCCCATTATCATGAAGACCACGCGGGCTTTCCATAAGTATTTAACAAACAGTTTTTTATGGTTAAATGAAAAGATTTTATTTCCGGCGAAACTCGGACTTAAGCAATGAAAAACATACATTAAACGTCAGTCGACGTGCGCTTTAAGATTAAATCAAGGTGAGCGAGGCCACCATCGAGGTCGGTGAATACGCCATCGAGTTGAGCTTCGAAGCATTCCTCGAGGATGGGACTGAAGCCGGCTCCGGGTTTCATCCCTCTTTCGATAAGGTGTCGACCAAGAACAAACGCTTGGGGTGCAGCGGCCTTAACTCTGAGTTCCTCGGCTCGATCAAGCAACCATTTCCCTTCGGGGCAGTCCGCTGACTTGGGTGGACGTCCCGCCATATCGGATTGAGCGACACGGACGAGTCGGTCGATACGGACCACTTGGCGCGCCAACCTGCGGATGGCGCTGTCGCTGGCATTGTCATTATAAAAGAGACGTGGGGCTAGATGACGACGAACGAGTGGAACAACTTCCTCAGGCAAGTCCTTTTGATTGGTCATTCTCTGTAGGAATGACCGCGTTGGAGCTTCTCCCTTGGATTCGTGCTTGGGAGAACGAATCCGAGAGTTTTTATCGGTGATGGTGGTGAGTGGCTTGCCGAAATCGTGGCACAAGACGCTAAAACCGACTACGAGGTTTTCCCATTCGTCGTCGATTCGTTTTTCGGCAAAGGCATTCATGCAGTGCAGGGTGTGAACCCAGACGTCTCCCTCGGGGTGCCATTCGGGATCCTGGGGGCAATCGACTAAGGCCTCCAGTTCGGGAAAGAAACGAAGCCAAGTTGTTTCTCTAAGAAAGTTTAGCCCTAGCGAGATGGATTTTCCTTTGAGCAAGAGCTTCTTCCACTCGTCGAAGATACGCTCAGCCGCAAGCCCTTCCAAGTCGATGGTCCGGCAAAGCTCTATGGTCTCTTGAGACGGTGTCAGGTCAAATCGAGCGGCAAACTGCATACCACGCAGAACCCGCAAAGGGTCTTCGACAAAGGCGGGACCGACATGCCGCAGGATGCGGGCATCCAAGTCCTTTGCTCCGTCGTACGGATCGAGGGATTCTCCCGTAAGAGGATTCAGACCGATTGCGTTGACCGTGAAATCACGCCGAGCCGCGGCTTTGGGAAAAGGAAGATGGGGGTCCACGTCGACGGAGAACCCCCGATGACCGGTGGCGCTCTTGGTCTCCGAACGCGGCACTGACACCTCTATTGGATTGTCTTTGAGCTTCAGTACGCCAAATGATTTGCCATATTCATCGACCGAGTGCTTGCGGGCTAAAAGAGCGCGAAGGTCTTCGGGGTCAATGCCGCTGACTTCGAGATCGAACTCTTCCGGTACGATTTTGAGAAGAGCATCGCGTACGCAACCGCCTACGCAAAGAACCCGACCACCGGCCTGTGATACGTCCTTCGCAATCTCTCGGACACGGGAAAGTTCCTGCGAGGGGAATTGCTCGCGAAGATCGGTCATGAGGGGCATGGAGAAGAGATAAGTTAGCCGAACATGGCTTCCTCAATCATTTCGCAGAAGGCATGGTATATCTGTAAATGAAGCTCCTGAATACGAGCCACGTCGGTTTCGGGAGCGCACACGGCGACGTCGCAAAGCGGAGCCAGTTCACCTCCGCTTTCTCCAGTGAGTCCGATTACTTGGAGCCCCATGGCGTGAGCTGTTTTCGCCGCATGTAAAATATTTTTCGAATTACCGGACGTGCTGATTGCGAGTAGTGCATCGCCTGTGTTTCCCAGCCCGACTACTTGTTGAGCAAATGAATACTCTGGATGATCGTCATTGGCGAAGGCCGTATGAAAGGCGGTGAAGGAGGCGAGTGGAATGGCAGGGAGTGAACCATGTAGGTTGGCGGCAAGTTCGGGGCCAAGCTTTTCAATCAATTCGGAATCTAGGGGTCGATCCCTGTAGAAGCTCTTGACGAGTTCGCCCGCTATGTGATCGCAGTCGGCGCAACTACCACCATTACCGCACAACAGGAGTTTGTTTCCGTCGCGAAAGCAAGTGAGCAGGGCGTTGTAAGCGAGCCGAACACTCTCTGCGCAGCTTTTCAATTCAGGCGTTCGCCTTACCATCCGTTCGATAGGGTCCATATGAAAAGAAATAAGATTTCGGGCGACCGGAGCAAGAAGCAATGCTTTTAAACTATGACCAAGCCTGCTCTTTACTAAATTCGTTACACATGACATGATGATCAATTTGCCCCATTAAAACAATGAAGGCGGACAACAAGGATTTCACCTCAGAGAATACGGAACTGGAGCAGCTTGACGCCATTGGTCGGGTGGCTTGGGCATGGGATCGCTTCGGCGAAGACCTCGTTGTGTCCACGAGCTTTGGTCTACAAAGCGCTGTCATGCTTCATCTAGTGAGCAAGGTGAACAAGGAAATCCCCATTATTTTCGTGGATACGGGTTATCTCTTCCCTGAAACGTACCAATACGCGGAAGCCTTGTGCGAAAAACTCGGGATTAGGTCCAAGACCTTTTCGGCTGGGCTTTCTCAAGCGTATCAGGAAATACGGTTTGGAAAACTTTGGGAGCAAGGAGCGAAAGGGATGGAGCGGTATAACTTGATGAACAAGGTCGAACCGATGCAGCGCGCTCTGAATGAATTGAATGCCAAGGCTTGGCTCTCGGGGTTGCGTCGAGGGCAATCGGAAAGTCGAGCCGAACGCACCTTCGTCGAGGCTCAGAACGGGACAGTGAAAATCTATCCCATTCTTGATTGGGACGATCGTAGCGCATACGAATACCTTCCTGCCAATAATCTTCCCTACCACCCACTCGAGGGTCAAGGGTACAATTCCTTAGGCGACTGGCATAGCACGAAGAAGTTGTCCGAGACCTCTTCAAGAGAGGAGACTCGCAACGCCGGGCATAAACGCGAGTGCGGTCTGCATGAAGAATTGCCGGAGGGCTACGCTTTTGAAATTTAACATTGGGAATTGAATGATTTTACCGGAAGATAAAACGAGGTTGCAGGGATTGATTAAAAGAACGGATCACTTGTGGAAGTTCCTGGAGTGCGACGAAAAGAAAAAGAAGATTGCCGAACTCGAGGAAGCTATGTCGTCGCCATCTTTCTGGGATGATCAGGACACCGCGAGGAAAGTCGGGTCCGAAAACAACCGCTTGAAGCAAACTGTTTCAAAAGTGGAGGAATTTCGAGCACAAGTCGAAGACGTCGAAGCCTTATGCGAGTTGTGCGAGGAAGATGAAGACGACGAGGAGATGAGCAAAGAGTTCGTCGATACTCTTGAGTCCGCCTTGTCTCAAGTCGACGATTTGGAAGTCGCCAGCTTCTTGAACGAACCGTTCGATGGCCGTCCGGCCTTGCTTAGTATTCATGCAGGGGCGGGCGGGACTGAATCTTGCGACTGGGCAGATATGCTTATGAGGATGTATGTCCGTTGGGCTGAGCGGCGAGGTTTCAGTGTTGAATTGCAAGACCTTCAACCCGGGGAAGAAGCCGGAATCAGTCGATGCTCGATTCGAATAGAGGGATTGAACGCATATGGATATGCCAAAGCCGAGCGAGGGGTGCACAGGTTAGTCCGAATCAGCCCCTTCGACTCGAATAAACGCAGGCACACTTCCTTCTGTTCGGTCGATGTGATAGCCGAGGTCGAGGACGACGACGTAGAGATGGAAATTCCGGATGACGACCTTCGCGTCGATACCTATCGATCCAGCGGAAAGGGCGGGCAGCACGTAAACAAGACGGACTCAGCGGTCCGTCTCACGCATCTACCCACCAACATAGCTGTTCAGTGTCAAAACGAGCGCTCGCAACTGAAAAACAGACAAACGGCGATGCGCGTTCTCAAGTCCCGCCTTTACGAAAAACAACAAGACGAGAAGCGAGCGGAAATGGAAAAGTTTTATGGGGCGAAAGGTGAAATGGGATGGGGGAATCAAATCCGCAGTTATGTCTTTCAGCCCTATCAGATGGTCAAGGATTTACGTACCGGGGTGGAAACCTCAGGAGTTCAAGCCGTAATGGACGGCGACCTCGATAATTTTGTGAACGGATGGCTTCGAGCAGGTTGCCCTCGTCAAAGAAACAAGGAGATTCAAATCGACGATTAAAACCTTTCGATTTCGAATCAACGAGACTTTCGGCATTGTCCACATTACCTCTCAGCCTTCCCGTTCTTAGATCGGCACTGGAAAGACCTCTCTTTGCCGAGAAGAGTTGGCGACTTTCCCCGAAACCTTGGCCCTTGCCCGAAAGTACGGTAGAGGAACTTCATTCGATCGGCCAAGCCTGCCTGGCTTTTCATCAAGCCCTCGAACGCCTATATTTGAAATCTAGAACGGGTACGCGAATATTGCGCAATGGCGACCTAACGACTCCATGGGTTTCTGAATATCTGGATGCAGGAAAACCTCAATGGCTTGTCGAACATGGTGCCGTCAAAGCCGTGAAAGGTTCTTTCCCCTCCGTTCTTCGACCGGACCTGATTGTCACTGCCAATGGTTTCGCCCTTACGGAAATGGACTCCGTACCCGGAGGCATTGGGCTGACTGCTTTTTTAGAAAAGCTTTACCTTGATGAAGATTCTCACGACATACCGGAATCTTTTATGGAAAGCCTCTCTTCGCTGTGTCCCGATACGGACAATCCTTCCGTTTTGTTGGTGGTGAGCGAGGAATCCGCCGATTATCGCCCTGAAATGGAGTGGTTGGCCGAAGTCCTGAGCGAACGCGGACACAAGGTGAAAGTTGCCCGACCGAATCAACTAAAACCCGGACCAGAAGGGGTGTTTTTAGATGGAGAAAAGCAAGATGTCATATATCGCTTCTGGGAATTGTTCGATCATGCAGAAATTCCCGTCATGCGTGAAATCTGCGAAGCGGTTGAACGGGGAGTGGTTGCTGTTAGTTCGCCCATGCGTACCTTTCAGGAAGAGAAGTTGTCTCTCGGGCTCTTTTGGCATCATCGTCTAGAAGATTATTGGTGCGAAAATCTGTCGAAGGCCGACCTGAAACTCCTACGGAAAATTATCCCTCACACTTGGATTCTCGACCCTGCGGACCTGCCGCCGGGAGCCGTTTTGAATGGACCTGAAGTCGGAGGCAAGAGGCTCAACTCATGGCGTGACCTCGCCCCTGCAACCAAGAAGGAACGAGAACTAGTGATTAAAGCGAGTGGCTTTCACGAAACTGCTTGGGGGGCTCGCAGCGTGGTGATTGGTAGTGACGAGTCTAGCGAGAACTGGACCGCAGCCATTGATCATGCCCTTGATGCGTTCCCCAACCCCATTCAAGTGCTTCAGGAATACCGAAAGCCTGCTCGCCTTAGTCACGAAGTCTATGAGGAGTCAGGAGAAACACTGCCCATGGAAGGCCGACTCCGACTTAGCCCATACTATTTCGTAAAGGAAGGGCAGGTGCAATTAACCGGTGCCCTCGCGACCTTTTGCCCCGCCGACAAGAAAATCATCCACGGCATGAAGGATGGTGTCCTTCTGCCCTGTGTGATCTAGAAGCAGGCTACTTCTTCTTTCGGTCCTTTTTCTTCTTGGACTTAGGTTGGTTTTTGGATGGGGCGCCGAGTTCCTTGAGGGTGGTCTCGACGAGGCGTCCGACATAACCTTGAAAGCGTTTGTCCACCTCGGTTGGCGTTCGGGGCATGGACTGGATTACCGGGATGAGCGACTTCGACTTGTCGTCCAAGTGATCGATGGCGTTCATTGCCAGCATAGAGGGGAAGCAGCCGTTCTTGATTGGGTCGACGGTCTTGCCGAGTGTTACTACTGCTCTGGCAATGTCTTCCTTGGAACCGTATTTCCCCAAAGCCTCGGCCGCGATGACTCGAACGTAAAGTGACTTGTCATTCAGGGCATCAATCAATTTTGAATGCCCATTTTTGACCCCCGCCTTTTCCTGCATGAGGAGACCAAGTGCTCCCCAATAGCGCACTGCCGAATCGGAATCCTCTAGCAGTTCAGTGATTTTTGGAAGATCGCTCTTCCGCATCGAGGATGAAATGTCGGCGGCGAAAAAGATCTTTTCAAAAGGATATTTCTTATCGTCGTGTCCCATCTCGTAGGGGGTTGAACCTTCGGAGCGCGAATGTATCTCACCCTCGGGCAGAAATCCTACGTCGCGTATCTTCGTGACGTGCTCCCGGTGAGCCTTGCGCATTTGGTCCAGAATTTTCTGGTGGTTCTTGGAATCGGCCAAGTTGTTAACCTCGTCGGGGTCTTTTTCGAGGTCGTACAATTCCTCGGCCGGTTTGGTTTTCCAGAAGTGACTCTGTGCCTCGTTAAGCTTACCTTCGTCGTAGAGGCGTTTCCATACCTGGGTCGTGGTGGTGACGAACATGTAGCCTACGTGTTGGCCGTAGAGTTTGTGCGGCATATAGTTGCGGATGTACATGTAGCGCTTTCCAACTACGCTACGGACCATGTCGTAGCGCTCGTCCATGCGACCGCGGAAACCGTAGCCGTATTCTTGGGCGGGGGCTTCGTGCCTACCCATGAACGCATGTCCCTGCATGTGAGCGGGAGGTTTCTTTCCGGTTATGCTGAGAAGGGTGGGGGCGAGATCGACAAAGCCGACCCGTCGGTCGCTGCTTCCACCCACTTTGTAATCTGAAGAGGCCAAGTGCTTCCACTTCTCCGGGACATGCACGATGAGCGGTACGTTCAGGCCGGAGAAGAAGGGCCAGCGCTTACTGCGGGGCATTCCCGAACCGTGATCGCCGTAGTAGAAAATGATGGTATCCTCGGCGACTCCGGCGTCTTCAAGTTCCTTGAGCTGTGCCCCGACCTGTCGATCCATCTCGGTCAACTTGTCATAATACTGAGCCCAGTCTTTGCGAACATCGGGGTGGTCAGGATGGTAGGCGGGTACTCGAACCTTGGCAGGGTCATGAACTTGGACGTGGGGGCGCCTGCGGATTTGGCTTTCGTGGCACACGGTGTAGTTGAATATGGCGAAGAACGGTTGCTTCTTGTCGGGACGGTTTCTCCAATGCCCTTTTCCGCCACTTTCATTCCATACTTCTCCCTCCTTGCGCAGGTTGTAGTCTTCCTTCGACTTGTTTGTGCAATAGTACCCAAGTTCTCGAAGGTAGGCTGGGTACATTTTGTAACCAGCAGGTAGGCTCGTCATGCTGCGCATATGCTCGGATCCCGTGGAGGGCGGATACATGCCCGATATGATGGTGGTACGAGCGGGAGCGCAGACGGGAGCGTTTGAGATTGCCCGGGTGTAGATCATTCCTTTGGACGCAAGAACGTCCAAATTGGGCGTGGTGGCGTACTCGTCGCCGTAGCATCCTAAGTGGGGGCCGTTGTCCTCGCTGGTCAGCCAGAGGACGTTGGGGAGGGCGGCGGCTTGAGTGGCCGTGACGGAGGAGAGCAAGAGGGCGAGAAATCGGATGACGTTCTTCATTGTTGGTAGTTTCTTAAAATCACAACACGGTTGTTCCAGCTGTCGCTTACCCAGAGGCTGCCGTCGGGAGCGATAGTCACGCCGTGGGGTCGATTCAGTTTGGTTTTCGGTTCGGCGTCTCCCCCGAGGATGGTAGACACCGTCTTGGTCTTAGGGTCGTAGAGGCGGATAAGGTGGTTGTTGTCGTCCGCGATGACGACCTTGCCTTGGGGATCGATGCAAAGGTGCTTGGGCCCCGAGAAAGTCGCTTGCTTGGCTGGGCCGTCTTGGGTGCCCTTCTTTCCTGTACCGGCCAAGGTAAAGATGAGCCCGTCGCGACGTACGATCCGGAGAGCATTGCCATTTCGCTCGAGAACGTAGAGATTGCCTTTGACATCCATAGCGGAGGCTCGCGGGTCTAGCAGGGGTTGTTCAGTGGCTTTCTGGCCTGCCTTGGGTTTGCCCTTCTCCCCGTTGCCCGCGAGGGTCTTTATCGTGCCGGTCTTCAGGTCGATGCCGCGAATCCGCCTGTTGCGGATGTCGGCGATGAGCAAAGTGCTTTCGTCGGAAGTGAGGCTGATGGATATTGGATTGGAGAGCAGGGCTTTGGTGGCGGGGCCTCCGTCCCCCGAGAAACCTTTCTTTCCGGGGATTCCTGCCACCGTGGAGACGAAGTTCGTCTTGCCGTCTATCTTGCGGATCAAGTTGTTGAATGAATCTGAAATATAAAGATTTCCACTTCGGGTTCTGACGATGTTATGCATTCCATGGAAAATCGCTTTCTTGGCGTCTTCACCATCTCCGGCGAACCCCTTTTCGCCGTTACCGGAAATCGTAGTCAGCTTTCCGTCCACCGTTAGTTTTAGAATTCGCCCTCCCATGAACTCGGCGACGTAGGCGTTGCTCTGCTCATCAAAGGCAACACCAAAAGGATTCTTCAATTGAGAGGAATCCAAAGCGATCTCCAAAGTTGGTTTAGCTTGAAGCACGGAAGGAAGGCAGACCAAGATGGCCAATGGCAGAAGTCTTTTCATTAGAGAAGAAGGTTTGGTTCTATTTCCCTTTGGTCACCATGGGGAAGTCATCGGTGCGAAAGGGAGTTGCAGGGAGGGTAACGGATCCGGTCTTGCCGTAAAGGTTGCAAACGGGGTTGTTTGACCAAGCATAGCGTACGGCTACCGGTTGATCGATTCCTTCCGCCCAGACTTCGACCTTGTTCTTGCCCACGAGATTGGCCTTCGCCCAGACGAATTTCTTGTCTTTCCCACAGATTGCGAATCCGATCGGCTCGCGCACGTCGAAGGTGTAAAGACCGGTGCCGCAGTGATCGAAGGTGAGGATAGCCTTGCCGGCTTTGGTTTCCATCGACTTGTAACGGGGGCTTTGGTGAGGAATTTTGATCCCGTAATCCTTGGCCAAGGCGTTACGGACCAGTCGATTGGCGACGATCTGCTTGTTGCGTGGATGAATGTCCCTACCTTCTCCTACGTCAATGATCACCGCCTCGCCCACGTTGTCGAGCTTGTCGAGTGTCAGGGTCTGGGCCTCCCGAAGTTCGGGCCAATTGTTGTCCACCGGTTCCTCGTCTTCTCCCATGAAATCGGCCAACTGTACCCAGTAAAAAGAGAAATCTCCCTGTTTCCAATCCCTTCTCCATGTCTCGATCATGAGCGGAAAGACTTCACGGTAGGCATGTCCGCGACCAGAGTTGCTCTCTCCCTGATACCAGATGGCGCCCTTTATTCCGTACCCGATGATCGGGTTTAGCACACCGTTGTAAAGATTGGCCGGGCGGTGTTGGCCGGTCAAGGGGTTGCGAGGTGCTCTAGGAGCTCGAGGTCTGGGCTTGCCGGCCGCCTTGGCTTTCTTGACCTGTTCGGACCACTTGTTTTGTTGCGCTTCATATTTTTCATGAGCCGCCTTGGCGTCATAGTTCCCCTCGGTCTGTTTCCAAAGTTCCATGTAGGGCTTCGCGACGGGCGTTGCATTCAAACGGGCTCTTGGAATCCATGCCTCGCAAGCGGATCCGCCCCATGCATTGTCGATCAGGCCTACGGGGACCTTGAGCGCTTGGTGAAGCCGGCGACCAAAGAGGTAGCCGACTGCTGAGAAGTTCTTGGCGCTGTCGGGCGTGGAGGCTTCCCATTGTCCTTTGAAATCATTTTGGGGTACCTGAGTTCCGACTTGAGGAACACTGATCAGTCGTAGGTTCGGATAGTTTGCGGTCATAAGCTCCAAGTCGGAGTCGTCCGAATTATTGATGGACCACCCCATATTCGATTGACCCGAGCAGACCCAAATTTCACCGATCAAAATGTTTTCGTATTTGAGTTCATTCTTTCCCTTGATGGTCAAGGTGAGTGGCTTGGCCGTTGCTTTCATGGGCTTGAGAATTACTCGCCAATTGCCATCTTTGCCTGCCTGCGTCTTGTGCGATTGACCTGAAATCGAAACGGTAACCTTCTCTCCCTGGTCTCCCCAGCCCCATATGGGATTAGCATGTTCTCTTTGCAGCACCATGTTGTTGCCGAAAATAGCCGGCGTCTTGACGTCGCCGACCGCAACCGAGGCAACAGCGAAAAAGGCGAAATAGAAAAAGCCGGTGTTTGGAGTCAAGAGAATGTAGAGTCGTCGAAAGAATAACATATCTCTTAGCGAAACCACAACGCCTCGGCGGTCAAGAATCAAAGTCCCGTCCGGAAGGAAGTTTTCCCTTAGGCGAAAAGATTCATTACCCTTTTTCCTTTGCTGTCCTTGGTGGTTCCTCCTTCCACGACTTTCACGTCCTTTTCAAAATCGATAGCCGTGGCCGGTGAGCAAATCAAAAGCAAAAGCGCAAAATATAGAATAATCTTCATAAATGCCCTCTAACATAAT
>MDTC01225677.1_pt1 | contig 11424 bp, 19 predicted proteins | sample 811181 | NCBI WGS metagenome assembly MDTC01 (sample SAMN05326644, study PRJNA326480) | marine metagenome | isolation source: seawater | place: Pacific Ocean: North | collected 2011 | reverse complement strand
TTGTGCAATTAAGAACGAATGCGACAGTTGGTTTGGTGGGATAAGAATTCAACATTGACTCTTCAGCATGTGCTAAAGGGAAACTGCAAGCGGCAGTTAGGAGGATTGCGAAGGCGGGTTTCATTTCTTTTTGCCCTTCGTAGATTTTGAAGGTTTCGGTTTGTTTTTGCGCCTGTGTTCCATCATTTCCACCTCCAAAAACAACAACCTTTCGTACGTTTCCGGAGTGTTGATGCGGTACCGTTCCAAGGCACAGTCGATTGCCTCTTCTCTAATTACTCCTTCGTCCATGAAACGATCCCGACCTGTCAGGTCAAGAAGTTTCCAAATGCGAACAAGGCGTTGGTTGAGAAGTGACAACTTAAACCCGTGGCGAGGGCAAACCGCGCAGGGCGGCTCAATCTCTTCTTCACTCCATATTTCATTCTCGTCTTGGCAGCACCAACCAATCAGTACCGGAGTATCCTCCGTGATGTCGTGGGCTTCGCTTGCGCCATTGAAGAAAAGTTTTCCAGTTTGTGATTTTGTCCAAAATTCTAGTTTCCCTGTTCTTCTTCAATTGATTCCGTGTACTTATTCCAAAGCACTGAATCCACTTGTTGAGCAAGTTTTGGGAGGTCTTCACAAATCAGTCGTACATTGTCTTCGGAAAACGAAATGTCCTTTCCGTTTACTTTGAAAGCTGGTTGCCAATCCACACATAAAGACTGAAACCTTCTTAAAGCTAATTTGCTGAACGGGATTACTTTGTCATCTTCCCGTTTGCTCTTTTGGTTGCCTTTGCGAGTAGCCAACTCCGTGAGACTTTTGCCTTCGGTCAACTGACGGAATTGAATGCTTGTAAATTCATCATCTTCCGCATTGGTTGGGACACGGTATGAGAACTTTATCCCGTGGAATGTTCCCTCTATTTTCCCTTGGCTTACACTTAAAAAACTGAAATCCATTGAGCGGTCTTTCATAAGGTTAATGAACTGCCAGTTGGCAGGAAAAGGTTAGCCCACTTTCGTGGGCGTAATGCTTCACTTGGTGTGAACTTTTTAGCGATAGATCAACTTGAAAACGTCCGCGCTTGAAATGGCGGAACCTTTTTGAATTCGGAAATCCAATGTTTGTTGAGCAGCACCGGCATTCTCTCCACCGTCACTGACTTCCATAAAGACGGAAGGAACATAAACGACAAGTTCTTGACCACTGTAGGGAATAGTCACAGCAATGGAACGAAGTTGATCCGTTCGGGCTTGCTCATAAAGTCTTCCTGTCCCTGGTCTCAAGTTGATAGTCGTTGAGATTTCCACGGTTGGTACATCAATTTCGTAATCCGGTCCCCCAAACAAAGAACCATTCAATTCGTCCGCAGTTGGGGTTTGCATGTTCTTGTTCATGCTTACGGAAAGTTCTCGTGCCTTGAGAGCATAATCCGCATGAATAAGGGAAGCCATTGCTGTCCCACTTGGCCCAACATAAACTGTGGCGGAAGTGGGAGCAAAAGGTTGAACAGCTGAATAACTTCCCGTGGGCAGTGAAGGCTTGAGAATAAATCCAGCATCAATATCAACTGTTGTGTCAGCCGTGATGTTTATAGTTGAGACTGTCAACACGGTAATGGTTTCCGTCTTTGTCCCTGCAGTGTTGAAAACATCAAAGCGTGATCCTACTTGAGCCACATAAGCCGCAGCAGTACCAACGGGGATGGTTACACCACTTCCTGCCGTTATGGTTGATGTACCGCTTGGAACTTCACACTGTGAAGAGTGTTCAACCTTGTTTGAAATTGCAGTAAATTCATACGCCATCAATTCTTGCTTACTGACGGAAAAGTTCATCTCGGAAATTACCATCCCACTTGCCACGCATTGCATAACATCTGCGTACTGGTAGTAAGCGGAAAGTGTGTTGTCATGGTCAAGGAAGTCGTAGGTCACACTGGTGCTGCCAACGACTGTTTGATTTCCAAAGAAGTTTTTCAGGAGAATTGCTTCAACGGGGGTATTGCCCGCACTTGCACCAAACCGTGGGTGAATTGTCATTGTTGGGTTTGCGTAGGCATAGCCCACAACCTGCTCCGCTTGGGTAAAGAGTGCATCCGTATATTCTTGAGCTTCAGCCGTCTCCGTGTCTTGGGTGAAGCCATCAATCTCAGCCGCTAGAAAAGCATCCGTACCAGAAGGATAAACGGGAGTCCCGTTAGTTGTTTCTTCCGTAATGAATAGGGTACGATTCCTTGAGCGAGTGGTTTTATCACTTAAAGCCATATTGACCGTTATAAGTAGGAGGTAAAGAAGACGGACACTGGAAGTTCAAAAGAATCTCCAGTATCTGAAAGGAAACCGCCTTGGTTTCGCACGACCTCAAAATGCACCTCCGTCCCCGACAAGGTGATCGTTTGGAGTTCAAAAATATCTCGCAATTCGTTCAAGTGGCCTTGTAGATGCCCCATCCCCAAAGCTGGACGAGTGATGAGATTTAGGTTGAATTGGTAATCATACTTCTTTGTTGCACTGGTCACGGGGTATTCTAAAGAATCCGCACTCACTTGTTGAAGTCTTGGCACAAGATAAGTTTCGTTATCAGTGAAGGATGTACGCAACCCACTTGTACGAAACGGGGCATTTGATGCTGACCAATTAATTTCCGTGCGAGTTGCCCATTGATTAGCTAAAAGAGCCAGTATCCCATTTTCAAGTGCGGAGGCGTTTGCAAGTGCCATTATTCAACCACGACTAAATCGTCAATTGCCTTCAACCTTTTGCGGAAGTTTCTTTCAGCCCTTGCGACGAATCCTTGGTTTTGGGTGGAGTGTCCCTTCTCCAATCGTTTCGCATACGGGAGGTTGTTGGAGATATACAAAGCTGAATCGTCTCCCAACTGACGCACTGCATCATTCCCTTTTTGAATCTCTTCTTGTGTTGTTGGTTGTCCAAAAGTTTTGCTGGAAGTTGTAACGGTTTCTTGGTTTTCCCTCTTTGTGGAAATCATCCAATTGCTGCGAAATCGCCCAGTAAGTACGGGGCTTCCCACAAGTATCTCGTCATAAGCCGCAAAAGACGCAACACGGACTTTTTTTAGCTTCTCCTTTCCATATGCTTGTGCCGCTTCTTTCAAGGTTTTCTCAAAGGATTTACGATTCTTTATTGGCACATCAGTTCCCAAACAAGTTGGCTGTTGCCCAATCGTGTTATGTCAACATTGAAAATCCCGTAAGTGCGGGAGTTGTAATCCAGCCGCACACCGACCAGTTGGCTTGGTGTCAAGTTGTGCATGGGTTGAACTAGCAATTTTACAGTCCCGTCTTTTCCTTCAATTTTATTAAAATCTTTTTCTTTTCTTTGAATGACCTTGATAGAAGCTTCAGTTGAACCAGTAAAAGTTCCAGCTGTGGGGTCATAATAATTCCCGTTGCTTATAGTTCCTGTGGCGGGGGCAAAAGAACCTTGTTGACGCAAATGAATTGTTGCCGTACTTGCCACTTGAATTCCCGCTACTCCTGCATCACTGAAAAGGTTTCCAATTTCTTTTTCTATTAAGGAAAGCAAAGCCATTATGCGACTTTTAATTGCTGAAGGGTTGTCTCTTTGTTTTTACGAAGCGCTTGCTTGAAGGTGCGCCAAATCTTTCCCGTGTCCAGCCTTGTTGAATCTTGCCCTTTGGGTTTGATCTTCAAACCAAATTGCGGCCAACGACGAATAGTTTCCTGTTGAATTTTGCGCCTACGATCATCTTGATCTCTTACTTCGGTAAAACCTCCCGCATTTTTTCCAACTGGAGCCATGTCAAAGTTGAAGATTGAAAAAGAAATCGTACACCAACCAGCCGTCAAAATTTGCAGATTGAAATCCAAATCCGTCTCAGTCCCTTTGTGGTATGTAAAATCCGCAAGGTTGTTTGAAAGATAACACCCGTAAATCATTTGATTGAGGCGAAAGGCTTTTCTATCCATTGGGGCAAAAACATGAGCCTTCAGCCCAACGGCACCAATATTTGTGAACTGAGTTGCAAAGTCTTCAATCTTTGAGAATGCGAATTCTGGATTGCAAGGTCGGTTTTTCTTGTTGGTGACTTGATAAATCTTCCGAATATCATCATCCAATTGCCAAAAATAATCGTCACCGTTTGCTCGACTAACTTCCCGCATTTGGTTGCGAGTAAAATAATCACTGCCGTACTTGCTTCCTCCTAGATTATGAACTTGTCGCTTCCCCCACCGTTTGCAGTAAGCACCGTACTCATGAGCTTCTACGAAAAGAGTGTACGGAATTTCATATTCTGAAAGGAGGTTTGCTGTTTTGTTTTCAACCCGTCCCAATGACGGAATGTAAATTGGAAAACGCACTACCCTCTTCGCCACCGCAATGGGGCGGTTACTTGATAAAGGAGACTAACCACGGAAGCGATTGATGCCCCGCCTGCTGACTCCATCAATGAATCCTTCAGCCCCGAATATTCAATATCAATCAGCCCATTCAGCACGTTCAGGCTTTTGATTTCTTTTCCATCCAAGGCGGAAGAATCCGGTTTGTTGTTGTAAAGAAAGACAAGCAGCTCCAATTGTGCCCGCTTCACGTTTTGCGGGATTTCATTCGCAACCAGAACTTCTTCCTCATCCAATGGGTGACGGTTGTAATACATGCCTGGAAGCTTGTAATACTGAAACCCAATGAATTCTTGACTACTCACGACCCTTGGAAATTCAAGGGCCTGAGCAGTGCTTTGTCGCATGCCACGGTAAGTCTTGAACCTATCAAGTGCCCGTGTGGAAAACTTGAGCCAGTTCTCCTTGGTTGTTGTGTCCAAGGCAGCCCACACCGTGGAAAAAGTAGGATCAGCACCAAAGTACCCATCCGCTTCAGCTACCCCATTATAAGTATCGGAGGCGGTCCCTCCAATGGACGAATCAACTGCCATGTAAACGCCTGTTAGCCAAGTCGTTGCTCTTTAAAACGCTCATTTATGTACTGGTTGACTTTGTTATTCGCTTCTTGGGTTGCGAGTTTTTTTTTTCGTCCTTGGCTTGCGCTTGTGCAAGTACATGCGCTTCAGGATGGGCGTTGGGGTCTGGATTTTCAATCCGCGGCACCTTGTTCACCCTATCCTCTTCAGCCACTCGGAACGACATAATCCCCATGATTACACTCCGGATTTAAGGGCTACCATTGGGATATTTTTTGTTTCAAAGACTTTCGCCCAATTGCCAGCCGTAGCCATTTCCGTATTGGTTGGGGAACTTCCCGCAGGTGTTCCAGCCCACTTGAATCCGTTAGGATGGAACAGGTATCGACGTCTGGTGATCAGCACGTCTTCACTCTTGAGTGAATCACGATCAACTTCAGTCGCATCCGCAGGATCTAGGGAAGCTTGACCAAACCCAAAAGCTCCGTTGCCGAAAACGTAAGTGGTGTACGACCCACTGGAAACTTCAACCCCATCATCCACAAGAATTCGCATTCCCATATATGACGGGAAAGTCAGGGCCAAATTGCTTGGCTCGCTTACATATTGAACCAAGTCTAGTTTGCGGAGTTTGTGGTACACTTGGCTGTGACAAACAATCGTTGCCATTTTGTTGTAGCCGTCACCAATCAAGGCAATCGTGTCTATCAAATCCGTATTAGTAAGGGCCGTTGTGCCGTTGTCATTGGTAAGAGGATCAGCCGCACCAGTTGTTGCCGTAAACAGTGCCTTGAGAATGGACACAACAACTTTTTGTTCTTCTCTTGCCCAATACTCAGCCACCAGATCCCCGATCACTCGCATTGGATCTTCCCCGCTCACATATTGAGCCAAGAAGGAAGAACCCCAGCTTTTCGCACGGTTAAGTGCAACACCAACCTGCTTGTCAGTACCAATGCTGTTGACGGTAAGTGATTGATTGTCCGTAATGATTTCCGAGTCACCAGTTAGGTCTTGGAAGAATGGGAGGTTGTATGTTGAACCTCCACCACTGACTAATTGGTTAAGCGTTGGGTTGGGTGAGATGATCCCGCTACGAAGAAGCTCCGATACGGTTGCGGTTCTCTCTATTGTGTATGGGGTAAATACTTCGGGGACGATAACGTCAGATAGACGAGTTGCTGCCATTTGAACACTCAATTTGTGGGGTTAAGGTCATAAACCTCAGTCCCCGACTGAGTGCCTAGTGCGTCAATTCGTCTCCGACTAAAGAGTGCAGGTAGGCAAAACGAAAAATGGAAAGAACAGTTTTTTTAGACTTACCGTTCCTTCCAGCAGTTGTAAAGAAAAAAATTCACATGGTGTGAACTATCTCTCGTCGTATGAATCATCATTTGAAGGGATTCGCATTTTTCGATATTTGGAAACGTATTCTGGAAACGCCTTCTCTAATCGCATGCTGTTGGGTTTGTCCGCAATGAACCAAGCTTGTGCAAGGGCTTGATGAAACGGACCGCCATGATGCTCCATTGACTTCAGCATTCGTATTTTTGATTTCTCATCCAAATTTCCGCCTTTCTTCAAGATTGGCAACCTTCCTTTCGGTTAGTTGCCTGTGTTCACCGTAATTATATCGTTACTGCCTCACCACTGCTTCTTGTCTCCTTGAGTAATAAAGCCCAAGGCGTACTCAGCAATCTCCGTCTTTGTCATTTCCTGAAGCCCGATTCTTGGGGTTGAGTAGGTTTTTCCGTTGTACTTGTGAGGATTAAACTCCCGCCCGTAATAAGCGTCAGCACTTCCTCTATCAAACGGGCCGCCATGTCGTTCATCCAGACCCAGACCCAGTGAGCCAGGAAGTTCAATCCCATAATTTTCCAAGAAGCTTGGGGAAAGATAATTAAAGCACAAAGCCATATCGATTCTCCGTCGAATGGGTTGTTGATATGCCAAAACGTTCACACCTTGTGAAGATTCAGCCCTAAAGAAACCCCGTAGGGTTTCCTTAGAAAGAATCCTCAGGAATTAAGCAGTGGCTGGGGATTTTGCTTTCCTTGTGGTTTTGGTCTTGGCAGTTATCTTTGGAGCCGCCTTGGTTGCTTTTGGAGCCGCCTTTTTTCTTGAAGTTGTCTTTTTCTCACTTGGCAAGGCCCGTGAAAATTGCTCCTTCAAAATCTCGTTTGTTTCATCCTTAACCTCAACCAGCCCTTTGGGAAGAGCATCCGCATCCGCAATTGCTTGGGCATCACTCCTTGAAATACCTTCCGCTTCAATCTTGGAAACCTTTTCTTCGTACTTATCAGCAAACTGGGTTGGGGTTGGTTTTTTGACCTTCCGCCAATCGTCCTTCAGTGGCTCCAGCACTTGTTCGCCAACCGTAAGCCCTTCTCGCTTGCTCCCTTCCCACTTGGTAAACTGGAAGTTGAAAGCCGCACCATCCTTTTCTCCCGCCTTGGTGTCTGCCTTGCCGCCCCATGCAACTGGCCGATAGATCCCAACACGTCGCTTGCAACGGTGAACCTTCTCGCCTACCTGCTCTTCAATCCACTTGATGACTTCCTCCTTGAAGTCAAAAAAGTTGACCAGCTTCCCGTCAAGGCCAGCAATAATCCAAACAGGTGCTGGGGCTGGATCTTTCTTGACCCGTGGCTTGCGTTCCGCTTCTCCCGTCAAGGCTTTGTTAGCAAGTGCAACTAAGATTTCTTGACTGATTGCTCCGCTATTGTAATCCATGATCGCTTGAATCAATGTTGACTTGTTCATCTCGTTCTCCGATTTGGGTTTGGGTCGCATCACTCGGTATTGAATGAAGCACCAGCCCCTCCTTGAAGGGACTGATAATTCTTCAAGCCACTCGCTCCCATTGTTCATGGTTCGTATCCCATGTGTACTTGATGCCGTCGATTGTGTGGTCGTGTGGTGGGCGTCCAAACCTTGCCCCCGTTCTCTCTAAGCGGAATCTCCATTTCTCAATTTCCTTGAGAGATTGGTTTCGTATCACCATGCCATTGAATCTAATTGTCATATCGTTCTCCGTGGGTTTGTTGGGTTGTCGTTCACACTGTGTGAACTTGTAAAGATCTTAAAAGGCACTGAACTCAAGGTCAATACCTTTTTTTAAAAAAACTGAATTATTTCAGGCTCTTAGGGTTGGAGCCATGCTGTACCTTCCGTGAGGGAAAGCCCACTCGCCTTCGCCTCCCTCCTTGATCCCTACGGTAACGGTCTCACCGTATTGATTTTGAGCCGTCAACCTTTTAGCTGACCGCTTGAGAATCGCAAACCTTTCACCGCACCTTGTTGTGTAGGTTTCGCCAATTTGAAATTTTCGCATCTCGTTCTCCGTGGGTTGGGTTTGGGTTACTTGTGAAGCCCTCCGCATTGAAGACTTCAAAAGTAACCCCACCGTAGTGGGGCTTGGTCGCTTACTTGGTCAAGGTAAAGGGCTTGTTCCAATCGCCCAGTGAAAACCACTCGTAATAGCCAACATCAAAGTAGTCAGTCATGATGTCTGAATTGTCGTGATTCCCTACCGCCTTGTGCATCACTTCTCGCATTTGCTTGAGGATTTCACCGTCTTGGATTCGGTCAAACTGGCAGGGGTGAAACTGCGTATATTCTTCAAAACCAAAGTTCGTAGGCCCGCTCAAAAAATGAATGCTTACACCACTTCCGTGGCGGTTCGTTATGCTCATCTTGAACTGAGGAAAAGCTTTTTTAAGTGCAGTCCTAATTGCCTTTGTGTCTTGTGATGATAAGTAAGCCATGATTTTTCTCGTTTGGGGTTTGGGTTGTTGTTCACACCTTGTGAACTTAAAAAATATACTAAAGTAGAACTGAAAAGGTGTCAACACTTTTATTTAAAAAAATTCAGTTGTTTCAATTACTTAGGGTAATCAATTACCGCTCAAGGTAATAAGTGATTGCATCAATTCTCCAGCATTTCGTGACCAGTACAATTCGTCCGCACTTTCAACTTCCCGATAGCTGTGAAGCATCAAAACATTTAGCATTTCTTCTACAGTTGAAATGTCGTACATCTTGTAAGCGTTCCCTTCTTCTACCAAATATTCCGCATGTTCCTTTTGAGATTCTTCAACTGTTGCAAAGCCCTTTGGGAACTTCATTCGCAAACCTTCAGCTGCTTGTTCTCTTTGCTCCGCGTCCATGTCGCAATTTATGAATGTTGTAAGTGCTGATTGAAAATTGATTTTGTTTTTTCGTAAGTTCATTGTCTTTTCCGTTTGGGGTTTGGGTTGTTGTTCACACCATGTGAACTTGAAAATAATACTAAAATAGAACTGAAAAGGTGTCAATACTTTTTTTAAAAAAAGTTCAGTAATTTCAGCTAGATAGAAAGAAAAGCAAAAAGCTTCCCATCCGCACCAATCAACTGCCATCCTTTCCCGTCCACACCTATCAAAGTATAATCCCTTCCTTCAATCTTGAACGCCCCGTCAATTCTTAATCCTTTCGGCAACTCGGCTTTCCAAACCGCCCGTCCTGCCTTCTTTCCTTTCTCCCCCATACTTGGGGAACCAATCCCAAGGCTGAGTGCTGGTAGGTCAGTGGCTGACTTTGGGGCTTGGGTTAGTGTTTTGATCGCCATTTTATTCTCCGTGGGTTGGGTTGCTTGTGAAGCCTTCAACAATAAAGACTTCAAAGGCAACCCCACTTCCGTGGGGCTTGGTGTCTACATTGATTCAAGGTGTCGGCTAGTCTCATGTGCTGCTTTCCAGCCCTTCACCGTATAAGCCTTGTATTCTATACATTCAGCATTGTGAGTCAGTGATGCAAAATGGTTTTTAGTCAACCTGACAACCATTCCGGTTTGCCGTAATGCTTCAGCAACTTCTTTATCCTTGCCAATGAAGGCGTAGCCGTTGTTGCTTATCAGTACCTTTTCAATTGCCTTCAAGATTGCTTCTGTTTTGTTTGGATTCAACATTGTCTCGCTCCGTCTTTGGGGTTGGGTTGATTAGATTATTTCTACATTCTCAAGAGGGATCGTAATGAATTGGAACCACCCGATCGCCTTCTTGTTGAGAAGCTTGCTGCAAAATTCTTTTTTGTCTTCGTAATCATCTTCGTCATGAACGATTAAATAACTATCGTTGCAATTTGTTGAAGTCATTTGAAGAACTACTGCCTTTCCCGCGAATCGCATGAATCTTGTGTTGTCGACTAGATTCTTCTTGTCTCTCTTCAAAGTGATTTTGATTTCATTATTATTATTCATCTTGTTTCTCGTTTGGGTTTGGGTTGTTGTTACCGTTGAGATAATCATAATGAATTCAGATACTTATGTCAACAAGAAAAGATCATTAAACTGATAAAAAATATTAAGTGCGATTTTATCCGCGATTTTGCGCGGGAGTTTGCGCGGAAGTTTGCGCGGAAGTTTGCGCGGTATATCCAAATTACAAAAGGGAAGTTCCCAAAGTACAAAAGGGAATTCCTCAAGTTGCATTATTTGTCGACAAGTTGTGTTATTTGTCGGTTTCCCTGCGGGACGCAAAAAACCCTACAGCCTTGGTTTTGCCTGACTTTGTGGAAATCAAAAAAGATTCCCCGCGGGAAGATTGGACAATCCCTGCGGGACGGAGGTGTGTTATTCTTGCGGGGGGACTGGAAATTAAAATACTCACACGTGAAAGTATTTTCCGTGCATTTACTTTCAGGTCATTTTATGAGTCACTCCGTGACGCTTAAAACCTTACAGCCTAGATTCTAACTGGCTTTGAAAAAATCGCATGTGAGTCACTCCGTGACGATTTGCGAATCACTCCGTGACGATTAACTTTCTTTTTCTTTCTTCCACTTTTCAACTAATCGCTTTGACCATGCGAATCCTGCATCTCCGCCCCATGCCAGCCACATGACATATCCGTTGGATGGCTTTTCATTATTTCCAAAATTCTTCCCTTTTTTATCCACTTCATGACGGGCGAAAAAGGAGTACATCCGCTTGACCGTATCCTTCGATAAGTTCTCTTTTTTCTCTAACTGAGAAGCCCGTGTCCAACCAACTGGAGTTCCCGCTCCCTTGGCTTTCCCTTCTTTTTTGAAGCGTTTTGCCTTTTTTGCTGCCGCAACCATTCGTCCATTTGGTACAGCCATTGCCCTGTTTCCTTTCTTTGAAAGTTGGTCAGTATACGGCCTAGAATCCAGTATTTGACCGTGTTTTGTCGTTTTGAGGTGTCAATAGGAAGGTATAGGATACGACCAGTTTTGGCCGTGACTGAGAAACGGGACTGTGCTTGATCTAGCTGACCGTTTTCAACCCAATACCTGTTTTGCGGCTTTAAGGTGGGAGGCCCGTGAACGGGCAGTTATGGATTTTTTAATTTTTATCTAAATTTATTTTAGATGCCGTTGCACCTTCTTGGTCATGATATTTTCCGCAATATGGAAACTTTGCGGGGTCTTTAAGGTGGAATAAAATCAGCTGGCAAATCCTCATTCCTGCTGAGATCCGGAGTGGGTTTTGGGATTGGTTCATCAGCTCCAAAGTTATCTGACCACTGAATCCCG
>MDTC01215358.1_pt1 | contig 11424 bp, 12 predicted proteins | sample 811181 | NCBI WGS metagenome assembly MDTC01 (sample SAMN05326644, study PRJNA326480) | marine metagenome | isolation source: seawater | place: Pacific Ocean: North | collected 2011 | reverse complement strand
TGATGTGCAAGAAGAGTTCTTGATATATCATAACCAGACATTAATGGTTAATTATGAAAGATGAGAGCTCTAACCCCCTGCCTAAGGATTTACAATTAAATGATAGTTGGGATACATCTGCTTTAAGAGCTTTAGTCGATGAGCGTTGTCAAAAAGGCAGAAAACCATCACATCTCTTTCTTGGAAGAAATGAATGCGATTTGTTGAAAAAGCACCTAGGAGAAGCTTTTGGTAGTGACTCAGTTTCAACATTCAATGACCTTTATTACATGGGAATGCTTGTTGTAGAACTACAGACTGAGAGTTGTGTGCGTGTTGCCGGGGAGAAATTTATGGATAAGCTGGAAAGGTCTGGATTTGATTTAAAGAGCTGGAAGGATGATGACTTTTCAGAGTGGGAATTGCATTTCGACTAAATCTTTAAAATAACTCAAGTTGATCTATTTCTTTATTTTTATCTGAATAAAAGCGAACTCCAGCACCGATTAGTCTTACGGGTCTCCCCTTTCCTCTGTACCAGGACTTTTGCAATAATTGATTAAACAGATCACTGTTAATTATCGATGAAGTTTTTTCTGAAGTAGTTTTCGTAAAGTTGGAAAATTTTAATTTGATAAAAGCCGATCTAATTTTTCTATTTCCATGAGAGTGTGTCACATCATTTTTGAGTTCCAATAAAATGTGGTGAAGTTTTTTTTGGGCATGATCAAGAGTCATAACGTTGTGAGTGAAAGTTCTTTCCACACTGCATGATTTTCGTTCACGATTTGAAACAACAATTCTGTCGTCTATTCCTCTGCACAGTTTATAGAGATTCGTACCGAATTTTCCGAAATACTTGTGTAGCATTACGATATCGAACTGTTGTAAATCACTACATGTTGTTACATCAAGGGATAAAAGCTTTTCTGATGTCTTGCTTCCAACGCCCCATATTTTATTTACTGGCAATTTGTTCATGAAGTCATGTATTTGATTATTTTTAACTTCAAATTGTCCATTAGGTTTATTCCAATCGCTGGCAATTTTGGCCAACATTTTATTTGGTGCTATTCCAGCTGAACAGGTTAAATTCCTTTTATCAAAGATTTCATTTCTTATATCGCGAGCTAATTCATACGGATTTGAGGTTTTTTCTGATACGTCAAGGTATGCCTCATCTAATGATAAAGGTTCAATGAGATCCGTATATTTTTCGAATATTTTTCGAATTTCTTTTGATTCACTTTTATATAGGTCATGTCTTACAGGCAGTATTATTAAGTTTGGGCATAATTGGAGCGCTTTAAATGAAGGCATTGCAGACCTGCAGCCATATTCTCTGGCAATGTAGTTGCAAGTTGTTAAAACTCCTCTTCCAGCTGTACTTCCACCCACGGCTACCGGTTGATCTTTAAAGCTTGGATTTTCTCTGATTTCGATTGCGGCATAGAAACAATCCATATCAATATGAATTATACTCTTAGCGTTAAATTCTTCATTCAGACCTGACATTTGTCCTTACCTATGAAATCTTTTATGTTTAAATCTCTTAAATTCTATTTATATATAAAAACATGAACTTTAAGTTTATTTCCATATTTTATATTATTCTATCAATCCTATGTAATGCAGAAAACCCAAAGGTATTACTAGAGACTAGCCAAGGTAACGTCACCTTGGAATTGAACCAAGAAAAAGCCCCTCTGACCGTTAAGAATTTTATCAGTTATGTAGAAAAAAAGTTTTACGACAATACTGTTTTCCACAGGGTAATAGATGATTTCATGATTCAGGGTGGAGGTTTCTCTAATGAAGATCCGCCCGCACAAAAGAAACCTGAATCGCCAATCAAGAACGAAGGCAAAAAATCAGGTCTTTCGAACATTAGAGGCAGCATTGCGATGGCCAGAACCAACGATCCTGATAGTGCTACATCCCAATTTTTTATTAATGTTGTTGATAATAGTAAAGGTTTGGACCCAGGCGGATATAGTCCTGAGGGTTATGCTGTTTTTGGAAAAGTTATCAAAGGAATGGACGTCGTTGATAAAATTAAAAAAGTAAAAACAGGAACAAGCCGATTGAAAACTTTGTCAGGGGTTGGGGCTATGAGAGATGTTCCCGTAGATAAAGTAATCATAAAAACAGCAAAAGTGATCAAATCAAAATAAATATGAAAACCGTTTCCTTTATTCTTTTAATTCAAATCTTATTCTTATCTTGTTCCTCTAAAAAGGATCCAGTTGAGAACTCAAACAAAACGTCTGCTGAGGAGGTAACTCCTGAGAAGTCCGTGGCTAATAGTGAGACTGATCAACCTTTGATTGCTAAGGATCCGGAAACTACAGATAATTCTCCACACGTTGTCATGGATACATCAATGGGTGAAATCGTTATTGAATTAGATGCACTCAATGCGCCGATAACAGTTAAAAACTTTCTTAATTATGTCGCATCAAAGCATTACGATAAAACAATTTTTCATCGAGTTATTGATGGCTTTATGATTCAAGGGGGCGGATTTTCCAGTGAAGGCGATGAAAAAGCAACTGATGAACCTATTAAAAACGAGGGAAAAAATGGTCTTAGCAATAAGAGAGGAACAATTGCCATGGCAAGGACTAATGATCCCAATAGTGCGACCTCACAATTCTTTATCAATACTGTAGATAACAGTAGAGGCTTGGATGCAGGTGGTGCGAATGGACCTGATGGTTATGCCGTTTTTGGCAAAGTGGTATCGGGTATGGAAACAGTTGATAAAATTGCTAAAGTCCGAGTTGGGCCCAAAACCTTGAGATCAAGGGCGCCAAATGGTCAGCTATATCCTAGTCCGAATGGAGATGTGCCAGTGGAGAATGTTGTAATTAATTCTCTGACACTCAAAAAGGATTAAAACTAACTTTTAAGATCTAATTTAAGATATTAAGAGCCTGATCGAGTGAGGCATCTTCATGAACGATTGCATGGAGGCTCTTTGCGACAAGGGCTGGTTTTTCGTGCTGAAAAACATTACGCCCGACGGCGACTCCAGATGCTCCGGAATCCATCGCCATTTTGACCATTTTCAGAAGAGCTCTATCATCACCCATCGCAGCTCCTCCCAGTACTACAACAGGAACAAATGATGAATCAATGATTTTTCTGAAATCATTGATTTCCGCATCATGAGGAAAGGCAGTCTTAACTACGTCTGCCCCGAGTTCACAAGCCATTCTGACTGAAAAAGCAATATTTTCAATGTTGTAGTCATCAGGTTTTCCAATACCAAAGGGTAGAGACTCTAGAATTACAGGAAGTTCAGAGTCAATGCACTCACTGACGAGGCTGGCGCATTCACGGTAAATTCTATCTTCCGACTGATGGTGGGTATAACACATGTTCATCACTGCATTAGCGTTAACGTTCAAAGCATCATCGGCTGTAAACGCTCGATAACTTCCATGGTCTTGATTTGATTTGTAAACAGGTTTGTATACATCTGTCCTGAAGCAAATTCCCTTACCAGTTAGCTGATCAGAAAAAGTTCTAGCGGTACCATAATTGACTACAAATCCATCGACAAAGGGTGAGACATCCTCAATCAATTGCCCGGTATCGTTGAGTTCTGGCACTGGTATGACTGTACCATGATCTATAGGTAAAATAACTGTTTTACCATTCTTAAAGAATTTATCCCAATTGAGCCGGAAAATATTATTTTCTTCCATCTTAAAAAAGTTCTCCATTAATAACAAAATGACAAAGAAAAACTTGGATTTCCTTGAAGCTTCGGATATGAAAAAAGGAACCTTATTGATATTTATACCCTTACAAAGAAAATGCCTCATATAGAAACTAACGGAATAAAGATGCACTATACAGAACAAGGTGATGGTGACCCCTTGTTGCTGATTATGGGAATTACCGCACCTGGTGCTGTTTGGGAAGCTCACGCAGAAGAATGGCAAAAAGATTTTAGATGTATTTTGGGTGATAATCGTGGTGTTGGTGAGTCAGACAAGCCTGAGGGTCCTTATACGAGTGAAATGATGGCTGACGATTATGCAGGTCTCCTTGATGAATTAGGTATACAAAGCGCAAGAGTGGTTGGTTGCTCAATGGGTTCAATCATTGCTCAGCAACTTGCCCTTAGGCACCCTGAAAAGGTTAAGAGTGCTGTTCTAATGTGTACTTGGTCTCGATGTGATAGATATGCAGTTTCGGTTTTTGAGCACATGATGAATGCCAAGGCGAGACTGAAGCCTGAAGAATTCATGAAGTTTGTTCAGCTACTAATTTTCACTAAACCTTTCTGGGACAATGATGATTGTTATCAGGGTATAATTGATGGACAGAATGATGCGCGTTTAGGTGCAGCACCTCAACCGGTTCACTCAATGGAAGCTCAAGCTTCAGCTTGCATAAATCATGATGTTTATGCCGATTTAGGTAAAATAGAATGTCCTTGCTTATTGATTGGAGGTAAAGATGATATATTTACTCCAGCCTGGATGGCAGAGGAAACAGCTGAGGCAATTCCTAATTCTGAATTGCATTTGTATGATGGAGCAGGTCACGCATTTCATTGGGAAAAGTTAGACGATTTTAATCCCAGAGTAAGGGATTGGTTAAAAGCAAATTAATAAAAAAGAACAATAAAAATTATGGCTATAAAATTTGGCTCAGAAGTATACACATGGTTTATGGATGGCTATGGTGAAGGTAATGATAATAAACTGCCACATATGGCAAAAATTATAGGTGAAGCTGGTTTTGCCGGCATTGAACCAATGGTTCTTGAACCCTACGATACTTATTGGATGGGCGATTGCAAAGATCCTCAAAAACTAAAGGATGCTCTAGATGAAGCCGGTATTGAGCTTGCGGCTTTAGCATTAATCTGCAAATGGGATGAAGAAGAAGAAACAGAATCAGAGAGAATTGCAGCTGACTGGACTATTGAGACCCTAAAACTTTTCCCTGGGGCTGCTTTAGGAACTGTCCCCCTTCCTGATGGAAGACATAACTTACAACAGAGAAGAGTTAATTTAGTTAACAATGTAAATAGAGTTTCTAGAAGAGCGGCCGAAGCTGGGTTGAAATGCTCTTTTCATCCTAACAGCCCACCACCTTCACTTGTCAGAACTCAGGATGACTATGATGTTGTTTTAAATAGCCTAGATCCCACCGTTACGGGATGGACGCCCGACGTTGGTCACATTGCTCGTGGAGGTATGGACGTCATAGACACAATGACAAAGTGGGGGCATTTGGTTAATCATATTCATTATAAAGATTTTTCAGGTAATGGTCCCGAACCATGGGCTCAGATGGGCAGCGGAAAACTCGATTTTCACAAAATTACTGAATGGCTTACTCTTCGTAATTATGAAGGTTGGATTATTTGTGAGGATGAGGCAGAGGTTGCCATCAAAGATCCAGATGGAGTGACTTTACAAAATGGTCAGTGGTGTAAAGATAATCTTTTCCCAATGGTCTAAAATACTCACTGGGTAGAAAATAATTATATAATGGCAAATTTTGCTATCGGTTTGGACTTTGGGACAAACTCGTGTCGTTCAGTTATCATCAACGTTGATAATGGTGAAGAGCTTGCGACAAGCGTATATAGTTATCCATCCGGTGAACTTGGTATTATTACTGATCAAACTGACCCAAACGTCGCCAGACAAAATCCACAAGACTACATATCAGGTCTAGAGTTTATCATTAAAGAATCTCTGAGCGGAGCTGAAAGAGATTTTCCTGATTTTGATTCAGATAATATTATTGGTATTGGTGTTGATACAACAGGAAGTACACCAATTCCGGTTGATGCTGAATGCAGGCCGCTTGCGTTAAATGATCAGTTTAAAGATAACATCAATGCCTTGGTATGGTTGTGGAAAGATCATACTGCATACGAGGAGGCTGAAGAAATCACTAAGCTTGCTAATGACATTAGACCGCAATTTCTCGAAAGATGTGGTGGGACATATTCCTCAGAATGGTGGTGGGCAAAGATACTACATCTTAAAAGAATAGCGCCCGAAGTTTTTAATTCGGCCCATTCATTTCTTGAACATTGTGATTACATTCCTGCATTACTTTCGGGTGTTAATGATATTTCTCTGGTTAAGAGAAGTGTTTGTGCGGCTGGGCATAAAGCGATGTATTGCCCTTCGTGGGGAGGTCTTCCTGATAAGGAATTTCTTGGATTGCTTGACCCACAGCTGGAGGAATTGAGAGACAGACTGTATGAGACAGCTTACCCGTCGAATCATGCTGCTGGATCTCTTTCGTTAGAGTGGTCAGAAAAAACGGGGCTTCGAGAAGGTATTCCCATTGCAGTTGGAGCCTTTGATTGTCATATGGGCGCTGTGGCTTGTGGAGTTAAAGAAGGTGTATTTACTAAGATTCTCGGTACCAGCACCTGTGATATTACAGTAGTTCCTGAATCTCAAAATGTTGATCATATCCCTGGTGTTTGTGGTGTTGTAAACGGTTCGGTTCTTCCTGATCATTTCGGTGTTGAGGCAGGACAAAGTGCCGTTGGTGATATTTTTCTATGGTTGGTAAATAACATAGTCCCTGACTCGTATGGTTCGTCCATGGATGAAAAGTTTGAAACGATGGAGAAATTGATGTCCAATGATGCTCCTGGATCATCTGGTTTAATTGCGCTCGATTGGAATAATGGAAATAGAACAATTCTGGTTGATGTAAGGCTTTCAGGTTTACTATTGGGTCAAACTTTACATACAAAAGCTCATGAAATATATAGAGCGTATATTGAGGCTACCGCATTCGGTGCTTTAACTATAATCAATAGGATTGAGGATTATGGTGTAAAGATAAAAGAAGTTGTTACAACTGGAGGACTATCTGTTAAAAATACCGTTTTGATGCAGATATATGCTGACATTTTAGACCGCCCTCTCAAGGTTGCTAAGAGTGATCAGACTTGCGCTGTTGGAGCTGCTCTCTTTGGTGCGAGTATTAATGAGGGTTTTGATATTTTTGAACTAAGAGATAATTGCGCATTAATAAGGGATAAAATATACCAGCCAAACCCAGAGGCGGTTAAAATTTATAGAAAACTATATTCTTTATATACAGATCTTCACGATGCATTTGGCACAGAGAAGTGGCAGGGAAATCTTTCGAGAGTTATGAAAGATTTGATTAATCTTAGAGAAGATCAGCGTTGATCTAGATCTTCATTGATTAAATATGATATCCTTTTATTTTTATCGGATTTATCACTTAGTTTTTTGAGGATAAGTTTTGAAACAACATCCTCTAGAGGAATCCCCTTTTCATCTGCAATTCTCTTGAAACTAAGATATTGAGTTTCTGTGAGGCTAACTTTTAATGGCTTGTTATTTTCATTCAGCAAAAAGTCCATATATGAGTAATTAGTCTAAACATTTGGATTTTAATGTCAGTACTAATTTTTTTAAATGATTCGCCTCAAATATAAAAATAGATGTATGTCACTAGTTATTAATGTGTTGTGAAGCGACTAATAAGCATTAGAAAAATATTTTTAGTAGTTAATTAAACTGCCTCATTTAATATAGCAGATTCTATAAAATGGTTAATTACGAAAATATAATAAATTATCAAATAATTACACCCATCAGGAATCGAACCTGAACCCGCGGCTCCGGAAACCGCTGTACTATCCATTATACTATGGGTGCAAAAGGTGTTTTAATAATAGCAATTAGATCTGGCAAATCAAGGCTTGGTAATAAGCCAGAAACATTAGACTTTACAGTCTCACGATCCAGAGATTTAGTTCTCACCCCCCACAGCTAAGTATGCCACAATCCGAAGAAATCATCGTTATTAAATTTGGCTCAGGAATTCTTACCCATCCAGATGGGATAGCTTTAGACGACACCCAGTTTGATGGCTTGGTGAATGCCGTCGCTAAAATTCACAAGGTTGGTAAAAGACCTGTCATCGTTTCAAGTGGAGCTGCAGCAGCTGGTATGATGGCTTTTGGAATAAAAGAGCGCCCTAAAGATTTATCTGAACTTCAGGCCTGTTGTGCGGTTGGACAAACAAGGTTGATGCATTTTTATGAAACCTTGTTTAGACAATATGATCTAAACGTTGCGCAATTGTTGCTCACAAATGAGGATTTTTCAACGCCGAGCAGAACATCAAATGTAATAAACACCTTTGATGAACTATTGAAGCACGATAACGTCATTCCTATTATTAATGAAAATGATTCTGTTGCCACAGAGGAACTGAAATTTGGTGATAACGATTCATTATCTGCATCGTTATCAATTATGATTAATGCCTCGCTGCTGATCATTTTAACGGAAGTCGATGGCCTGATGGATTCAGATGGTAATATAATACCAGTTATTCATGATATTAAGGAGGCTTTGAATCATGTTAGATCAGAGAAAGGAACATATTCCGTTGGTGGAATGGCCACAAAATTAGAAGCAGCAAGCCTTGCTTCTCGGTCCGGAATACCAACTATGATTGCAAATGGTAGAAAAATTGATCAGATCGAACAACTAATTAATGAAGAAGGTGTATTTACAAAAATAAGTATTGGAAATGAGTAGCGAAATCAAAAACGAAATTACAAATATGGGATCTAATGCTTTAGAAGCTTCTAGAGCTTTAGCAAATCTTAGTAGTAGTGAAAAAAACAATATCCTCCTAGCAATGGCCGAAGGGATATTATCCGATGCTGATAAAATTATCGAAGCAAATAATATTGATCTCGAAAACGCTGAGCAAAATAATCTAACTAGTTCTATGATAGATAGACTACGGCTCGATCAAAAGCGTGTTGAAGCTATAGCTGACGGAATTAGACAGGTTGCAACTTTACCTGATCCTGTCGGTGAAGTTATGGATGAATGGAATAGACCTAATGGAATTATGATTAAACAGATTCGTGTTCCCATTGGAGTTATTGGAATTATTTATGAGTCCAGACCCAATGTAACTAGTGATGCTGCTGTGTTATGCCTAAAAACAGGAAATGCCACTATTCTTAGAGGAGGAAAAGAATCTATTAATTCTAACATTGCTATTAGTGATTCTCTTCAAAGAGCTGGTGAGAGTGCAGGGTTGCCTGAAAACAGCATTCAATTGATCCCCTTCACTGATAGAGAGAGTGTTAAACACCTTGCAGAAATGGACGAATATCTTGATCTAATTATCCCAAGAGGAGGTGCAGGTCTAATAGAGGCCGTCGTTTCAATGGCAAGGATGCCTGTGATAAAACATTATGATGGGATTTGTCATACCTATGTTGATGACGAATGTGATTTGGATATGGCCAAAAATATTGTCATTGACGCAAAAACCCAAAAACCAAGTGTCTGTAATGCTCTGGAAACTTTATTAGTTTCTGAAAAAGTTGCCTCAACTTTTTTGCCAATGATTGGCAAAGAGTTAAACGATAAACAAGTTGAAATTAGAGCCGATGATAGATCACGTGATCTGTTAGGAGTTAATTGTGTTGATGCTACGCCAGAAGATTGGACAACTGAGTATTTGGATTTGATCGTTTCTGTTAAAGTAGTTGATGATGTTTATGAAGCAATTAATCACATTAATCATTATGGATCACATCATAGTGATTGCATCATTACTAACTCTAAAGAAACTGCTGATGAATTTTTAAACAGGATAGATTCAGCGACTGTTTTTTGGAATGTTTCTACCCGATTTAGTGATGGGGAAGAGTTTGGATTTGGTGCAGAAATCGGAATTAGTACCGATAAGCTTCACGCCAGAGGGCCCATGGCTCTGAGAGAACTAACATCCTATAAGTATTTGATTTCAGGAAATGGCCAAACCAAGGCCTAGGAAATTTCATCTTCCTATTGTTTAGAGGTGGTGAGTATTGATACTGCCAATTTATTTAATGATGTGTCATTAATTCTATCAAGTTTATAAACGTTTTCAGACGGTTGGCTATATGTGTTGCGTCTGGAAACGCTATAGGCAGGATCATAGTGTTTTTCTAAAATTGATAAGACGAAATTTTTGAATTCTTTATTAACAATTAAATCCAGCCAGGTGTCATAAACTTTTTGAGGAACCAAATGTTTTATTTTTGTTAATTTTGCTAAAAGTGATTCAGGGCTTTTTATAAAATATTCGTATTCTTCTAAAAGAAATTCTGCCCTATGACAAATTGGAGCATTGATTTCGATCACTGGTGACGTCTTCATTAATGACCAGAGACATGCGGGGATTTGTAATGATCCAATCCGTGAACTTTCTGATTCTAAATAGGTGATTTTTGAGGGGTTTAATTTTTCTAAGGATTCCAAAATTTTCCTTTCAAACTTTTTTTGGCTAGGTTGTTTTAAAGCAATGACATCACCCAATGCAGAGCCCTTATGAGATGCAATACCTTCTAAATCCAAAACTTGGGAACCATTGTTATGTAAATGTGAAAGGAGTCGAGTTTTGCCTGAACCTGTGAAACCTGAGATGATTTTAAAAAGATGTTTATGAGTTAATTTATTTTTCAAGTCATTGACTATCTTTTTCCGATAGGCTTGGTATCCTCCCTCGAGTAAAACAGTTCGCCATCCAATTCGATTGAGGATAGTTGCCAATGATCTTGATCTTTCTCCCCCTCTCCAGCAATAGACCAGACATGAATAATTTTTCGTTTTATCAAAGAAGTGTTCTCTAAGATGAGCAGCAATGTTATTGGAAATTATTGCGGCTCCTTTCCTTCGTGCTTCGAAAGGGCTTTCTTGTTTGTATATTGTACCTACTAGTTCTCTCTCCTTATTATTGAGAACAGGGATATTAAGAGCACTTGGAAGGCTGTCTTCTTCGTATTCCAATGGAGACCTTACATCAATTATTTCATCAAAGTCTGATAAATTGACCTTGTCTGCTTCAATTGAATGTAATTCTTTCATCTGAATGTAAACAGTATCATAGTTTGCGAAGTTAAAAGCAATAGACGATTATCATATTGCGGAAACAATGGATATTATCATCACAGGATTAGGATCTTTAAGTTCAGGCTGCCAAGATGCCAGCTCGCTATACAAAGCATCTATTGAATCTACCGTGAATAGCCACCTCATGGAACTTCAAACACACAATGGTATAATTCACATGCCTGTCTGTTCAGTTCAAGATGATCTCATTGATTTAAATGCACTCAAGGAGTTTAGAAAATTAGACAGGACATCTCAACTTGCCATTCATGCATCCAACCAAGCCTGGCTTTCATCAGGGATAAAAGAAAAAAGTGTCGCTTCTGAAAAAATTGGTGTTTTTATAGGTACTTCAAGAGGGCCAGTTGGTAAATGGGAGCAGACCTTTGAGAGACAAATATCTGGCAAAAGACAGCTTCCATCTTTTTCTGCTGCAGGGACTATTGCTGCAATAAGTGGTTCCGTTTCTCAATGTCTCAATGCTTCGGGGCCATCATTAACTATA
>MDTC01150284.1_pt1 | contig 11424 bp, 2 predicted proteins | sample 811181 | NCBI WGS metagenome assembly MDTC01 (sample SAMN05326644, study PRJNA326480) | marine metagenome | isolation source: seawater | place: Pacific Ocean: North | collected 2011 | reverse complement strand
GCAATTACTCCACATGCATTAAAAAGGTTTGTCCATGCAGTGTTCTGACTGTTTGAAGTACCACCTGTTCTACTCCAACTAAAACGCAACATTCCACCTGCGTTAAAAAAGTATCTCAATTGATTTGCACTTGCAAACGTAAACGTTTTTGTTAATACTGCACTTGCAGTCCATGTTGCAGTGGTTGTTGAACTTACGTCTCCATCATTTCCGCTTGCGACTGCATTAAATCTGTTATCGCCTGTTACTGCGGTAACATTTGATGATAAAGCGGCATATGCAGCGATTGTATCACCTGCACTTGGATTTGTTATTGATGTAATTGTTGTTCCTTGATGTGATGCCATTACGCCTATTGGAGTTAATAGGTTAACCCATTGCGTTGCACTAATTGTTGCACCTGCACTCACTGCCGAAACAGCTGATTGGCCATATCCTTGCGTTGTAGCACCAGTGCTATAGGTTCCATTTACGTCATCTTTGAATCCGTTATAGTCATCATCAAGTATGGTGTTTCCTGAAGAGTATGTCATTTAATTTTGTTCCTTTTTAGTCTCAATGCTTCTATTCGTATTTATAACTGGTTACGCAATTTTCACAATCGCTTCTACAGAGCCAAAACCCTCGTCTGTTTTGCTTTCTAGAGCTCGTCCAATAACATTAAAGGCAGTAACTTCATCTAAGTTTGCTGACCTTGCCGCACCATTTCCGGCACTCACAAGTCTGTCACCTTTTGTTACAAATCCTATTACGTTTACAGGAACTCTTCCACTCATTGCTATTGGCGGATGTGTTTCATTTGTTCCAGCACCACCGTTCATCAAATAAGCTGCCTTTGTTGACACAACTCCAAATACTGTATTGCTTAAATCATCTTGACAAATTGTAACTTCGTTTACACCACCTAGCTCAACTACTGTTCCTGGAGCGTATTCTGCATCTGCATGAAAACGTTCTGCCATATCAGCATATTGTGCTGACGTTGCAAGAGCATGAATAGTGTTAAATGTTTGTCCCGCTGCTCCAATATTTCCAACGCCGTTTGTTCCACCGTTGACTATTGCAGTTGCTCCATCTGCTGAGTTAATAGTTAATGTTGTACTAAAAGTACCAGCAACACCGCCGGTAATAGAACCATTATCAATAATAATAGCACCATCTGTGATAGAACCTGCAGTTACTAAATTTCCACCTGAGACATTACCAGTTGCCGCTACTAGTCCTCCAGTTACTAAATTACCACCTGTTACATTACCAGTTGCTGTTGCAGTTCCTGCAGTGATTAAATTTCCAGCAGTTACATTACCAGTTGCCACTGCACTTGTGTTGATGGTTACAACTGATGTTGCACCATCAATTGTTACTGCGGCTGTTGCTACGCCACCATCGTTTACACGTAATACAAGATCACCATCTGATGTTGTGTTTTCTAAACGAACCTCTGTTCCGCTTACATAAACACGACCGTCACTGTCTCCACCAACATACAATCCAGTATCACTTAAAACACTAATACTTGTGTTATTGCTAGTGGCTGCATCTGATCTCATGAATGATAAAGAATCTAATGTGTCTAGTTTATCTGCATTTGTAGCAGTTCCGTTGAATACTGCGTTTGAAACAGTTGTACTCATATTTAAACCAGGGCCAATTGTTGCAAATCCACTTATTGATGCTCCTGGAGTAAAGGTAGCATCTTTAGAGAATATTGAAACTATGACGTTGTTTACATACATTTGCACAACGACGTGATCGCTTGCAACGTTATCTGTAATTGTTGTTACAATTGCACCGGAGGTTCCTTGTCCACTTGATGATGCAGGCCCAATGGTTATAAAAGTACTACCATTGTATGCTTTCAACTGATCGTTTGTAGTGTCAAACCACAAATCACCACTTACATTGCTTGTCGGTGTGCTTGTTGAAGCAATAGCACCTGATAGTGATTTAAATATTGTACCATTATAACATTTTATTATGTTGTTTGTTTTGTCATACCAAAGTTGCCCTGTTAAAGGTGCTCCTGGTGCACTGGTATTGGCTGCATTTTCTAGCAGTCTTACAAAGTTCTCATCTAAGAACTCACCGTAACCAGCGTAGTTTTTTCCAACTAGCGTTTGACTTGAATCTGTATTAATAGTACCATCCGCAACTACTGCAAATATTGTACCATCTGTTAGGTTAATGGTATATGCCATTTTATTTTACTCCGTTTTTACAAGTGTATTTATTATCTAAATAATATACCACTATTTATGTAGAACTAAGATTGGTTAATGTCTGTATACGCACAGTATAATCAATCTGTATCTGTCTGTTTAAACTCTTCTGCACTGGGTGAAAAATCACATGTGTAATCAATCTCAAATCAGTTGCACTTCCGTTCCATGTTTTTAATCCTAGCTCGTCGAATACATAATCTCCATTGAAATCAGTAGAGTTATCAAATGCCTGTTGTCCTGACGGTTCGCCGTAGTCTAATAAGCAGCTTACTAAAATATCTGTGTACACTTTACCTGAGGTATGTGTAACTGTTAAGTTGTTGCGACTGGTGTCGGTATTAGCTGAACTATTATCATCAACAACTTTTGAATATGTTGGATTATACAGGTTAGCATTTTGTCCTGTTGTGTTAGGTGGCAAATACGTTATAACACCAGTTGGATCAACACTACTGCCGCCATTTCCAAATGCCATACTGTAAATTTGGCCAACTGCCTTATTGGCTAAACTATTTGCCAACGCTTCACTTATATTTTCATAGTGAATTGCATTTCTCTTGTCAATGATAACTTCACCACTATTAGGATCAAAGATCTTAATATGACCACTGATAGCAATTTGTCCATTTTCGTTTGGACGTTTTTCATCAACTGATTCTGTCACTAGTTCCTCATCTGCATTTTCTTGTTCCATGCTGTATTTACCTTCTTAACTCTGGGCTTTCAAAAACAGTGCCGCGGGTGTAGTTTGATCCTGCAATGCAATTCCGTTGCTTGCAGTACTCGCTCCTTGTGCATACATTACTTGACCTGATACTATTGAAATTTCAATTTCACTTCCGTTTGCTGGAGCGACAGTAAAAGTAACTTCAACTTGTGTTGCATCAACTTGTGTTACTGTATAATCAGTATCTGGAATCATTTCTGCACCACCAACACTAACTCTTACTGCTTCGTCTAGTTCAGTACTGTCTAATGTTGTCGGAACTACAATTCCTGTTCCTACAAATGTTTTAGTTGTTCCATCACCAGTATTGGTTGCATCTGTTGTTGTCTTCTCTTGATATGTACTAGGTATTTGCTCACCAGGGCCAATGTCACTTACTGTGTCACCAATCGCATGTGCATACACACCAGTTCCAGCAGTACCTCTACGCAATCCACTAACAGTATTATTACTGGTGTTTCTAGTTCTGTAGGTGATTCTTTCCCCACCGACCATTAGTTGACCAAAAATGTTACTTGCAAGATTAGGCTCACTGAGTTTGCTTACATCTTTAAGATAAACAGTATCATCAGTTATTGCTAAGTCTTGACTTAACTCCGTGGTATTTCTAGTGCTTAGTCTTAGTATTTTTTGATTGCCTAACATATCTTGGAAGATACGGAAGTTCAAGCTGTTTGGCACAACTGTATTTGTAAACATGGTTACCACTAACACATCAGATGCATTTAGAATACTAAGGTTAAGAACAAGAGTACTAAGTCCATCACTGCCAGTGGTTACGAAAAAGTCAACTGAGTTTTGTAAATAATTACCATTCAGTGAAACAATCAATCTACCAGTGCTTGTTACTAATCTTCCAAGAGCAAAGTTGTTTGTATCAATTGTTGATCCAACAGTTTCATCAAATTTACTTGCATCATATGCATCTTCATCATAGGCTATTCCTGTTGTGATACCTTGTGTGGTAGGACCAACGTAAACCTTTGTCATAATATTTTGTTGAGCAGTATCATTAAATGTTGTTACATCAAACGGTGCCCCACTTGCGGCAGTAACTCTTAGATTTAAATCAGCAGTGTTGATAACAGTATAATCAGATTCAGTTGTTGTGAATATCTGTATTTGTGCATTAGCGGCCGGTAGTGATTGTGTATTAAATTCTACATACCTATCACTGCTACCGTCCCATGCACTCAGTGTCCAGTTCACAGATACAAATTGTCGCACATTATCAACATACACCAAGACATCACTTTCTGAAATCAGAGCTTGATTTGTTTTTCCTGTTGTACTAAGATAATATGGTCCAAGACTGGATCCATCACCAGCATATTCTATGCCTTCTGGTGGACGAATTCTAAATCCATCTCTATTAACTATCATGTTAGCAATATTTGTGCCTTGTAAACTGTTTGTCAATGCATATGTTGGTGTTCCAGTGACATAGTTAAAATACTGAGCAACTGGTGTACTCCAGGAATATTGTACAGGAGTTGTTGTTCCCAGTGCAACTATGGTTACCATCTGTGTGCCAGTGGGTTGTGTGTTGAATGTAACTTCAGTTGCAAAACTTCCTGAGGCAGCATATGTGTAAGCAGTTGTGATTTCACCATTGACAAAAATAACCATTTCTGCAATGTCACTATAGGTTACTGTGATAATTTGTTTTGCATCTGTAATAGCACTTCCAACAAAACTTTCTTTGTAAAGTTGTGATCCGCCACCTAATCCGTAAACCTTAACAGTTATTGTATCTCCAGAACTGGCATTTGCAGTAGCACTAACCGCAACAGTCTTGTTCACCCAATTTATTGTATAGGCTGAAGTTGGAAGTACTTGTGAATTTGTAGTGTTAACAACAATAAGTTGAACAGGATGTTGTATTAGATTATTGAAATTTATTGTTACACCAGTTGCAGAGAATACATCACTTATAGTTTGTATTTCAAATCCATGTCCATCACCATTCCAATCACTACCTGGACGAGTGTAAACCTTCAAATCAAGTGTGTCAAATTCACTACCAGGAATCAATTCTTCTGGAGCATGTGAACTATATGTGTCAATAAATCCGCCACCTTCGACATTGATATCTGTAGATCTTGTACCTAAGTAAGTGTCTGTAAATGCACTTTCGTATATAACATCAAGTATTTCTGGATCGTATGTTGGTAATCCCTCTGGACCAAAATCAAGGTTATCAAATGGGTTTACATCAAAGTTTCCTATATCAAAACCTGTGTTTTGATCAAAGTCAGGTCCATCAACTTGCACACCAGGATAATCAATGCCGGTCATAACTTGTGCTAATTCACGTCCAGGTTCATTTGGTCCAGGATTATATAAACCAATTGTTCTGTCTGCGGCATCTAATGTGTCTGGATCAACAATCGTATACTTTTCTGGATCAAAACTACTTCCTGATGTGAAGTCAGTAATGACTTGATAAACTTTTGGTAGGGCAACATTTACCACTCCAACAGTCGGAACTGGAAAACGCACTAGTTGATTTGCAGTGTAGGCAGTATTAGCAGTCCAATCAATTACCTGACTTGTGTATGTGATCCTGTTATAAGCAATTGTAGTTGTAAAGTCACGTACCTGTTGTGTTTGCAAGACTGCAACAGCAGTAGCACCCGTGCCGTTGCCACCTGATATTGTTATTGTTGGTGTTGTAATGTACCCACTACCAGGTGTTATTAGATTTACTCGTATTACCTCACCAGCAGTGTTAACAGTTGCAGTCATGGTTGCTTGTGTTGTTGCATCACCAGTTACAATCACTTGAGGCGGCACTGTATAACCTGTTCCACCTTTAACAACAGTTACACTGTTAACTATTAGTTTGTAATTATTGTACCATTGACTCCAAGGAAATGTAGTCCACACACTTGATGTGCTTGGTATTGCACTCAATGACTTTGGATTTTCACTATCATCTAATATAGGTGATACAAATTGGCTTCTAAGAGTATCGTAGTACGCCGGCAGATCAAAATCAGTTAAACTACCGTTGTAGGTATCTTCGCCTTCGTACCGCAAGTTAAATTCTCTTACCTGAACATGGTATGGTTTTACTTCATTGATGTATTCACTAACAAAGTCTTGATTGTCACGTCTATAAATTGGATACTCAATCAAATCACGTATCTTGTGATTAACATCTATTAGACTGGTCTTGAACAACCAATCCGGAGCTGCCTGCTCACTCATTATAAATTCAAATGATAAGATTAATAGTTCATTTCTAAATTTTTGTAGATCAGTAGTAAATATTTCTTCGTTTAGAGCTTTAAGTATTTGTCTTGTTTCAGTGATTGGTGCTTGATCAAAACGTTGTGCATCAAAAACCTCAACATCAAATCCAAAGTTACCAACTGCATAATCCCAAATAGTATTGTCAACTGCAATTGTTCCATCTTCTAAGAAAACTCTTGTCCATTCACTGGTTGTTGTGCTATACTGATATACTTCTTTTTTACCAAAACTATTTGCTTCCACAGTTGCCCACGCACCATCAACTACATTTTCTAATGCTAACAGATTGCTGTATAACTGTACATCATATGTGCTGGCATTTGCACTGCTATAGGTTGTAAGATCTGCATTTATACCATTCCAATCTACATAACTCCAATACAAATTGGTTTTGTATGTTTGTACTCTTGATAACAGTAGTGTTTCACCTGCTTCAACAGTGTAAATTGACCACAATCCTTCCTGTGTACTATCACTTACCACAAGATATTTGTAACCAACCGGTACTTGTCTTAGGTCTTGGTACGTAAGTTCAGCGTATGTTAATAATCGTTTGTCCCATTCACCACTGGCCGCAGTTGGCTCTGGTTCTTCACTGTTGAGCAAATTAAAACTCTTGCTATCAGATATAGAATACAACTTCATAATATTATTAGCACGAGTCATATAATTCTCAAGTGCAAGATATCTATTAACAAACACACTCTGTCTTGGACGAAAACTAACACCATATTTGTCTGCTACACTTAATGTAGCATCTGGCACTAGGTTACCAAGAGTATCTGCTCCACAAAAACTATCTAAAAATTTTCTATAAAGTCCACCACCTAAGAAACTCTTAGCATCATTCACAGTAATTAAATCATATTCACTATGGACATTATCAGTATTTTCAATCTTATCAAATTCTATGTGTAATATTGTGTCTGTTGCTGATATCAATTCTCTACAGTTGTACAGTGCCACGCTACTGGTATCGATGGCAGCACAATAGGCAATGCCACTTGAACGAGGATTTGTAATATACTGTGTAATGCCACTTGAGCTCAATGTTTTGTTTGGACTTACTGCGGTTAATCCTTTTACCCAGTAGTAGTATGTTGTAACAAATGTTCCAGCACTATCAAGTGAACTGGTAATGGTATAACTTGTGGTAGTGTATACTGTACCCGGACCTTCATACTGTTCTGGAGGTACGCTATTCTCTGTCCATTGGTAACAGTCAACACTTGATCCGTCAAACAGTTGTCCCCAACGTCTTGCTCTGTACTGAATATCGTCTTGATGATAATCAATAAATCTAACAGTTGATAGATCCCACCAAATTTCTCCTAAGTGTTCATCTCTCCACTGTGAACCAAAATTGTTAACAGTGCCTGTATTATATGCGGCTGGATCAACACCACCTGTGTAATCAATATTTGCCTGTGCGGCACCAATTATCTTTCCTTGTAGTGGGTCAATAAAATCTAAATAAGTTGTAACAGTATTGCTGACTTTATTATATGTAAACACACTGTTGAGCAATGATGCATTTACTACTGGAGTTTCATTATAACGTGCTTTCCAACTTGCTTCTTTATTCTCATTGACCAATTGTGTAACTCTACCATAATTACCGGAGCTGTCATTAAGATCATCATTTGGAGCACCAACAAGCAGTACACCATCAACGTATGATACGGAAGAACCAAACTTGTCTAAACTTGTAAGTGTTGTGTCAAAAATTTGTTGTCCATAAACAAACTTGCCCGGGTTGATTGCACTCGGGTTGGCTGCATAGAGATAATCATAAGTGTATGCAACTCCAGATTCATTCAATGGATCAAGATAATTTGATGAACCTGAATCAAAAAATGTTGTGCTTGAGTCAAAAGTTGTTGGCAAAAATGCAGTAGCATCAGGTGCACCAATGACCAATACAGTTGCACTATCATTGATAGTTAGACTAGTACCAAAATGTGAATAAGGCTGATCTAAAGGTGGTGTAATTGTTTGTGCATATACCCATGGTGTTAATCCAAGATCTGTAAATGCAGTTCCTACCCCAGGTGCTACTTGTAATTTTATGTACTGTTCGCCATCAACTACATTTTCCAATGTAATCTGCAGTGCACCGTTCACGCTTTGTGCAGTTATGTTTGGAAGATTAGCAGTGATAATATCTGTAACCAAACTTGCAACAGTTGTGCCTGTGAGTGTTACATAATAGTTGTTGATTCTTATTGAGTTGGAGGCAGTTAACACAGGGTTTGCTACAGTGCCAGTGATAGTTCCAAATAATCTACTTTGGTTAATCCAACGCTCAACACTTCCACCTTCTGGAACAACTGCACTGTCATTTGGCATACTGATATACGCACTACAATTTGTTGAACACATGTCTACAGTTCTACCAAAGAAATAGTTTGCTCCGTTTAGAACACTGTTGAACTGTTGCAGTGTAGAGAAACTGTTTGTTTCAATTTCAATTATGTCACCAACTGTTAGTGTTACTGGATTAAGCGTTGTGCCAATTGTGATTACGCTTCCTGCAACACTGAACTGAGCATTGTTTGCATTGCCGGTTGGAATAAGGTATGTGCCGTTAAGTGTCACTGATACTGGTGTAGTTGGTGTAACACTGGTTGTGTATGCAACAGTTGCGGCATTTGATACTTGAAATCTTTCTACACTTCTATCAATTACATATGTTTCTCCAGCAAACGTATTTGTTCCAATGGTTGCATCTGGAGTACCAACTATTATTTGTCTACCGTCTGTTGTGGTTGAAATATCAAAGCCAAATTGATCACTTGCTCCTAATCCTGCGGTAGTAAAGGTGTTGACAAAATCCCAATGTGTCTTTGCATTTATAGTGAGTGTGCCTGAACTTATAGGAGAAAATAATACAACATCTGTTCCTACTATGGTATAATCAAAGAAAGGACGCAATAATTTTGAGTCATTTACTATACTGAAAGAATAGATATCACTGGCAGTAAACAGCGAGCTGAAACTAAAGTTTGTTGTGCTGGTTGTTGGGAAGTAACTTTGACTTGTTCGTCTTACAATTACTAGTTCATCATTTTCATTTGGTATACTGTTGGTATCAAAAACTACTTGTTGTATACCAGACTCAGTTAATACTATAAAATCCTGTCCAACACCTGGAACTTGAGCAACATTATTTCTGGTTACAGCAATTTGTGTTTGTGCAATTGCATCGGTTGCACTAACTTGTATAGTTGGCTGTATTGCAAATTTTGTTGTAGTTCCATTACCTGTAAATTCTACACGCTGAGTTTGCACATCAACTTTGTTGTATGCATATACCTTGTTGTCTGCTGGTGCACTGATGTACATCCAACGTTCATCATCACTGACAGCAACACTGTATCCAAACTTGTCTTGGTCATTTGTTCCTGTGTTAAAGTGTTGGTATAGTTCATAACTTCCGTCAGCAGTGCTTCTATTAATTGCGGTTGCATAACCTTTGTTGTTTTCTGAACCTGGTGCTCCAGCAATTGCCCACTGTGTTTTTCCAGCGTCAAGACTGAATCCAAATCCTTCAAACTCTAAAGAAGAATTATCCAATCCTGTTCCTGGAGTTAAAATAGTTTTCTGTAGATAGGTTCCTGTGTCGTTTTTGTTAAAAGCATAAACGCCTCCAACATCACTGTCATATCCAGTGGCTCCAACTAACAGTCCTTGATTGCTTAATCCTTGTGCAATTGTAGTTCCAAATAGATCGTTAATAAGAGGTGTTATTGCTTGTACTTCTGTTGGAGTACCAAACGGATTTTGTTTTTCTAAAACCTGCCAATTGCCTGCGCCGTTATCGTCTACCCATACTTGATTTCCTGTTGTAAGGCTTTTGGAAAAACTTAAACCTGCAATATCACTTGCTTGTGCAACACGCACACTTTCAAGTGTGAAACATCTTCCATCACCTGTAATAGTAGTTGTGTCTCCTGGCAGGCTGAGTGTAATTGTTATGGTTTTTAAACCTGGCACAGTATTCACAATGTAAGCACCGTCAACATTTGTATCAAAAAACTTAACGATTATTCTTTGATTGACTGACAATCCGTGATTGGTGTTGAATGTTAGTGTGCATGTGGTATTTAGATTATCAACCACTGTGGCTAAGGTAGCATTTACTAGATTTACTCTGTAAATATTCCAATCATATGAGTTTGCTTTGGCAACCCATATGTTTGTACCAACAACGATATTATCAAGGTTGTTAACAACGTCTGTGAGGTCATTATAATCAAAAACCTTTAGCTCAACATCATCATAGTTTACATATCCAGCACTGGGTAATCCTATATCTTCTGGAATTGTATCTATTGTTGGTAAAATGTTTTTATTAGTAATCTTATAACTTTGTTTCCAAATGTTATCTACAAGTACAGTTTGATCAGCAGTTGAAACCTCACCTGAGTCAATGACTGCAATAGTACTTGGATTGCTTAATAATTTACTTTCATCTGTGCGTAGTTCAAAATAACTTCTGTTTGCATTGGCACCATAGATACCACGTTGTATTGCCCAGTTTTCATAAATCTCATACTCTGCTTGTTCTTTACCAATGTTTGCACTGGTAAAAGTTTTAGCGGCAGTGATTGTTCCTTTTGTTCCTAAGAACTGTGAGTATAATCCAGCTTGTGAAATATCATCTAGGTTTAGATTTTGCATGTACTGTCTTGGACGGAAACCAATAAGCCCTAGTCCTAGTAGTGTTGCGTCACTTTCAAGGTTGGCAGTGTGTATATCATAGTTCTCTTGCATGTTACTTGCTTTGGTTGCAAGGTTAGGTAACAATCCGGTTTGTATTTGTGCATAATCACTCTTGATCCAATCAGCAAATATAAATGTTTCACTTGGTGCTAGTAATCTGGTTGCACTCCAATAGGCATTTTTATAAAGTACAATTTGTCCTTTAGTATATGCAACGTTAGGTATCCATTCGTTGATGTTGTCTTGATTTAAAATAAATCCTTGTGCATCAAGTGTGCCATTCCAATCAAAAACTGTGTTTCCGTTTAATAACAATCTGTTTTGTCTTGCACCAGTAACGGGTTGATATATCAAATCATTAAAGATACTGGTATTATCAAACACAATGATATGCTCGTATGCAGTAAACCTTGCAAGCATATAACTGAATGTTTGATTGTTAACTCCAATTAGTTTTATCTCATTGGCTATTCTTTCAACTGCATAGTCTTC
>MDTC01138568.1_pt1 | contig 11428 bp, 8 predicted proteins | sample 811181 | NCBI WGS metagenome assembly MDTC01 (sample SAMN05326644, study PRJNA326480) | marine metagenome | isolation source: seawater | place: Pacific Ocean: North | collected 2011 | reverse complement strand
TACCGCAGATGCTTTCATGACTATCTTAGAGAAGGGCAAGATTGGAGAGATATATAATATTGGATGTGATGAAGGTATGGAGTATAGTATATTAGAAGTTGCAAAACTTTTGATAAAAAGCATACAAAAAACCGAAGATTACGATAAATGGATTACGTATATAGAAGACAGACCATTTAATGATCAGAGGTATTATATAAGTAATAAAAAATTAAAAGATTTAGGATGGGACTTAAAAATATGTTTTTATGACGGAATAAGTATGCTGATATAATTATCTCTTAAACTGGATATATATATATCCAGTTTAACATATTAAAGATTCTGGTTTAAATGAAAATGACCCATATTTCTATCATAATGGAGTATTACATAAATTACCTTAGTTATTACGAAATCTGAGTTTTTTTCTTCTGATGATTGTCGGCTAACACATATGCCTTATCAAAGTCGCTTCGCGTGATAGAAAATTGTGTTAATATTTTTGCCAATTTGTTGTAAAGATATTCTGGACTGATTATCATCTTCTCGAAGTCCAAAAAAATAGTAGGTATATCAAATTTTACCATAGTTTCAAGATAAGATGCCAATTGTTTATAATAAAGTGTTATTTGTTCGTCTTTATTATTAGCTTTCCATAACCCTCCTGGAACCTCCTGTGTCCCTATTTTAGCTCTGGATTCAGCTGCCTTATCTAAGTTTCTTATAGGAATTATCATATATTCAATCTCATATTTTTGCAAAAATGATGAAATTACCTTGGGATCATCTATTAGCGCAGGCGTTTTTATAATATAACTATCTTTTTCTAATGGAGTAAATGATACTTCTCCTAGTTCTGACTCATTAATCACCATGCTTTCTAGACCACTATTACAATTGTCAAAAATATAATCGTTAAAGCTATCTTTCGTATAACCAGTATCCAGATTTAAACAAGTAAATAAAATCATTAAAAATGTTGTTCCACATCTTCCTGTGCCAGAAATTGTTATTTTTTTCTCCATTTTATATATATTTCGTTTTTATTTAATATTCTTATTACAAACGCTATTATCTATAAAAGTTGTAAAATTAACGTATCTCATTTTCTATACTCTCATATATTCTTAATAATATTATTAATAATATAATTAAACGAACTTAAACGTGTTCTTATAATGTTCTTTTATCATATTAAATATTTTTCTCTCTACTTCAATATTTTCAAACTGTTTCATGAAATTATTAGCATTTTTAACAATTTCTTGACATTTTTCATCATTATTTCTACACCAATCAACAATTTTATCTAAATCAGAATAGTCATCAGCAAGTGGAACGTAGTGAACCCATGGTTCTAATAGTCCTTCCATTAACCAAGATTCTATTTTCGGCGGTGCCATTAATACGACTGAATTACTTGCTAACTTCCAATTTATTCCCGAATCTTTATCTCTACCAGGAATGCTTATTATATATTTGTAATTAAGCATTTCGTGAACCGTCATTGAAGGTTTAAGGTATCTTGAATCCCATCTATCCCAAGTACAAGTTATACCTACATCAAACTTATCTCGCCATTTATAACAAAAAGCCATACGAGTATTTTTCCAATTTTTTGGCTCTTCGCCAGAATCCTGTTCGCCGGTAGGCGCTCCTCTCCATATACATTCGGATTGCTTATCTTTCCATAATCCTTTATAGTTTTTTGCGTCATGTAATCCCCAATGACGGCCGTACTCTAGTGGTCCTATAATTCCGCCTTTCGGATTATCTATATATCTTACTTTTACAATCGCTGGTAAATCATGATTATCTATTCCATCAGCACTAATGGATAAACAAGGAATATCTAAAGCAAAAATTTGCTGAGGCCACCAGAACATTTCTTTCCAACAACCATAGTGAAATGGAAAATCACTAGGAGCAGGAGTATTAGGTCCAGTATAATATATCAGTTCATTCTGTTTGAATTCTTTTGCATGATCGGGTATTTTAACAGTTTGTTCATCTTTCCAGTTTTTTATGTAATAATTAAATCTTTCTCTGCGGTTCATTTTATAGTTAATAAATATTAGTATCTTTAAATTATTCCTTAATATATGTTTAGGAGATTCAAAGGTTTATTTTAACAGAAATTCAATTATAATGTATCATTTATTGCGTGTGTGTATGTTTATTCATTTATATTATAAGTATATAAATGAGTAAACGTAAAATAGTAGTTCTTGGAGCGGGTGGGTTTATAGGAGGACATTTAGTAACAAAACTAAAATCATTAGGATTTTGGGTTAGAGGTGTTGATATTAAATATCATGAATTTAAACAATCTGATGCAGACGAATTTATTATTGCAGATCTCCGTGATCCACTAAAAGTTGATGTTGTTATTGATAGCACAATTGAAGAAGTATATCAACTAGCTGCTGATATGGGAGGTTCTACCTATATTAATACAGGAGAGCATGATTCAGATGTTATGCATAATTCTTGTTTAATTAATTTAAATGTATTAAAAACATGTTCACAAAAAAACGTTAAAAAAATTTTTTATTCTTCATCAGCATGTGTATATCCAGAGTATAATCAATTGGATCCCAATAACCCAAAATGCAATGAAAGTAGCACATATCCAGCTGAGCCAGATAGCGAGTATGGTTGGGAAAAGCTATTCAGTGAAAGATTATATTTTGTATTTAATAAAGATTTTCCAAAACTAGATATAAGAGTAGCAAGATTTCATAATATTTATGGTCCATATGGAACATATGAAGGTGGTAAAGAAAAGGCGCCTGCAGCATTTTGTAGAAAAGTGGCAATGGCTAAAAATGGAGATACAGTGGAAGTTTATGGCGATGGTAAACAAACGCGGTCATTTTTACTCGTAGATGAATGTATTGAAGGAATTATTAGACTGATGGACTCTAATTTTAAAGGTCCAGTAAACATTGGTTCTGAAGAGATGGTAAATATGAATGATTTTATGAATATGATTATTAAATTATCTGGTAAAAATTTAAAGATTAAAAACACTGAATTTAATGGTGTTGGAGTCAGAGGACGTAATTCAGATAATAAATTAATAAAAGAAAAACTAAATTGGGAACCAAATTATCCACTATTAAAAGGCATTAAGATTACTTATGATTGGATTAATAATAGAATTAATTAGAAATGAAGTTAAGATTTATTGATATCTAATTATTCGAATGAATACTGTAATTTTTAGGAACATTTTATAACTTAAAACTACAATTTTGGAAAAAAAATGTTAAAAGTAAGTATAAATGTCGACAACACTTGTTATAGTTTTAAGCGAAACTAGGGCACACGAACTAACCTTTGATAATTTCAAAAAAAATGTCTTAGATGAACTAAGCGCTGATTTATGTGTATGTATTGGGTCTAAACCTGATTATGATTATTCTAATCCATTCTATAAATCAGCCAAATATAGATTTACCTATGATGAACCAGATGATTTTGGAGATGCTTTTGAGTATGCATATAATATAATATCGTCAAATAAACCCAAATATGAATGCCTTGAAAACGTTAATGCTCTACATGGGAAACTACATAAACCAAAACAGTCTAATGATAATATTAGTTACTATGGAGAATATGAAAATAAAATCAATGTTAGCGATATCTCTCATTTTGATGATGATGAAATTGTAATCCATACAAAAGATCTTCCGAGCAATTCATGGAAAAATCAAATGTATGGAATTAGAGTTAGTGATAACAATAATTTAGTTCACGAAGAAAATGTTACGACCTTTAAAAAACCTTTATATTGGCGAGAATTTTTAAAAATAAAGGACCAATTCTTAGGAGGAATTAAAGATAAAGATCACGAGCATCCTGGTTCTGCAGGTATATTGATTTTTTTCAGATGGTTTTTATTGAAAAATTTGTTCAGTAGTGGTATAGTGAATAAATACGACCGATTCGTCATTACAAGAAGTGATTTTATTTACCAACTACCACATCCAAAAGTAGAACTAATGAATCAAAATTATATATGGATTCCAGATTCTGAAGGATATGGAGGATATACTGATAGACATGTTATTTTATCAAAAAATAATATTGAATCTTACTTAAATATATTAAATAATATGGTTCTTCGTTCAAATGAATATTTTATGAAGATGAAACACAAAGATGATTGGAATTTAGAAAGACTTATACGATTTAACTTAGAACAAAACAATGTATTGCATCTTGTCAGACATTTTCCTTATGTTATGTATTCAGTTAGAGGTTTAAATGGAACAACAAGATGGTCAGGAGGAACTTGGTCGGATAAATTTAATTATTATATAAAATATGATAGTGAATATGATAAATCAAATTCTTATAAAGATGAATTTGTAAAATCTGGAGCGAATATTAACGAGTTTTATAAGTATAAAAAATTATATAACTAAACTATTCGGATGCAGGTTCACTTCTGTCACAAGCTAGGTTCCATATGTGGCATGACGCATAAGTACGTTGTAATAAATCAGTCACTATGTATTTAGAATATTTTACTAAGTGTATAAGTTTAGTTCGTTATTATTTTATAATATTACTTATTAAAATGATGAATAATGAGAAAACGTATATTGGTTCTGCTGAAGAAATAATTAAGGAACAATGGGACCAAGGTCATTTTTATTCAGTTTTACCAGAAATAAGAAAACAAACAGAAATTGTAGATAACAAACCTATATTTAACAATATTGATTACAATGAACAATCACATGAAGAAATTTTAGATTCTTTACAAGAAGAATTATCAGATTATAATTTTCCTATTCCAGGTATAGAGAAAGAAACCAATCAAAATATAATTATTAATAACTGTGCTAAGAATAGAGATCTAAATTTAAGAAAAAATATATTTAATTACTATCAAATTAATAATGCATTTGAATGGATGGATGGACGTATGCTATTTTATTTTATAAAAACACATAAACCAAAAAAAATTATAGAAATTGGCAGTGGATGGAGCACGTTAGTAATGCATAATACAATTAAACAGTTTAATCTAGACACAAAAATTATTTGTATTGAACCATATCCATTACCATGGTTACTGTCGATGCAAAAAGAAGGTATAATAGAATTACAAGCAACTATTTTACAGGATACTAATATTGAACTGTTCAAACAATTAGATAAAAATGATATTTGTTTTATTGATTCATCACATGTAGTTAAGCATGACAGCGATTGTCTTTACTATATTAACAAGATCTTCCCTATTTTAAAAAAAGGTGTCTTAGTTCATATTCATGATATTTTTTTACCTTATGAATATCCCGAATCATGGTATAAAGAAGGAAGATTTTGGAATGAACAATATTTTGTATATGCATTTCTCATGAATAATAATAAATTTAAAATTAAATTCGCTAATACTTATGCAACTAAGTTTCCAAAACTATTAGAGATCCAAAAAGACTCATATGAGTTTAAGGTCATTAAAGGCCTGGACAAAACAAAAGCTTTCGGTGGAGGAAGTTTATGGTTACATGTAGAACAAGACTAAATCAGCTTAATCCACTTAAAGAACAACCCTAGCTTTCTGCCGTCGTCTCCTATACCTAGTTCTTTTGGACTTTTGAGATCATGATACTTCATTATGACAACAGCTTCATCTGGATAGTCATTATTAGGGGTTAAAGGTATTTCTAGAACTTGCTCCGACGTTACAACAATAGTAGAATTCTCTGTTTCGTTAGTGTTGATCGTGACTTTTTGTTGAACATTAGGCATAGGAGTGACGTTAAGCAAAAGCCTTCTGGGATCTGTATTTTCGTATTTGAACATTATAATTGAGGTTTCTTGATCAGACCATCTGCCTGTAGACTCAATAGCTGAGAAACCATGGACAAAAAAAGATTTTTCGTAAGAATTAGGATTGTCACATTTAACTATACATTCTGTCTCCAGTTTGTTATAGCAGTAATGTCCGAAAGTCTTTTCTGCTCGCCGCTCTCTTACATTCATATGATATAGGTTTTTCCTGATAACTTTAGAATCTATATTTTTGGTGTTCACTGCAACTATGAAATGAAAAAAACTCTCACCTGTCGCATTCATGTATTCAAGATCTTTCTTCATTATATATTCAACTAATGCTTTGCGAAGAGTTGGATTCATATTAAACAGTAAAGGATTATGTGTAAGGATCTCATATGCAATGGCTCCTCCAGATTTGGTGTGTGTTTGAATATCAAATAAATCATACAGTACAGGTAATATACTATTTGAGTTTATTGCTTCAGTTGGATCGTCTAACATCATCTGTTGGACATCAGGATATCCGAGATGCTTTCTGTATTTTTTATTTATACTATTGTTTACAATGTTCATTGCATTCCATGTCTGTCTAGAATACTGATTACGCTGAGGACCAATATAATCATTATGAATAAAACAACCGTTGGGTTCCAACCATCTAGTTATGTTAACCATAACTTCTTCTATTTTCATAATATGATGACATGCAGCAAAATTAATTACACAATCGAATGTGTTCTCAGGAAAAGAAATCGTGTTGATATCATGTTGTATGTATGTTATATCTCTAGAACCCTTATTCTTGTTGCATTGATCAACTAATTCTTTGATATACTCAACGGCTGTTGCTTTCTTAATAATTCCTGTATCATATAGTTCTCGTTCCACCCGACCATTACCACAATTCAGTATAAGCGCATGTTCAAAACCACTATTACCATTATCCAAAAGATAGTCTTTCCAGTCAATGTCTTGACCAAACAGTCTCTTATTAATTATAGACATACATTCTGGATAATCATTCCAGTATCTTCCAGTATAATACACTTGTGAGTTCTCATTCACAGATGAATTCATTATATACATAGATATTATGAATATAATGAAAATAATACTTATTTCCAATATTTGGGTTCTGGATGATTGCCATTAGTTGGATTATTCTCTACTACTTCTAACCAATTCTCTTTATTTGCTTCATTATAGTTAGTATAAGGCATCCCTTTTGAATAAATTCCAAACATCTTATAACATTCTGCCCCTAAATAACACATATTCTTGTTATCATACTTCTTTCTCAGCATATTGATTATTGGAGGACCATACGCCCCACAACCTAACACTGCGGTGTCAAAGTCGCTATAATTATCGTCGATCTCATTTATTATTGCTTCACATGTCTCTTTGATTGAATCATGTGGATAATCACAACCAATGGTTGTTACAGGTGTCTTCACATAATACATATCAAAATTTGAAACAGGGAAATTCCATGCTGATTGAACACCTCTCTCATAACCAGCACGTATAGAATCTACACCAGAACCGATATAAAGAATCTTCTTGTTTTCAGAGTTCTGTAATATTATTTTCGCTATGCAACCATAGTTATAGTACTGCTTTTTAATATTCAAAGCTGCCCATAATACGAAATCAAAATTCAAAACACAATAACATGATGATATTGTCTCGTCCACTATTAATTCCTTTGTATGGTTGCACCACCAATCCAAAATTTCTTTTCGTCGTTTAGAATTTTTGTAATATAGACCTGCATTAGCTCTCATATTATAATCAATATCATTTTCTCTTCTTAAATGTGTCAATATGTCTAGATTGAACAAATGTTTAATCATAAATGCTGTTTCAACACAACCCATACGACTTGTGATTAATTTGTTCTTTTTCAAGAGTTCAGTAAGTTCGTTTATTTGGTCTTTTGACTCAATTATGTCTGTGTTTGTTATAGTTCCAGTATCATGAACAATGGCGTCATCATCATATGACGTGAGTGGTATTTTATGTAGATTTTGCAAAAACTCTCTATTTGTCTTACAATGTTGCTCGTAGAACATCTTCACGTTCTTCCACGATAAAAATGACATTTATATATATACACACACACATATATATATATATAAAGCTAAACGTAAATATAAGAATCTATTGTTCTAGATCTTTCAATAAAATATGGGCTAATCTCTCATTAAAGCATGAATGAGAGAATTTTTTGATTATGTCTTTGTTTATGGCAATTGCTTTCTCTGACTCTAGTTTATTTGTTCCGTCAACTATTCCACCCAGTAATTGTTTTAACTGATATGTTGTCCTAAATAGAAAACCATTCTCACCATGTTTTATATAGTGGGGAAAGTATCCACCATTCGTGCATATTGGTATGCAATTTTTATTGATGCATTCTATCGGTGATATACCAAAATGCTCAAATGCAAAGCAAACCTTTTCTTCATTCATGTCTATTCCTGTTGCATGGATCACGTATTCGCTTTCTGCTATAATGTTATTTTTTTCTTCCTCTGAACAATCACCAATTACTCTTATTTTTCCTTCATGTTCATATTTCCTTAGATAATTATAGTATGATACATCCTGCACGGTTCCTATTATACATAATTCAAAATCATTACTTGTGTTAGCTAACGCATGAAAAATCTTCAATACGGTCTCATGGCCTTTATTATGAGCGTGTTTACTCGGTATATGTATACGACCTATCATAACAAATGTATTTTTTCTTTTATTAAACTTTGTCGTATCAAGGCTTTTGAAACATGACGGATAGTTTATGCAAACTTTATTGGCATCTGATAATTGTGTTTTATTATTATAATATTTTAATGTATACTCCGAATTAACGATCACGTGATCTATATTGTCTAATTTAATCCTACCTGCAGTTCTATAATAATCAAACGGAAATTGACAATGGTAGATATACTTCTTAGAATTAAAATTATTTCTGAATCTAGGGTGTAATTCATTTCCCATCTCTACGAAATAATCATATGCGCAATTGTTCACCTTAAATCTCGGGATATTCCTCTGTTCAATAACATCTATTTCGGTGTCATTAAAAAATTTTTTTAAGGTGGTAGTAAACATGTTAGGTTCAGTGTTGTTATAGAAATGTATTCTTTTTGCTCCGATCATAATGAAGAATCTTATTACCATACTAAGATAATACTCGCCTCCACCTACAATATACAAAAATGGTGTTATGATGCCTACTGTATCATGTTGCAGCTTTGTATCCGTAACAGTTTCCGCAAGCCAATAATTATGCCCTCCAAGAGGATTAATACCTTTTTGCGTCTCTTGAGAAAACCTCAAAGCTACATCACGATTTGCAACAATGCCAATACCATGATCTATCATTACCTTTGAAAAGTATACGTCTTCTGGGACGACATAGCTATTTGTGTTCTTCATATAATTTACTGTTGACTGCCCTAGTCTTAGTCTTTCAATTTCTGCTATATTTACCTTATCAATGCACTCTAACATCTTACTTTTTGATCTTAATGAAAATCCTCCATTTCCTACTCCATAAGAATTATCATTTTGGTTAGGTGGCCAAGGCGCACCAACATAATCATATTGTAGAAATGGAGTTATCTTATTATGGAATAGCATAGTATCTTCCTGATAAACTAACAATTTTTCGCCTGTAAAATTTTCCCAAAAATTCTTTGTAGATAACAAGGAACTATAGTCGGATGGTGTCAAGTTATCTATATCAAGTTTGACAATTTTGATAGAGCTTTCATTATCCTTACAAATATCAGTGCACATTTTTCTAATAAAATCTTCATTTAAGTTTCCACATACAACTGTATGCGACCATGAAGGAAACTTTATAATTGTATTACGCAGTAGAAACTCCAAGTGGCTAAATTTTCTAAATTCTATGAGTACGGTTTCATATTCTGGTGTTATACCGAACTTAGGTATCGGAATTATTCTGATCAATGATAATAGACTGTTACATAAGTATCGATGATAGTCTTTGGCACTTTTATATCTTTGTATGCAATCTAATAATGTCCCTCCTCTGTTAATAGTTTTTATATGCTTTATTACTGAGAGTCTATGTCGCATCCTATCTTTATCACCGATGTTAAGAGTATCGGTTATTCTTTCTGTCAAAGACGTAATATCTCCTATAGTACTTACGATAGGAACAAAGTCAACTACATCTTTATACCTCTCATAACTTGAGTTATCTTCATTACAAGGTATTTCACTAATAATCTTTGCATACGGTAAGACCTCACTTATTCTAGGTGTCTCCAATATTGCATTATCATAATAATGTATATTCAAAACTATCTTTGCTTTCTTAATTTCATTAATCAAATCATCACCCCATTTATCGTAGTTAATAATCTTAATATTAATATTGAGTTCTTTGAGAGTATTAATTATTCTCTCTCGTCTTGGGTTCAATGCACCAAAGAACAACACATCATATTCCTTGTTAGTAGCCATATCTATCTTTTTTGAAACAGTTGGCAAAAACAATTTAATATTTTGACTTATTTCCGGTTTCACATGTTTTTTCCAAACATTAATATTGCATTCACTATAGTCAAATATGGTGCTTTGTTCTAACAACTGCTTAAATATTATATTATTTGACATTGCATCTAGATATCTAGCGTTCAATTGTCCATCCAAGTTTTGTTCCATCAAATATATAAAACTTCTATCATAAGGGACTTCTTGCGTTAATAAGTGAGGTAAGAATATGAAAAAATGATGATTTTTTTCTACCTTGTAATTTGATCGGTTCCATTCGTGTATGTCCATCAAAACAATTTCTGAGAAAACTTTTTCGCTTTCTATAATAGATATCATATTCTTTGCTATATTTATAATAATCTTATCGTATAACACTACTAATACATTACCTGGTTCTGAATTTGTTCTTGGAATTGCTATGTATGACTTGCCATCTTCAATAGATGCTTGCGCTGGGTAGCTTTCGTCACCGTCACCCTTTCTATGGTATGAAAAATTTACAGCTCCTGACCTACTTTTTATTCCAAAATTTGACATGAAACTTCTAGTTCCATCGTTGCCCTGAAAATCTGATTTAATTATACTATTTGTATTGTCGCTTGATATATCCGGGACACCATATTTATTTACGAGAGATGTAACTTGTGAATTTGTCATAGATCTACTTGTAGCTTGTTTACGTAAATTTGTAAAATTCATTTTTATTTACTAAAACATAATAAAAATGAAAAACTAACCCTCTAGTATATCCATAAGATCCATATGCTTAAATATGATTTTATTGTTGATACTTGGTTTTTCAGTAGTACTCATCTCTGTAATATTAACTATACGATTTACAATTGTAGTCCATACTATATGATCATGAAGACGATCTTTCACATTCGTCACAATGATAAAAATGTTCTCGCTTAATTCTTCGTTCGATGTTGTGAAACCTTGTTTGTCTGCGCAGTCTATTATCTTGTTCTGTAACTCATCTATGATCTCAATTATACTGTCTTCCGTGATGACACCATAATTCATCAAGTTTACAAAGAACAAGCTGAGTGCTCTTCTTTTATCGTTTTGCTTATTAATCTCGCACAGTCTATTATAATCT
>MDTC01221249.1_pt1 | contig 11429 bp, 13 predicted proteins | sample 811181 | NCBI WGS metagenome assembly MDTC01 (sample SAMN05326644, study PRJNA326480) | marine metagenome | isolation source: seawater | place: Pacific Ocean: North | collected 2011 | reverse complement strand
GTCTGATATCGTGTTGTTATTACCGGCGGCGGGAGTGACGTTTATTCCAGCTGTTTCTAAGGCGTTAATTAGCGTATCCTCGTAGACAAATCCGCGGGTACCGGATTCTTTAAGGATAATTTCCTCAACTAGACCTCTGATCGTTTCTTCGCTCATATTAAATATCCTCTAGCAAGGTGCGGACGTATTGGCGGAGCTCAGCTAGAACTTCTTCTTCTGACTCGTCAGCTTCTGCTTCAATCGCAGCAATCTGGCCTTGCATTTTCTTTTGACTCGTGTGACACGCGCTTCTCTTCTCACCTTTCTTAGTAGTATAAGAAAGGACATAGTTTCCTTTGTCACCATCAGATTGGGTGCACTTTTGTTTGCGCTTTTTGTAGGGCATTCTATCCTCTTTCTAACATCCTCTTCACAGCATTACGGCGCCAGGATGGGGTTGAAAAGGCTGCAACGGTTCTTTTAATTTCAATGTCGGTCACTGCATCTCGCAAACTAGCCTTCATCTCTTTACGCCAGAGCTTACGAAATTTCCGTTTAAGGCTGCGCGCTTCTTGTGGATCACATGTTTCCAAAAGCTTCGCAACCTCCTCACCTGTAAAGGCAGGCAAAATACCTTCCTGTAAGGCTTTGATACTCGTCTCAAGATCTACCATTTTTTTGCTCCTTTTATTAACCTTGGTTACCGCTCAAAGAGCTTCACCTTGTGTTGTCTACGTTGTCGCAACAAAAAGCGACATGTCTATACTAGCAGTATCAGCGCTAGCTTTGACAGAAGTAAAATTACTAAAAGTATTGAACGCGGCCCCAGCGGCCGATCCAGATATAGAAGGAGTCGTAAGAACCATACTCATCTTCGGGGGAAGCTTTTGTACAATCTTCGATCCTTCAGATCCGGAGGCTACCGTGATCGTCAGAAAATTACTGTCGTCCAAGTTGGTAAGTCTTGCATATTCAAAGGCGCCAGTTTCATAAGTGCCTGCGCCGGCTGCACCGCTTAAGATAAGAACGTTAACGTTATAAGTCGGTACCGTTAGTATCCTCTCGTCAACCTGAGTGATGCCGGAGAAGGTGTGAACAATCTTCGCACCTCTTTGAGTTCCATTCAGTTTAATGTCTTCTTGAATCTGGACTTTTAGTGTCGCACTATCAACTGTGGATGCCATGTCTATTCTCACTCCTGTTCTAACTTTATTCTAAGTATTGCGGAGCAGAAGTTTATTATTCACGAATCAATATGAGTTGAGCTTTCTTTCGCTCCAGCAGAAGTTTGAGCAATAAAGTCTGCGGTTGCCTGTAGCTGTCTAACGTTTCTCGCACCCGAATAAGATAGGCCACTGCGAATCCCCTTGTCAATCTCAAAGAGAACTTCGGCTGCGCCACCCTTTAATCGAACAGTACGGCTGACTCCCTCGTTCGAAGAATATCGTCCTCGCCATTCAATTTGAGCCTCAGGACTGGCCATGCCTCTATAGACTTTCATAGGGGGCCGGCCATGATTGGTGATAATTGAACCGGGGGTCTCCCTTGTACCCGCTAACATTCTGCCTACCATGACAGCATCAGCTCCAGCCGCAAGAGCCTTTACCATATCTCCGCTATTTTTAATACCACCGTCAGCGATTAAAAGAGCTTCAGTTTCAGACATGGAGCACTCCAGTACACTCTGGAAGGTCGGAACACCATGACCTGTTTGAATCCTGGTACTGCAGATAGAGCCGCCTCCAACGCCAACCCTGATGCTTGTGGCACCCGCAGTCGCCAGAGCGTCAAAGGCAGAAAGAGTTGCGACGTTCCCGGCCATGATATGAATACCTTCGTACTCTCTTCTCAGAGCCCTTATTGCAGCGATAGCGGAAACATGATGACCGTGAGCAACGTCAACGCACAGTCCAGAAGCACCGGCTGCGATGACTGCTTGAGACCTTTCGTAATAATCTCCCGTTACTCCAACCGCAGCAAACACTTCTGAATGTCCTGAAACGGCGCTAACAACGCGGTGTTGTTCATCTACGCTGCAGTAACGATGCATAACCCCTCTGCCACCAGCTTCGTACACCACTCGAGCCATTTCATCGCTCATAATAGTGTCCATTGGAGAAGCGAATACAGGCAGCTTCATTGGAGAAGCAGTACCGATGTCTAAAGATAGATCAATATCAGAACGTGAAACAACACCAGAATACTTCGGTCGAAGTAGAACATCATCGAAAGAATAAGCAGTTTTAAACAAGACAACCCCTTTATGCTATATGGAATAGTAAGAGGCTATCCTCTAGTGTTCAACTAATTCCCGTAAAGAGCTTGTACTAGAGAATACTTCTTCGATTCATTGGTAGGGGTAGACTTAGTCAATATGTTCCACACATTCTCAGCGTTAACACCGGTGGGCATACCAGCCGCGAAGGTCTTGAAATCATTATCTTCTAGAGCTTGCCTCAGCTTTGTGCCACTTACATCTGGTGATCCTGAGCCTCTTGTAACAGACTCGGGGTTTTCTTCTGCTGCAAACAGGACTTGTCCTGCATCACAGAGGGGCTGCATATATTTATCACGTTGTTGCTGAGGGTAGTTCTGTGCTGTGTCTGTTGGATCTGAATATACGACATAGGTCTCTTCGGTGTCGTCTATCTTGCATGCGTCCCCGATCATTTCATACACTTTCCTGACTGGAGAACCACCGTATTCGACTGTAACGTTCGCAGGCATAATACCCTCGAGCTCCTGTTTCCAGACTCTCTCCATATCTGCTCCCATGATTGGGTATTCTCCCTTCCTAACTCTGTCAGAGGTAGAGACAAAAAGCACCACCCTGTCATTTTCTGAAGCTGCTTTCTGTACCAAGAAGTGATGACCGGCGTGATAGGGCTTACCGCTAACTGGGACGAGCCCGATCTTTGGAGGGGACGCAGAAGACTGTTCTTGTAAAATCTGGTCGTATATCGAAAGCGACTCTTGTAAAGAAAAAGCAGACCTGATCAAGCCATCCTCTAGAGTTTCTTCATCCTCTGCTGGCATCCCTTTGCGACGTGCGCCACCTATTAATTGGTTCATCATAGCAAACCCACCAGTGAGCTTCTTTAGTTGCCCAGAGCCAGGTGGATACTCGAATACAATACCTTCCATCGTGGAATTGATCTGGTTTTCAATATCCACGAGCTTTTCCAGCTGCTTGTCCACCAACATCCCAACGTTATCATCCCCGGATGCGGCTAGACCCTCTAGATACTCAATGGCTCGCACCAACTCAGCACGTTGTCTTCCTAACTCGCTGTCAGTGTCGGAAACAAAATAACTCTCCATCCCCCTAAGAACCTCTATAGCAAAGTCGTTAATAGCTAGTTCGAGTGGACGAAGAGCAGCAGCGATGGCTTTTCGAGACTTGGTTTTGGTAGCTAACTTAGAGACAATCTTCTTTTGATCTGAAGTGAGACCCTTCTTGATCTCTGTAACCTTAGGGGCTCCCTCTTCTTGAAAGGCAGCAGCAACGATTTGCTCAACTTTCTGGTCTGGAATTCCTGCTTGGGTCGCTGTTGCTCTTAACCTTAAAGCAGCCAGATCACCTAAGGTGGCGCTCATTCCGACAGGAGAAGCAACCCTGGCAATCTCAGCCTGAACTTCTTTCAAAGCGGTACCGTCAGCTAACTTCTTGAGCTGAACGACTTTGGGGCCGTTAACAGTCCACGACTCACCATCGATCTCTACCTCCGCGGCGTCTACTGCCGTAGCCAGACGCTCAAATGCAGCCTTCGCCTCCGGGTCAGTCAGGGGTTCCCCTGTTGGATCGAAGGTTTGGAAGTTGTGAAGAACCACATTTCCTGCATCGTAAACAATCATGTTCGGATTTCCGGGATACATCACTTCCATATTAACATAGCGCATACCGTCAGCGAACAAGTCGTCTAGCGTCGCTTGATCAAGAGAAGCAATCGCTTGAGAGATAGCAGCGAAGCCTTTCGTAAAAGCTCCCTCAGCAGGATGGTCTTTCCATTTTGAAGCAAACTCCTCTGGTGTCATGCCACCCTTTTTAAGGTCTCCCCCGTTACGAGCAGTGTTAATTGACCCATCGGTCTTCACTGTCAAGAACAAATTCTGCCCATCCACCTTCTCTGTGGCTGACACGTCTGCATTCGCGACGCTGTCCAGAACTGTTGATAGTTCGTCAAAAGTTATTTCTAAAGACTCATGAAGATGAGCCATGTGGCCGCCAAGTGCTCCCATGTTTACTCCTTGTGTGGTTCGCTTCGTTACATAACTATTATATCAGGTGTGTGTTGGATTTGCACGATTGTCAGAATAATTAAATTAGTGACCAAAAGAGGAGATTCTTATGTCAAGAGGAAAAATTCGTGGAGAACAGATAAAAGATGATTCGATAACAGGAGCTGATATTGACGAGGGTACTTTAGGACCCCTAATATCTTCCGGATCGATTAGCAACGCGTACATAGCTCAAGTCCTGAATGGTGAGGGATCAGCTGGACATGGGCTCTTGATCAGATCATACGGTAACGGTTCTAGCACGTATCTTTTAGATGTTACTGCAAGAGACGGTAAGACGGTCCTCAGAGCAGACGGTGATGGTCACGTAGGAGTCGGTAACCATGGGAACTCATTACCTGCTGCATTAAGTGTTAAACAATACTCCAGTTCACCGATCGTTAATGTCAAGGACAGCAGCGACAATGCCATTCTCAAAATTGATGGTGATGCCAAAGTAATGATCGCTGACAATCTTTACCACTCCGGAGACTTAGACACGTATGTTGGGTTTTCTGGGGCAAATGAGGTCAACCTTGTTGCCGGTGGTCACTCCTTCCTCAAGTGCGATGGCGATATCTTGATAAATAACGCAAATCAAAATCGAGATACGAAAATTATGGCAGACGACGGAAACGTTGTATTGCATGTCGACGCTGGCACGAACAAGGTCGGTATAGGTACGACTAATCCAGCTCAGCTCTTGACGCTAAACGCTACGGAGCCAACCATTCTCTTTGAAGAGAACGGTACCGACATGGCAACAATCGGTATTAACTCATCAGATAATATCTTGATTGAAAATAAGACAATGAATAAGCACATTGTCTTTAAGGTTAATGACCAGGGAGTTGTAAAAGAAGGATTTCGTTTAGACGGGGCAGTGCCTGAAGTAGTTGTGAACCAGACCTCAGATTCGCTTGTGGACTTCCGGGTTGAGTCTGATAATCAAACCCACATGCTGTTTGTAGATGGCAGCAACGATAAGGTGGGGATTAAAACAAACCAACCTATCACTGCGCTTGATGTAAATGATAACGCTATTAGAATTTCTAACAGTAGTACGCCATCTAGCTCTGGCGCCTTAGGCGCACAGGGGGAAATTAGGTGGGACTCAAACTACATCTATATCTGCGTCTCTACAGACACCTGGAAGCGTGTAGCCCTGTCTTCTTGGTAGGGATTAGTCAGTTGAAAAACAAGCCGAGGACGATACCAAGCGTGTTCCACAAGATTACTCCCGTGAATGCACCGTTAAGCAGGCCCCACAGAGAATCAGAAAACCTAAACATGCGGGAAATACCAAGTACACAAAAAGTAAGCGTCAACTTATAAAACAGCAGACCGGGCATACCATAGTTTTCTATAACATGAAAGCCAAGAGGCATCAACTCCTCACCCTCCATTGAAATTAGAGTGTGAGTAGTTATATAGTCGATCAAGTTCAGGATAATAAAGAAATTACCGTGACTTATCCCTCGTTTTGTAATAACCCCTGTCTTATACATCGCCGTGCTATTTCTGTTTTGAACCTTGTCGTAGACCAGTCGTGGTCACGATCATGGTAATAAATATCGGAAGCCAACTCTTTTCCTGTGAAATGTTTTCCCTCATAGTCTGAACCGATGACTCGAGTGTGATCTTGTACACCAGCGAGAAGACTAACGAGCTCTGACTCTAGATTATAATAAAGGACTTCATCAACGGCACTTAGCGCCAGCAAAATTTCGGTCCTCTCGTCTGCTGTTAATATTGGTCTTGCCTTAGTAGGCCTCTCTATTGTTGGGTCAACGTGGAGAGCAACAATTAACCAATCACACGCATTTTCTTTCGCATCTTTAAAGAACCTAACGTAACCTGGGTGGATCACATCAAAGTTCCCGGCAATGATACCTTTTTTCACTTATTACCTCCGTAGTATGAAAAGTGCTTAAAGCAGCGCGGCTGGTACATCTCAGCGCCGCCAACCTCAATTCCATGATCTGAACGACCGCCGATTTTCTCTGTGTAGTGCGCATCACCGCCGCAAATAGTACATACTGCGGGACAGACCTCTACTTTTGTAGCGTAAGGCATAAAGCCAGTAACTTCCGGATAAGCATTACCATCAGAGGAAATCTGAAGTGTCGAAGCGATGACTGTGGCTCCCTTTTTGAATAGTTCTGGTAAGACTGTGCCTGCTCCGTTTAGCATAAAAGCCTCATCAACAGCAATGACGGGCTGATCAATTAGTCTAATTCCGCGTTCGGCCATCAACAACAATATTTCCTCTGCGTCAGAGACCAGGTCTGCTTTTAGCTTCCCACCCCAGTGGGTCACTATTTTTTCCTTAGCGTAACGCTGGTCAACCCGGGGCTTGAACGCAAATATGTCTCGCTTCTGATACTTGTAGCGATCTACAGCACTCAGTAATTTCGTGGTCTTTCCGCCGAACATTGGCCCAACGAAAACAACAAACTCATTCTTCATCTTTACTTTCCGGGACTGGGCTATCTTGCTCTTCTTGATTGACCATACCGGCGTCGAACCCTCTTCTCCTCATAGCTGGAAGAGCAGTCCGGACCCAACCAATACTAGCTGCTATCTGTTCAGTGACAGGGCTAAGCTCAGACAACACGTCATTTGTCCGATTAAGCTGCTCTGTAGTCGCCATTGTCACTTTTGCGTTCTTATCCATCGCATCAGTCACTGATTTGATTTCATCAACGTATTTCTCTTGCCATTCTCTCAAAAACTCAACCGAGCCCCTGAACTTAGACATTGTATCTTTGGTTTCTGAATTAATTCCCATCTCTAACTCTTCCACAAGACGCTTAATAGAACTAAGCAGCGCTTGAGATTGCATATCCGCAGAGTTCGTAACGAAATTATCCAACGAATCCTTAAGCTCTTCGATGGACCGAACAGCTTTTTCAAGACTCGCTTCCACATCGTCTTTGCTATCTACAAATATGAGGTTAATCAACATGCTTGTTGTTAATCCAGTTATAGAAGAACCGAAAGCAATTTTCAAGCCATCGATAAGAATAGGCAAACTTTCTTGAGTGTTGGCGATGTCGAAACCAACTAAACCTTCCCAGATACCATAGAAAGTTAAAAGAATGCCTGACGTGGCGGCTCCATACGCGAACTTCGTAACGTCGACGCCCTTAAAGAGCCTCCTAACAAGCGGAAGGGGGGGTATAATAAAAACTGCTGGTAGCAGAGCGACCCAATTAAGATATTCAATCATCTAAAGCTTCTCCAATTTTTCTAACAGTGGCCGATGAATCGACAACAATCGTAAACTCAACACGCCGCGACCTCTTAACATCTTCTAACCCGCTTGTATCTAAAACTGGCTTAGAAGACGACATACCGTTGGCAGTGACGAAACCTCGAACCCACTCGCGTTGAGCACTCGGGGTCCGCAAATAACAGAACTCTAATGTAGAACGAGTTCTAGCTTGTGACAAGCTCATATTCTTAAAATAAGCTGTATCTAAATCAACTCCGGTCCACTCAGAAGAAGTATGACCCTCGATCTTAACTTCCCTTATATCAGCAGAGTATCTCTGCAAAATAATGATATAAGATGTCCAAAACTCTGTCAAAATATTCTCGAAGCGAGGAGTTAAGTCAGACGACCCAGGCTCGAACAAAAGAGCGGGATCGTTGAACCTGAGTGTCAGAGTGTTCTTATCCAGCACCGCCGACCACTCATCGAACTTGCTAGAAAACGTATCATTAAGCGCTTCATAGATCTGCGCCCGGTTGTCGGTGTAGCTGTCTGCAATCTCAGAGATCTTTTCATTCTTCTCTTCTAGAGCCAGAGCTTGAATGTTGACCTGGAACCCGTAGGTTACACTGATCAGCAAGAACACCATCATAAGGCCGGACATCAGGTCAGATATGTTTGCCCATGGTGTCTGAAATTTTGTACGCAACGGCTTCTCCAATATTAATAGAACCAAAAAAAGAGCTACCCTTCAAAGAGTAGCTCTTATGGGATGAGTTTAACTCAACTATTTTTCCGGTTACTAGACATTTTACTTTCACCTTTATAAAAACAAAAAGTATTTGCTCAATAATAAGATAGGTCTTACAGACCGTTAACTGTTTTTATTTTCTTGCTGCTCAAATAAGCTCATGAGCTCAGCTGCTTTCTCCATGTAGTCATCCGAAGATCCCCAGCTTAGCTCTGGTCTCAAAAAATTCTCATCGATGCCCTCAACAATCGGGACTTCGAAGCCAGTTGGTTCGTGAAGTACAGTTGACGCTCCCGCTAGATGACCACTGTGGATCTTGTCAATGATGCTTCGAGTGGCTTCGATCGGCATTCTAGAGCCTACGCCGTAGCCCCCTCCCGTCCATCCTGTATTAACAAGCCAACAATCAGTGTTGTGATCCGTGATCTTCTGTCTTAAAAGTTCAGCATACCTCGATGTGCGAAGAGGCATAAAAGGAGCCCCAAAGCAAGCGGAGAATGTTGCCTTTGGCTCGGTTACTCCCGCCTCAGTACCAGCGACCTTTGCTGTGTAACCAAGCACGAATTGTTTCACCGCCTCGTCTGGTCCTAACTTCATAACAGCTGGAAGAACACCGAAAGCATCACAAGTGAGCATAATAACATTCTTTGGGTGAGAGTCCACAAACCCTTTCTCATCTGCTTCGGGGATATTGGAGCATGGATAAGAAGCGCGAGTGTTCTCAGTAAGCGAAGAATCTGCAAAGTCTGGCGTCAGGGTCCCCAAATCGTACCCAACGTTCTCCAGTATGGCCTCGCTTTTATTACAAGCCTCCCAAATCTGAGGCTCGGCTTTTTGAGATAAATTTATTGTCTTAGCGTAACAACCATTTTCGAAATTAGTTAAGCCGTAATTTGTCCATCCGTGTTCATCGTCCCCGATCAAGATTCTTTTCTCATCAGAAGAAAGTGTTGTTTTCCCAGTACCTGACAAGCCGAAAAACACTGCAGGATTCTCGCCCTTTAAATCTACGTTCACAGAGCAATGCATCGGAAGATATCCTTTCTGAGGGAACATAAAGTTCAATACAGAGAAAACGCTTTTCTTGATCTCTCCCGAATAATGTGATCCTGTGATCAGTATAGTCTTCTCCTTCAGGGAGATAACTACCTGAGCTTCTTCCTGCTTGTTGGGGAAGTGGTATATAAAGAAGGGGTCTTCACCATGAACGACGGCTTTCATCTCGGGGATGAACATATTTCTAACAAACAACGCATGCTTGGCCATCTCAGTGTAAACAACAAGCCCGAGAGAGTGCCTCGGATCACGGACTGCTGTAGCTTCCTGGCAAAACAGATCAGGAATTGAATCTTTGTACTCTATAAACTCTGCCAGGAGCTGGTGAAACTGTTGTTCAGACACGCTGTTGTTTGAATCCCAGTCAATCATTTCAGAGGTCAACTCGTCCTTGACATAGAATTTGGCATCCGGGGCGCGGCCTCGGTAAACTCCTGTCTTAGTACAAATTGCACCAGAGGTGAGCCTTACACTCTCTCCCTTGTCGACAGACATTTTGATTAATTCTTCAGAACTATTGTTCAGATGCATTACTTTCTCCTTGATAGTGAGTGAACAGGAGCCAATAACTATAGCTGAAGAGTCTCCCGTTCACAATTCCAGTTGGTGTATCTTACTTTTTCAATCCCCATAGGGTTTGGCCATTGTAAGGGAATGGCAGCAGTTCTTAAACCTAATCCAGATCCATAGACCGAGCCTCACTGATTTCAGTCAAAGCGTTGATTAGACTGTCAAAACCAAGGTCACTCGGTTTTCTAATAACCATTGAAAGCTTTAAGGTAGATCGATCAGGCATACTCGCACTTAGGGAGACTAGCTTCACCCTCTTATCTTCAAGCACATCCCTAACACTCTTAACAACCCCAGGGCGGTCATCTAAAACAATCTTTAACGTGTGAGTCCCATAGCTGGTTAACACTGCTTTCTCAATACTATTAATCATAGTGAGAATTACAAAGACCAAAACAGCAGCGATCCCAGCCAGCTCAAGATATCCACTTCCGCAAGCTATTCCTATAATAGCGGTAGTCCACAAAGAGCTAGCAGTAGTCAAGCCTTTGACAGTTACTCCCATCTTCATGATGGCTCCAGCCCCAAGAAAACCGACACCACTGACTACCTGGGCAACGATTCGGCCTGGGTCAGACGGTAGGTTAGGGCTTGATATAAACTCTGAGTAAGAGATAGAGAGGATAGCAGCCAAAGCCGCACCAACTGACAAGATCATGTGTGTTCGAAGACCGGCGGGCTGGCCGTGTATCTCTCTTTCAAGTCCGATCATAGAACCAAGCGACGCTGCAGTCAGCAGATAAAGCACATACTCAAATTCTTGTATCATCTTCCTCTATGTTCTTTCTTGTGCCACGGGTAGTCAATCGATGTCGTTGCTCTTCTCCAACTTGTTGAAGCCAGCTAAAAAAAGCAGTGATTTTTCTTAAAAATATTTGCATCTTTATATCATATTTGAAAACGAATGATGTACACAAAAAATGGAGCCACCGAGAGGACTCGAACCTCCGACCGGCTGATTACAAATCAGCTGCTCTACCAACTGAGCTACGGTGGCAAACGGGCGGCAGTAACGAACAAACCCTAAGCGCGCAAACAAACCTTAATCATCATACCATCACAAATACGTTACTCATGCGCCAGTTTCCCTTGCCGTATTTTCACGTGCACTAATCAAAACATGTCTGTCTTTTCCTCAAACTGTGAGGGTCCACAATTCGAAGCCTGCCGCCCCTGCGCGCTGTTCCCTTGTTTCCTTTTCAACTCTTCCATGAAATAAATACTAGAGGTGATCTTAAGACTGTACAAAAAAAATGGTGGGCCGTCCGAGACTTGAACTCGGAACCTGCGGATTAAAAGTCCGATGCTCTACCGGTTGAGCTAACGGCCCGTAAAGAAAGTGGCTGGGGCGGTTGGACTCGAACCAACAACCTTCCGGGTAACAACCGGATGTCCTTGCCCATAGGACCTCACCCCAGCGTTAAGTGGCTCCGACACCTGGACTCGAACCAGGGACAAGGTGATTAACAGTCACCTGCTCTACCAACTGAGCTAAGGGGCATTATAGTAATCATAACGTATTTGATTGTTACTGTCAATCAAATAATGCTTACCAAAGATAATAATCCCATTTTGATG
>MDTC01094506.1_pt1 | contig 11429 bp, 7 predicted proteins | sample 811181 | NCBI WGS metagenome assembly MDTC01 (sample SAMN05326644, study PRJNA326480) | marine metagenome | isolation source: seawater | place: Pacific Ocean: North | collected 2011 | reverse complement strand
CACCGGCTGCTGCACTGGCTGCTAAAGCTGAAGCCTCCCTTGAATTAGATCCACCTAATGCGACACCAGAACCACTTAAACAGCGATCGTATAAGCCGAGTTCAAAAGCGCGCCCTCGTTCGAAAAAACGAGTGCGGAGGTCAAAGCAAGCAGCCGCGCGACGTGTGCCTCAGGCCGCATCAAAATCTGACCCATTTAATGGGTCATCGAAAGGGGGCCTCGCATTAGATAAGGTCTTTGATAAGAAGACAGGCAGGCGCAACTCGGGTCGACCAAAATTCGCACCGCCGCCCGCTCCATCAGCCGCCACAGCACAGCGAGCGGGCTCAAATAGAGCTCAGGTCGACCCAAGATCCGCCAACTCAGACCGTCTGGATTCAGTAGGTGGAGCTGAGGCCGTTGGGTCTCTAGACGTCAAGGCTCCGTCGACTCGGGGTTCAGGCAACGGCCTTGAACAGGCCGATGCAGAAAGTGCGACTCTTGGTCGTTCAGATTCAGGGACATCTTTGTCGGCGCTCGCGGCGTCGGGTACCCAAGCTGTGGCCGTCGGTCAATTTCGGAAAGCCATTAAAATTTGGACACAATATCTTAACGACGGAGGAAAAAGCCTGTCGGGCGCACAGATTCAATACGCGTATTTTCAGCTTGCTACCTGTCACCAATCACTTGGGCAACTGTCGGCGGCACGGCGCTACCTGAACCGGCTTTCGGGTCAGAATTCACCATACGCACAGCAGGTGCAGGGCATGCTTGAGACGATTAACGCGAAGAGACGAGCGAGTCGAAAATCAAAACCTACGCGGACGAAACGGTCGAAGAAGGCATCCAAAGCCTACGACTCCAAACGATAAGCGACAGCGCGTTGTCATCGGTTATCTTAACCCGCCATTAGACGATTCGGTCTCTGAGTCGGATGAAGTTGCACGGGCGAGTACGCGCATCGAGCTGTTCCACCAAAATCTTATCAAATGCGAGCTTAACGGCGCCGGTCGAGCCAGGAAGGGCGAAGACAATGACGGTGTCGCACAACCAAGCATCGGCTCTTGATTGTACGGTAGAACTGCCGATGTCCGAGTAGCTCAGCATACGAAAAAGCTCCCCAAACCCGGGTATGTGTTTGGTTGCCAATGACCGGACAGCATCCGGTGTCACATCGCGCCGGGTAATGCCTGTGCCGCCCGTTAGGATCACGATGAAAATGTCATTGTTTTGCTGGCAGAACTCGATTTCAGATTGGATGGCGGCCACGTCATCTTCGATGATACGCCTATGGAGGACGCGGTGGCCCATGTTTTCTAATGTGGCTTGCGCATAATTTCCCGATGAATCTGTCTCCCTAGATCGGGTGTCCGAAACAGTAATCACCGCTGTTCCGACGGATATAAACTGATCATTCACAAGTGGACGCCCCTATCGTAAATCGTGTCGGTCGCAGTATAAGCATTTCATGACGTCAACTCACACATTCTCTTCTGGTTGTCTTTTGATTAACCCCAAGTTGCGCTGGTGGGCACGCGCATTTGCCGTTGGCAGTTTGATTCATGTTTGCCTACCGGACTTTCAACAACCGGGTTGGACAGCCCCTCAAATCGTGGAAACGGTGGGGGCCTTACTGCTCTTATGGAGACCAACGGCTTGGGGCTTTCTCCTGTGTACAGTGGGTACTCTTTATCCACTTGTCTTCTTGAGAGACGTGCTGACGCAATCCATGTATTTGACATGGGTTGGTTTTTTTTCATGTTTGGCTGCTGTTGTGCACCGAATCGACCTTCTGGCCATTGTCCGCTGGTTGACCGCTGGTACCTATTGGCTCGCCGCCCTACACAAGATTAACAGTGATTTCTTAAACCCCGAAATCAGTTGCGCTCATCATGCACTCCGACAACTCGATGAACATTGGCAATGGGCCTCTTTACCGACAGATTTGGGTGTCGAATTATCAATAATGGTCATTGTAATCGAATGCATTATTGGCCTTTTCATCGTCCGCAGAAGCCTCTTAGTCTGGCCGGTCGGCTGTCTTTTTCACTGGGGGCTAACAGTGACCCTTGCGCCCGCCTTCGGCTTGGTCATGCTTGCCGGATATTGTAGTACTTTGTCGGCGCGTCAGATGGTTTTAATACGTCACTTCATCCGCAAGAGACTGGGCCTGACATTCATTGTAATCGTCTTATTAATTGGGCTTGAAAGTCTACTTAGTGGCCAGGTTCCAAGTGTGATGACTGTGATCAAGGGGACTTTGTTTTTTGGTTCCGTTGTCTTGTCTATTGGCCTTCTTGGGACGATGAATTTTAAAGGTTTAATTGAACTCAGGCCCACGTCACTTCATGTAAAAATCATCTTTATTACTTGGATTGGACACGGTTTAACGCCCTATTTTGGTTTGCAATACCAACATGCCGCAGCCATGCTCAGCAATCTCCGCATAGATCAAGACTGTTTCAATTCACTCGTCCTCCCACCGTTTTATGGTCGTCATGATCCCTACATCAGACTGGATATCGCGTCTATCGGACACGGGCAGCGGCCAAAGCGTGAACAGATCTTGAAGGACGGGCTCTGGAACTTGGCTGCTCTATCAACAATGAGACGTAATTGGTGCATACCGGAATTGCGGCCCATTAGGTTGGGGGGTCATTGGGTTGGTCGGCCATTTAAAGTCGACGACTTATGTTCAGATGACTGGTACACCAATTTGGGTCTTTCAACTCCACCTTGGCCAGGTTTTCAACTGTATCAAAAGAATTTAAAGCGTGAATGTTTGACGCCCTGTATCCACTGAATCGACGTATCTTCAGATCGCCTGAACCTTGCTTTATTGTTCAAATTATGAATACTCGCACAGCTCACCTACCGCGATAAGACTGGGTAGAAATGAAGAATAAATCCGAAGATATTGAGACCTTACGTCGGAAACTTACTCGACGCATGATGAGAACGATAAAGGGTTTTAAACTCATAGAACCAGGTGACAAAATTATGGTTGGCGTGTCTGGCGGTAAGGACAGTTACACCATGCTTGACCTCCTGTGCTCAGTCCAGAAACGGTCGCCATTTAAGTTTGAATTGGTTGCTGTTCATCTCGACCAAAACCAGCCCGGATACGACGGTCGACCCCTCGAGAGCTGGCTCGAAGACTTCAATTGCCCATATGAAATCGTTCGGAAGGACACCTATTCAGTCGTCCTTGAGTTGACTAAGCCGGGCGGTACCTTTTGCGCCCCATGCTCTCGCTTACGTCGTGGCATCTTATATACGACCGCAGAGCGGCTCGGATGTAACAAAATAGCCCTTGGGCATCATAGAGATGACACCCTAGAGACCGTGATGATGAACATGTTTTTCTCTGGTAAACTACAGGCAATGCCGCCCGTTTATACAACGGATGATGGTCGATTCAAGGTCATCAGACCCCTCATTGAATGCGCAGAAACAGATATACAAGATTATGCGCAAGAAAGAGCTTTTCCGATTTTACCCTGTAATCTGTGTGGGTCCCAAGCGGGTTTGCAGCGAGTGAAAATGGGTCATCTCTTGGACCAACTTGAAGAGCAAATACCCAATGTTCGCGATGTGATGTTGGCCTCATTAAAGAACGTACGCCCGACCCATTTACTTGATCCCACACTCAGTTCCAGTCGGGAAAAGACGAATGATCTCGACGTTCAAGCCTGCACGAGTGAAACAGAGACCGTACCCCTTTTGAGCATTGAAGGTTAAAGCTACCCAGGAGGCCAGCTCAGAGTTCGACCAGCGACAACGTGTAAATGTAGATGAAACACCGTTTGGCCAGCGCCTGCACCGTTATTTATGATGACTCGAAAGTCCTCGTAGCCTTCTTGCCGTGCCACGATGCCTGCAACACGCATCAAATGCCCAACTAGGCCCTCGTGATCTTCAGTCATGTGGCCTAACTGGGCAATCTCTTGCCTCGGAATCACCAAAATATGGACTGGGGCGGTTGGATTAATATCTCTAAAAGCGATGCATCGATCATCGGAGTAGACCTGATCGGACGGTATTTCACCCGCTATAATTTTACTGAAAATGGTGCTCATGCCGAATGCTCCGAAGGAGATCGATTTGGGTCCTACTCTTTGGCCATAATCCGTTTGATGCCGCCATTAAGGAGATTGAGGAACTTGTTTCTGGCCAAATCAGCCGTTGCCTTGACCTCTGAGTGATCAAGCAAATCATCTGACAGGCCGGCTGCATAATTGGTGATACAGGAAATCCCAGCCACGGTCATGCCCATGTGTCTCGCGGCGATGACTTCACAAACAGTCGACATTCCAACAGCATCGGCCCCCATCGCCCTGAGCATTCTTATTTCGGCGGGCGTCTCATATGATGGGCCCCTCAAACCAGCATAAACGCCGACTCCGATATGGATATTCTGCTCTTTTGCGATGGCCTTGAAACAGGCGGTTACATCTCGATCGTATGCGTAACTCATATCCGGGAATCGTGTTCCAAGTCGCTCATCGTTGTGACCCGTTAACGGATTTAATCCAGTCAAATTGATGTGATCACTGATCAGCATCAGGTCACCCGGTTTCAGCTGGTCTTGAATTGCGCCTGCCGCATTGGTGAACACGATTGTGCCGACACCCCAAAGCGCCAAGGTACGGACGGGATGGACAACCATGTTGGGATCGTGTCCCTCATAGAGATGGACTCGCCCGGATAGAGCTGCGACTCTCGGACCATCAGGGCCCACTCGACCGACCACCAACTGGCCCGCGTGACCCGCCACGCCCACATTGGGAAAGCCAGGTATATCTGCGTAAGAGATGACATTGGGTTCGCTGAGCTGTTTTGCAAATGCACCCAGCCCGCTTCCGAGTACAACAGCGAAATCGGGTGCCGCATCTCGACCATTCAGAAACGACGCGGCGTTTAGGGCAAAATCATAGGGTTTGGTATCCACACCTACACCTTAACGGCTATTGAAAAACTGTCCAGCTTTTGAAAAAGAAAGGAAACGGGAACATACTCTATTGGCTGTACACGGTCTAAAAACTTCGCTATTCGAGACTTCTCAGTTTGATTCTATTCAAAAAACAAGTGCCGAAATGAGGCGGAATCTTGAGGCTTGCTGCATCGTTAATCGTCTTAAAAGACCGACATAACCCCATGGTTTATTGGGCTAGACGGGGGGGCACTGCGCCGTTTTTGGCCGGCTTTAATGTCTTCCCTGGTGGACTCGTCGACCCGTTTGAAACAGCGAAGTTTAATGACAGAGATCAGCGGCTAAGGGCGTGTTTGATCCGTGAGGTCGGAGAAGAGACGGGCGCCGATATTTCCTCCTATAAGGACACGCTAGATTATTTGGGTCGCTGGATTACCCCACCCTATTTGGTGTACCCACTCGAGACTCACTTCTATGCTCTCTGGGTCGATACAGATATTTTCCAGGACTCTGTCATAGGTGACGAGCTGGTTGATGGATGCTGGGTGACACCGGAGCACGCCATGGGTCTTTGGCGTTCCGGTGATGTTCGGCTCGTTCCTCCGACTCAAGCGATACTTAATGGCTTGTTGAAATCCGGCCAGGCCGGCGTCAGATTGGCTTTGCAACAGGATGAAGCGAGTGGACAGGAGCCCACATTATCGCCCATTCAACCCGGTATGATGATGATTCCGCTGAGGACGCCCACCTTGCCGCCGGCAACGCACACCAACTGTTATGTTTTAGGAGAACAAGACCTTTTAGTTGTCGAACCTGCGGCCTACGATGATGATGTCCGTGACCACCTCTACCAGTACTTAGATGAGAAGATTCAGTCAGGGTGTGAAATAAAGGCGTTTGTGACAACCCACCATCATCGAGACCATATTGGCGGTCTGGTGCAATGTCATGAACGCTATGGTGCGCCCATCTGGACCCATCGTGAAACTGCGAATCGAGTCGATTTCAACGTTCATGACTTTCTCAATGATGGTGATGTGATTCATCTAAGCAATGGTCAGGCTTGGGAAGTCTTATTCACACCAGGACATGCACCTGGCCATATTTGTCTCTACGAACAGCAGTCTGGCGTGATGATCGTTGGTGATATGGTTGCAGGCATGGGCTCAATCTTGATCGAGCCAACCGAGGGCTGCATGTTTTCATATCTTGAAAGCTTGCGGTGCATGAGAGATCATGCTCCCACCTGTCTGCTACCCAGCCATGGGCCCTATATCGCTAACCCGATGGAAAAATTAGACCAATACATTACCCACAGATTGGCTCGCGAAGACGCGCTTTTGGCAGCTTTACAGCAGAGCAGCGATTTCTTAAAGCTGGTTGAGCTTGTTTACCAAGACACTCCGCTCGCACTTCGCTCGGGTCCAGCGGGCGGCTTAGCTGGCTTATCCTTGCTTGCGCATTTGAAAAAGCTTGTCAGGGATGGCCGGGTCTTATCAGGGGCCCATCAAACCTGGAGCCTCGTCGATAGAGTGGACTAGTTTGCCTCCCGTTACAGGAAGCAAATTAGTCCGTCACTGGTTTTAGACCGACTATTTTCCCAGCGTCGCCATAACGGATGCGGCTTTTTCGCGCGCCAGGTCATCACCGGAAGGAACATCCTTAGCCACGGCTTTTTTTGTCGTTGCCGTCTTCTTAGCTGTTGCCCTGGTCGTTTTCGTAGCTGTTGCTTTAGTCGCCTTAGTTGTCTTTGTAGCCGCCGACCCGGTGGTTTTCTTGGTCGCAGCCGTTTTCTTGGTTGTAGACGCCGTTTTCGTTGCGGCCGCTTTTTTAGGTGCAGCCTTCCGAGTGCGACGGGCCGCAGTCGGCTTAGGCTCGTCGGCCGTCACTGTCCCTGCGGTCGTTGTTTTAGCGGGGCTTTTACTGGCCGCTGATGTTTTTGCGGTTGCGGACTTTGTCGACGCTGAAGCAGCTTTAGCTGTACTCGTCTTTGCGCGCGATGTTCGTTTGGCCTTCGGAGCGCTTGATTCAGCCGCCGTGGTTTCCACATCGTCCGCCTTCTTGGCTCTGCTGCGCGTTTTTCGAGCGGGCTCTGCCGTCGCCGGATCCGCTTTCTTTGCAGCTGAACGGGTCCGCTTTGGCTTCGTCGTGACCGCCTCGTCCTTAACGTCGTCCGATTGGGATGTGGAGGCGGCTTTCGTTGCTGGCGCAGTCGCAGTCGCAGTCGCAGTTGCTTTTGTTCGACGTGTACGTGTCCGCCTTGGTTTTGCAGCGTCGTCTGCTGCTGTTGCCCCCTGTGTGTCAGCCTTTTCAGCTGTCTTCACAGTCTCTTTTTTCGTAGTGGACGTACGCCGTGTTCGCTTTGGCTTCTCAGCCGTGGTCGCTTCTGAAGCGCTGGCAGGAGTGTCAGTAGCTTTTTTCGTCGTCGTTTTAGATGGTCGTCTCGTTCGACTTGGTTTGGCTGCCTTGGACTCAGCTTTCGGCTGCGTTTGACTACTCTTACTGGCCTTCTTAGGTGTTGACGTTTGCGACTCATCACTGTCGTTTGTTCGAGCCGTGACACGAATTTTACCAGCGATTTTAGCCTTGAGGACTTCAGCTGCTCTGTCCGAAGCGGCTGCACCACTGGTCGAGGCGACGCCGTCGTTCTCATTAGCCTTCTTGTTTACCTCTCGAGTCTTAGCTCGAGTCGATTTCACAGGACCAGACTTCACAGAACCCGATGCCGTTTTTGTGCGACCCTTTAATTTGGCCTTAACGAGGTCAGCCGCAGTTTGGCTTTGTGCTGAATCGGACTTCTCCGAGACGCGCTCTCCAGTTTGGGCTTGTTTCGCTTTTGGATTATTTTGAGTCTCAGGCTTGGATTTCGTCTCGGGTTCGGTTGTTGTTTGGGTTTTGCCCGATCGAGCTTTTGCTTTTGCTTGTAATCTTGCTTTTGCGGTTTCCTTCGCTTTTGCAGCACTCTTTGGATTCGAGCGTTTCTCAGACTGCACGTCCTTTTGGGGCAAATCTGTTGGCTCGGCTGTTTCTGAAGAACCAGCTCTCGGTCCGTCTTGGTCGTTTGTCTTTAGCTTTTGGACAAGTCGATTTCTAATTCGATTTGCGGCTCGTCGGTTAGTCTGACCGGCTTTTTGATCGCGGGTTTCTTGAGATTTCGATGGGGCTTGCTCTAGAGCGACCACGGGCGGCTTTTCTAAGTCTCTCGCTGCTGAAGTTGACCTGACAGATGCCTGCTGCTTGGGTTCAGCCGTTCTTGGTTTCCGGGCATCGCGTCTAGCTTTGTTTCGCTCCCGTGCGGCAATTCGCTTTTGTTCTGCATCATCTGCATCGCCGGCTGCGTGATTTCTATTGCTCGGTGTTCGCTGATTTTGATCGGACTCACCGCGGCGACCGCGTCCTCGGCGCCGCCTTCGCTCCCGTGGCTTTTCGGTCTCGACAGTCTCCGCAGCATCATCACTGGCTGCCTGTTTTGCCTGTTTTGAATCCTGAAGTATCTCGTCCGTGCCTTCATTGAATTGATCAGGCTCTAAGAAACCCACCACCTTTGGGGGCTCATAAGGCTGTTCAGCCTCAGATTCCGAACGATTATTTGACCTCGATCTACTCGACCGCTCACTGTCATTTCTTTGGTTATCGCTGCGACTCGTCCGCTTACGCCCACGTCCTCGATCTCTGCGTTCTCGGCGGTCATTCCGCTGGTCATCACCTTGTTTCTCGGTCATTGAGCGCGTGATGATCTCAAATGCATCTCGCGTCGATACAGCACCAATTTCCGGTATAATTTCGATGGTTACATTGAAATTAGATTCCATTTCCGAAATCGATGCTCGATGTATGTTTAATAGGTTGAGTGCAACGGGGACCGGCAAACGACCTCGAATGCTTGCTGCTTTGGGCGCGCTGACAGCGAGTTCCTGCAAGCGTCTGAGCATGGTGATTGCACTGACTTCTGTCGACATCACATATCCGGAACCCTCGCACATTGGGCATACGGTATGGGTACTGGAAAGCAGCCTTGCTTTGACTCTCTGCCTCGATAGTTCGAGAAGCCCAAATCGAGAAATGCGACCCACCTCGACCCGTGCTTTATCCCGCTTCATCGCTTCTTTAAGCTTCTTTTCCACTTGTCGACGGTGCTTGTTCTCGTACATGTCGATAAAGTCGATTACGACGAGGCCTCCGAAATCCCTTAAACGGAGTTGACGTGCGGCCTCATCAGCCGCCTCCAGATTAGTCTGGACCGCCATTTCTTCCTGGTTAGATTGTCCTCGGCTCTTGCCTGAATTAACGTCTATGGCGATGAGCGCTTCCGTTGGATTAATGACAATGCTGCCCCCACTGGGAAGACCAACCTTACTGCTGCTGATGTTTTCGAGCTGTTTTTCCAGCCCGTAGTTGCTAAAGAGCGGCATCTTGCCCTTGTAGCGCTTTACACGCTCAACGACGTCAGGGGCATGGCGGTCAAAGTAGTCCGTGAGACGGTCCATTACCGAGTCATTGTCTACGACGATCTCAGCGACATCATCGGTGAAATAGTCACGAATAGAGCGGATGACGACATCGGGCTCTCTGTAAACCAAACCCGGTTTTTTGAGTTGCTCGTATCGTGCTTGGCTATGTCCCCAGCTTCTCACGAGAGCCTGGTAGTCTTTGATTAGTTCCGCCTTAGTTCTATCTTGGCCCGCTGTTCTGACGATGACACCCATGGGTTCAGGCACGTTGAGATTACTGACGATCTCTTTGAGTTTCTTACGTGCGCTTTCACTTTCAATCTTTCGGCTCACGCCGGCCCCGTCGGAGAAGGGCATCAAAACAAGATAGCGTCCAGGCTGGGTGATGTCTGTTGTGAGAGCCGCGCCTTTATTGCCGACTTCCTCTTTGTGGACCTGTACCAACAACTCCGCTCCAGGCGCGATTGCGTCCTGAATCCTGAGTCGCTTGCCGTCATTCTTAGTTTTCTTGTTGTAGTACTGACGATGAATGTCATTGAACGTAATGAAACCATTTCGATCAGCGCCATAGTCAACAAAGGCTGCTTGAAGACCAGACTCGACGCTGACTACCACGCCCTTGTACAGGTTTCCCTTGAGGAGTTCGTTGCCTTCAGTGGCAACATTCAGGTCTTCAAGTACACTATTTTCTATCGTCGCAACTCGGACTTCGCCCTCTTGAGCTGCATTGACGAGCATTCGCTTGCTCATGTTAAACCTTTCTCGGCGGCCAACGTCCCACTTGCCTCTCGGACAGTCCAACACTCAGTGAACCCGGGGCGAAAGTCAGCGCGCATGTACTGGTCGTCATTTTAGACCAGGTTAGGCGTGGGCCTATATCGGCCAACGCGTGGATACAAAATAAACTACGTCGTGAGAGTTAAAGCATAACGCCCGATGTAACCCTGAACAGGCTCGGTGGGTCACCGAGCGCCAGCGTTTGTCGAAGGTCTGTACTATCCGCACATCTTCAACTCGTCGGGGCTTGTCTACCACAGTGTGGTGCTTTTGGCCAAGTTCATCTCAACTATCTTCTTCAGACCAGGTGAATTCCAGTCGGATTGCCCATCGTGGAGGGGATTATTCCGAATCTGGACTCTTTTTCTTCAAGTTGAGGTTCAGCTTCTTCATCCCGCTCGATGTTGCTGTTGTTCGTTTAAGATTGAGCTTGAGTTTTGGCTTCGACTGACCCTCGTCTTTTGGCTGCACATTTGATTGGGTGCTGATTTTGTCTAAACCACTCGGGGTTTCAGCGTTTGGTGCTTCGTCGTCATTCTCGTTCTTCGCGGTGTCTAATGACTTCGATTCAGCCGCATTGAGAACCTCGTCTGGCACATGGGCATTCTGGGCTTGGTCTGAGTGAGACGCGACGTCAGCTGGATCTTGCACCGCAGTATCTGCATCGCTCATCCCGTCAACCGCGTCTGATGTGTCCTCGGTCTCGTTGTCTTTACCACTGTCTTCATCGGCTGAATCTTGATGGTCATCACTGAGAACAGCTGGTGGAATAGCCGGTGGTGTCGTGTACTGCTGGACACGTTCGCCGGCTGTGTCATCTAGCTCTATAATTTCATCGATTTCAACGATCTCAGCGTCGTCATCATCGAACAGGGCATCGATTTGATCGGCACCCATGAGGTCTGCTGCATCCAGCGTAATTGTCCGGTCGTCATCATCAGATGGTTCTGTTTCGTTCAACGCAGGAGCGATTGTATCGTCTTGAGGGATCGCGTCAGCTGGGACTGAGATGTCTTCGCTGACGTCATCTTGAGGCGCAGCGTCTGTGGCGTCTTGCGTCTCGTCGCGTTTGTCCGCGTCATCTTCGTCTGCGTCATTTTGAGAGACCTCGTCAGCTAGGACAGATGTGTCATCGCTGACATCATCTTGAGGCGCAGCGTCTGTGGCGTCTTGCGTCTCGTCGCGTTTGCCCGCGTCATCTTCGTCCACGTCATTTTGAGAGACCTCGTCAGCTAGGACAGATGTGTCATCGCTGACATCATCGTGAGGCGCAGCGTCTGTGGCGTCTT
>MDTC01080104.1_pt1 | contig 11430 bp, 7 predicted proteins | sample 811181 | NCBI WGS metagenome assembly MDTC01 (sample SAMN05326644, study PRJNA326480) | marine metagenome | isolation source: seawater | place: Pacific Ocean: North | collected 2011 | reverse complement strand
TATCGGCGTGATGGGAGCCGGAGGGCCCACCAAAGATTACGGCAAGAACCAGCAACGCTACAAATCAACGCACGATGGATTCCGCCAAGCCATGGCTGCTCCGGCCTCCATGCCTGAGTTCAAAGACAATGTCATCGCGGTCCTCACCGAGAACAGCTGGGACCCCGAACTCGATGCCGCCGCCGAAAAGAGAAACCTCATCAACAATAAGAAAAAGGAACTCCAGAAGGGGCAACTTTCCAAAAAGGAGCAAGCCGCAGAGCTTGAAAAGTTCACCGCAGAAACTCTCACCGAGCGCGACGAAAAACTCCTCACAGGCATCACCAACGCCGACTACCACTACAAAGGATCCGCCAAAATCCTCGGCCAAATCGGCAAAGCTTTCGCCGAAGCCAACCACCAACTCCTAAAAAAGTAGCCAAAAGCTTTGCTTTTGATGCGAAGCCCTAGTTTTTCTTCAACCGAATCCGGCGGTATTCCATCTGCCCGCGGTCGCCCTCGAGCCCAATCGGTCCGCTCGGTGGCAGCTTGAATTCCGCTTCGAGGACTTCGCCATTGCAGGTACATTGCGCCACCCGGCCTTTAACTTCAACGACGATTTCATTCCAATCACCTGCTTTGTATTTCTTCAACTCCTTATACGGACCAGCTACCAAATAGTCGCGGCATTGTAGCTGTGGCTTCCGAATAAAGACACCGCTATCCGCCCCGGCATTGGCACGAAATTCCAGCCTCAGAGTAAAGTCGCCTCCAAATTCCTGATGCGTCCAAAGCCGCGTAAAGGCCCGACCTTCCGGTGGAGTGGTCACGATCAAGCGACCATGCTTCGCGAGGTAGCGATGCTCCTTACTGTCGATCTTCCCATCAAAGTTATCCGTCTTTTTCAGCGTTTTTTTCTGCCGATATCCCCAGCCGGTGAGATCCTTGCCATTGAATAACATCTCATATCCCGGCTCGGGTTTGAAGTCATCGACGGGAACTTTTACCAAGTCAAGCGTCTCCAATACCGGACGCAAAGTATTCCCCCACATTTGATAACCGACTTTATTCGGGTGAAGAAGATCGTTGAACTCGGCCTCACGGGCATTCCCCTTTTCATTCCCAAACATCGCCCAGGTATTGATCACCGTGATCTGCCGGTCCCCCTTCACCGCCGACCCGTAAAGCTTATTGATCTCCTTGATCTTCTCCGCCGGTCGCTTCTTTGATTCGTGACTCGGGAAGACATTACACAAGACAATTGGCATCTCACTATCCGCCGCCTTTAGCTCCGCAATGATCAACTTGAGATTTCCCGCGATTACCGCCGGCTCGGCGCCTTCCTCCAGATCATTCGTTCCCATCAACATCACCACGCCCGATGGCTTGAGCGATAGGACATCTTCCTTGAGACGAAGCAAAATCCCACGCGTGGTGTCTCCGCTGATCCCCCGGTTTGCCACTTTGGCATCGAAAGCGCCGCCGATATTATCGCCCCAACCCTGCGTGATTGAATCGCCAACAAACACCAAAGCTCCCTGCTTTACATCCACCTCCCTGGCCCAAGCGCTGCGCTTCCTTATCCACAATTTTTGAAACCAATCATATCGCCTGATCGGACCCGCTCCCGGCAGCCCCTCGTCGGTTTGAGGGATATCGAAGGATCCCGCATCCTGGGCCTGAAGCGAAGTGAGTAATAGTAGGCAAAGTGCCTGAGGGAGAAAAAATCGTCTCATCGGCGAGTTTTACTGCGCCCTCTTAAATCTGACGAGAACTGAAATTCATCTCCCGATTTCCTCCTCCGCTAAGGATCGTGGGGTAGCGTCCGAGGCTCAGCGGTTTGCCTCCGGGGGAAGGCAAACTATGAAACCATGAGCGTGGGCTTTCAAATGCCCTGGTCCTTTATTTTACCTCTACAGGCCCTTCAGATATGCGGCACTCTCCTTAATGCTCGCAAGCGGATTGGGTGAGTGATCCTGCTCCACGTGGCAATGCGCCACTCCGGCAGCCTTACCGGCCTCAATGATGGGCTCCATCGGAATCATGCCATTGCCCAGTTCCTTGAAGGCCTCCTTCGGCATCCCTCCGTAAATCGGAAGCTTCAACCCCGCCTTGAGATCCTTCAGATGCAATTGGGAAACCCGCCCGCTCAATTTCTTAATCAAACCGACCGGATCCACACCCCCCGCCTTCACCCAGAAGACATCGAGCTCAAACTTCATCTCCGGAGCAAATTCCTTGATGAACACCTCAAAGCCATTCGAACCACCCATCGGCTGATATTCGAACGAATGATTGTGATAGGCCAACTGAATCCCGGCCTTCTTCGCGATCACGGCGGCCTTATTCAAATTCCCTGCAACCCGCTTATAGCCATCGAGGTTCTTGCGGTCCTTGCCATGGAGGTAAGGTATTACGAGATGGGTCAGTTTAATCTTATTGGCCTTCTCGACGATCTTCTTGAAATCAGAGAAGCCCTCGTCCGAAGGATTCACGGCGGTCTCCCATTCGAAGTGAGTCGAATTCATCGCCAGTCCATGATCCTGCGAGGCCTTGATCATGTCATCGCAATTCGGAAAGCCATACATTTCGCCCTGCTTGTAACCCGCCTCGGCAATCGCCTTGATCGTGCCAGCGGTGTTCTTCTTCATGGCATCGCGCATGGTATAAAGCTGAATCCCGATGTTCGCGCGGTATTTATTATCCGCGGCGAGTGCGCTGAGGGTGTTGGCAGTTCCCGCAAAAATAGAAGTAGCGGCCGAGGTCCTGAGAAATGAGCGTCGATTCATGAAAAGAAAGCAAACACAGGCCGCTGCCTCCTACCATTCAAAAGACAGACAAAGATCTCCGGCCTATTTCTTTAAGCGCTCCCACTCCTCCTTAGTCCCGCTGCTCTTCTGATTTTCCATCAGAATGAGCCAGCGACCCTTCTTTACCAACAAAGCTTCGAGGTGAATGTATTCCGTCTTCGCCACGCCTTTCTCATCGACGTGTTGATAGCGAAACATCCCAATTTCATGCGCCGTCTTGGGATCGCCCCATCTTTTCGAAAAACGAAAATCCACCGCCGCCTCCACCTTCCCGGCCTTCGTCGCATCGATCCCCGGCTTCCAGATCTCAAGCGCCTTCGCCAAAAGGTAACTCGTCTTTTTCTTCCCTGAAATCAAGACCCCGTCCGGATGACAAGTCGCTTTATATCCCTCAAAATCCCCCGCTTTCACCGCCCGCGAAACCTCAGCCCAATAGGTGTTCAACTCCTTAATCCGCTCGTCGGCGGATGCGACAGGAAGCAATAAAATTAAACGAAGCATCAATCGACTCACCATAGGGAGGTCATTACCTCACCTCAGGTGAAAAGTCACGACAATCGACACCGCTTCATTTTCATAAAAACGAATTAAAATACATTGGCGACAATTCACGAAGATTAGCGGACCCTCTTCCCGATGAAGACCGACTCCGAACCCATCGCGAATGCCCTCCTGCGATCACTCCTCGAGAGCCCACTCCTCATCGACGACCTCCTCGAAGCTCCCTCCTTTTCCCGCTCTCATCTCGCCCTTCCCGACCCAAAACCAGCTTTCAATCTTCAACAGAAACTCGGTCACCTCTATGAAGACGCCCTTGCCATCCTCCTGCGGGAATCACCCACCCTTGATCTCCTGAAAGAAAACCTCCAAATCCGTAAAGACATCCACACTACCATCGGCGAGTTGGATTTCCTCCTCCGCGAAAAATCCACCGGTAATCTCATCCACCTCGAACTCGCCACCAAGTTCTACCTCGCCGTCGACACTTGGGACGGTCTCACCCTCCCCGGCCCCGATGCCCGCGACAACTACCACCGAAAACTTACCCGACTCCGAAATCACCAACTCACCCTTTCTTCACGCTTCCCGGATCATCTCCCCGAAACTTATCGCAACGAATCCATCGAAACGAAGCAACTCATCTACGGCTGCCTCTTCGATCATATTCATGGCGACCAATTGGCAAACCCCGAATTCATTTCCCCCACCTGCCGACGGGGCCGCTGGCTTCACCAATACGAACTCTCCTCTCATTTCCCCAAAGAAACCCAATTCCATCTCATCCCAAAATACCTCTGGCCCGTCCCATTTAATCTTCTCACCGACATCCCCCTCGAATCTTGGCAGCCCGATGAACCAATCGATCGCTGCCTCATGATCCATGCTGGCGACGACCCAACCCCTTACTTCATCGCTCCAGATTCCTACCCCAAATTCAACTCCTAAAAAATGACAGTGCATTCTTCGGCAAGCTATTCAGAGTAGCAAAATGTTCAGGCCCATCGTTCTTCTCTTTTCCTTCCTCTCTCTCTCCGCCTCGGCGCAAGACCACCGCGATCCCATCCGCCTGACCCACGGACCGATGCTCGGAAAGCCCACCACCGACTCCGTCCTCGTCTGGGGCCGGACTTCCGAGGAAGGCGAATTCGTCGTCAAATACGGCCTCGCCGAAAACGCCCTCAATCAAACCAGCCAACCGGCCACCACCAAGATCGGACACGACCTCACCGGCTTCACCCAGCTCTCCGGACTGAAGGGCGACACCCGTTACCATTACCAAATCTTCGTCGAGGGAAACCCTCACGGCCTCCCCGGATCCTTCCTCACTCTTCCCTCCAAGAAAGACAGCATCCACCCCGAACACAATCCCGAAGGCCTCTTTAATTTCCGATTCGAAGTCGGTTCCTGCGCCAACCAAAACCCGATCCACGGCATCGGCCACCGCGCACCCGTCTACGAAAACCTCAACCAGGACTGGGCCGACAAGACTCACTTCCACATCATGAACGGGGATTGGCTTTACGAAGAGCTCCGCACCTATCCCGCCGAAGCCTGGCGCCTCACCCAGGGTGTCAATGCCCTCCCGCCCGTCGTCGAAAACGCTCCATCCATCGTCGGAGTTTGGGAAAACTACAAACTCTACATGAGCCGCGGCGTCGAACGCGCCAAATGGCATCGCAACGTCCCGAGCTACTTTACCTTCGATGACCACGAACTCGTCAACGACATCTGGGGCTCAGCCGAAACCGGCAAGCGCCACCGCCGCACCGTCTTCCGCGATATCGGAACGCGCGCCTTTTACGACTACCTCGGTTGGGCCAATCCCGTCGCTCACTCCAACAAAGTCCACATTGGCCGCGGCCAAATGAAAGAAGGCAGCGACCTTCTCATCGATTCCAACACCGACTTCACCAAACTCCCGCTCGATGAAATGGGCAACCTCCACGTCCACTGGGGCACGCCCGAAGCCGGGGTCAACGACCTCAAATTCGACAACGACGAGGGCCACAAGAATTCTTACGTCTACGACATCGCCAAGGTCGTTGATAAACACACCTTGCAGCTCCACATGCCCGCCAAGGTCAGCGACACCGTGAGCTACTCCATCGCCCGACGTTCCTACGGAAATTTTCGCGTCGCGAATTGCGAGTTCTTCCTCCTCGATACCCGCAGCTCACGCGACATGCACGACGTCACCGACCGCGGAAAGGAAGGCATTTCCATGATCGGGAAATCCCAGCGCGAATGGCTTCTCAAATCAATGAAGGAAAGCGACGCCGATTTCTTTTTCCTCACTTCCTCGGTCCCCTTCATGATCCCTCACAGCGGCGCGGGAGGATTCGAAGCCGCCGGCAACAAAGAGGAAGCCTGGACCGGGTTTTTCCACGAACGCGAAAAGCTCATTAACGAATGGGACAAGCTCGGAAAGAAAGTCTTCGTCCTCACCGGCGACCTCCACAACAGCTTCGCCATCAAGATTACCGACAACGTCTGGGAGTTTTGCTGCGGCCCTCATAACAGCGTGAACCACGTCCCCAAAAACGACGAGATGGATCGCCCCGCCACCGGCATCTTCGACTGGGGTCCGCGCAAATGCGACATCCGCTGGAGCTCCTACATCCTCCCCGACCTTCCGCGCCTCGAACGCCTCTACCCGCACTTCTGCGTCGTTCAGGTCAACAACGTCTTCAACATGCCCAAGAAGCTCGGCGACAATCGACTCGTCGCCTACCCGCACCCGCAGGTCATCTTCCAATACTACGACGGCCGCACCGGGGATCTCGCCTACGCCGAAGCCATTTCTCTGGACCGGTAGGACAAATCCCCCATCAACCGCCTATTTTTGAAAATTTCACAAGAATAATATCGTATTTTGCCGCCCGGAAAGCTCTCCAAACGATCTCTTCCTCTCTCAAAGTCTCACTTGAATCCACTCATGAAACACATCTTCATCATTCTCACAATCTGCCTGACCCAACTCGGTCTCGCAGAGAAGCCCAATGTCGTCCTCATTCTCTCCGATGACCAATCCTGGACCGACTACGGGTTTACCGGACACAAAATCATCAAAACTCCGCGGATCGACAAGTTCGCCTCCGAGTCCCTTACCTACACCCGCGGCTACGTCACTTCTCCGCTTTGCCGACCTTCTCTCGCCTCCATCTTCACCGGACTCCACACCCCTGTGCACGGCATCACCGGAAACGATCTTCTTGTCGAAGGACTCAAAGGTCGCTCCTCACGCTCAGCTCCCAAAACAGCTCCCTTCCACGAACAAATTTATGCCGGATTCCAAAAGCAAGCCAACCTAGCCCGCCTCCTCGGAGACGCCGGATACCTCTCCTTACAGACCGGAAAATTCTGGGAAGGAAAACCACAACGCCACGGTTTCTCCAATGCCATGACACACGCCGATCCCAAAAAAGGTGGCCGCCACGGTGACGTCGGCTTGAAGATCTCCCGCACCGGCATTGCCCCCATCAAGTCCTTCCTCGATGAAGCCAAGAAAGAGGAAAAGCCCTTCTTCATTTGGCACGCCCCCTTCCTTCCCCACACTCCGCACAATCCGCCCAAAAAACTCTACGATAAATACCTCAAACTCGAGCCCAACAAATTCATCGCCCGCTACTACGCCATGGTCGAATGGTTCGACCAGACCTGCGGTGAACTTTTCGACGAACTCGACTCCCGCGGCCTCGGCAAAAACACCATCATCGTCTATGTATGCGACAACGGCTGGATCCAATCCGGCGACTCGGGGAAGTATGCCCCACAATCCAAACAAGAACCACACGAAGGCGGCATCCGAACTCCCATTATGGTCAAGTGGCCCGACAAAGTCCCTGCCGTCATGGACCAGAAAACCCTCGTTTCCTCCATCGACATTGCGCCCACCATCTTGAAAGCCTGCGGCCTTGAAGTGCCCAAAGCCATGACCGGCCTCGACCTCCGCAACACCGCAGCCCTCGCTAGACGCAACGTGATCTTCGGCTACGACGGAAACCACGACATGCAGGACGTCAACAATACCACCTCCAACTGCGAGTCCCGCTACATCGTCCAAGGCGACTGGAAACTCATCGATCACATCAACAACACCTCCTTCGCAAAGAGATACAACGGACGCTACACCGGACGCCCCGGCAATGAGGCGGGCAAAGCCGAACTTTACAACCTCGCCACAGACCCACACGAAAAAACCAACCTCGCCGACAAACACCCCGAAAAAATCACGGCCCTCAGAAAGTCCCTCGACGCTTGGTGGAAACCCGGAAAATAAAGACCTGATGAATGTTCTCAACCCTCTCCTGGAGGCTGAGCTCATCATCAAGGAAGGCTCTGAGAAAACGGGCAAATACGATCTACGGGAATCATGAGAAAAAGCTAACTTTGCCTTTGCTCAAAACCAGACCTACGCCAGCACTCCCTTGATTATCTCACCGTCATCAGTCGGGCCGATGAGGCGCTGGTTCAAGCCCTGATAGGGAAAGCTGAAGCGGTTCGGGTCAAGTCCGAGAAGGTGCAGAATAGTCGCTTGCAGGTCTCGAATACCCACCGGATCCTCTCCGATGTAATATCCAATATCGTCGGTCTGACCGAAAGCACCTGGCTTGATTCCCGCTCCTGCCATCCACATCGTGAAGGCGTGCGGGTGGTGGTCTCGGCCGTAAAAGCCTTTTTTTAATTCGTTGCGCACGTTGTTCTGCATCATCGGCGTGCGTCCAAACTCGCCGCCCCAGACGATGAGGGTTTCCTCAAAAAGCCCACGTTGTTTCAGATCTTTGATGAGGCCTGCGATGGCCTTGTCAATCTGCTGACATTTAATCGGCAAAGTCTCATCGATTGATTCGCCCAGCGACGAACCGTGGTGGTCCCAACCCCAATCGTAGAGCTGCACGAAGCGCACGCCGTTTTCGACCAGTCGCCGTGCCAGGAGACAGTTGTTGGCGAAGGTCGGATCGTCGCCCTTGTAAATCTGGCGAGGGTCGGCGGCGGTCTCGGCGGCAGAAATGTGACCCGGTTGCGCACCATAAAGATCCAGGATGTGCTTTGGTTCCTTGGTGATGTCCATCACCTCCGGCACCGACATTTGCATGCGGAAAGCCAACTCATACTGCGAGATGCGGGTGAGGGTTTCCGGGTCACCGATTTGCTTGTGCTGGAGCTCGTTCAGATCATTGAGCGCATCAAGGGTCTTCCGACGCATTTGACGACTCATGCCTTTCGGGTCCGAAAGATACAGGATCGGATCACCACCGTCGGTGCGGCACTGCACGCCCTGGTAAACGGTGGGTAGGAATCCCGAACCCCACAAGGATTTGCCGGCACTCGGAGTTTTACCGCCTGAGGCAAGCACCACAAAACCGGGCAGGTTCTGGTTCTCGCTGCCCAGTCCGTAGGTCACCCACGACCCCATCGATGGAGAACCAAGGAGTTGGCTTCCGGTTTGCAAAAGAAGCTGCGCGGGCGAGTGGTTGAACTGCTCGGTATGCATTGAGCGGATAACGCAGACATCATCGATCACAGAACTGAGACCGGGAAGCAGACTGCTGATCCACTGGCCACTCTCGCCATGCTGGGCGTAGTCGAAAACCGACCCCATCATCTTTGGTTTCCCCTTGATGAAGGCGAAGCGTTTTCCCTCGAGGTATTCATCCGGGCAGACCTTGCCGTGATACTTGGTCAAGGCAGGCTTATTCTCAAACAAGTCAATCTGCGATGGCGAACCCGCCATGTGCAGATAGATGATCGACTTGGCCCTGGCGGGAATGCGGAACCGCGGTTTGGTGGGTGTCGCCGTTTCAGCCGAGAGCATTTGCTGCAGGGCGATTGCACCGAATCCAAGACCGGATTGCTTGAAAAAGTGGCGCCGTGTATTTGCGCGAAGTTGCTCGAGTTTGAGATTCATGGTTTCATCAAAGTTTCATCAAGGTTGAGGATGACGCTCGCCACGCACACCCGGGCCGCGTCGCCTTCTTTGAGTCCGGCGGACTGGAGCAGCGCCTGAGCCTCTTCCGGTTTCGATGAGAAGTCGGCTTTCATTGTCTTGTAGAGCGCGTTCAGTCGTTTCGCTTCCTCCGCGGTCGGCGGACGCGTCAGGACAAGCCGGAAGCCGTGTTCGATGTCGTTCATCCGCTTTGCTAAGGCCCCGGCTGCTTCGACGAAGGCCGTGTCGTTTAGGGTCACGAGTGCTTGCAGTGGCGTGTTGGTGCGGACCCGCCGGATTTGGCAAACTTCACCGCTGCCGGCATCAAAGGAGGTCATTGCTGGATGTGGACTGGTGCGTTTGGCGTAGGTGTAGAGCCCGCGCCGGTAGCGATCCGGCCCGGTCGCGTTTTCCCATCGTTCTCCACTGTAGGTTGACTTCCATACACCATCTGGTTGCGGTGGCATTACTGATGGGCCACCGAGTTTTCGCGTTAGCAAGCCGGAAACGGCGAGCGATTGATCGCGCACCATTTCCGCTGAGAGACGAAAGCGCGATCCTCGGCTGAGCAGCCGGTTGCGTGGGTCGGCGGCAAGTCTTTCGGGCGTCACTACCGTGCTTTGACGATAGGTCTCCGACATCACGATGGTTTTCAGCAGTTGTTTGAGTGACCAACCCTTCTCACGGTAATCCACCGCCAGCCAATCGAGTAATTCGGGATGCGACGGCACCGACCCCTGCGAGCCGAAGTCCTCCTCGGTCTCGACGATGCCGATGCCGAAAAGCCGCGCCCAGACTCGGTTTACCATGACTCGTGCGGTGAGCGGGTTCCCCGGCTGCATCAGCCACTGCGCAACGCCCAATCTGTTCGCTGGCGATGCGCTGGGAAGCTTACCGAACACCTTCGGCACGCCCACTTCGACTTCGTCGCCTTGATCGAGAAAATTGCCGCGGTTGTGAACGCGAGTCATACGACGCTTCGCCCCAACGAGCTCTCGCATGATCGCGGTCTTGGAAATTTTGGATTGCACACCCTTGAGGATCTTCTGTGTTGCTGTCAATTTCGCGTGCAGTTCGCGCGTCGGTCCGTGGACCTGTTCGAAAAACATTTTTTCCAGACCCGCGACCGGGTTGATATCCGCCGTTAGCCATTTCACTGAATGTGTACTTGCTGACAAGCGGAAGGATTCGAAAATCAGCCCTTGGCCGTATTCCATGTCCAAAGTCAGGCGCAGTTGCCCGCCGGAGATTGGCTTGGCAAAATCGAAGACCGCAGCGTGTGGCTCGGAGGCCCTGGGGGAAAACGCCCAGCCCGCTTCCGGCTTGCCGTCAATCGCCCTAGCGACATCCCAACCGCGTTGCGAAAAATCAGCGCGCGGGTTGACGAGTTTGAGCTTCTTGGGTTTGGCACCCGGGACAAGAAACTCCGCGGTGAGCTCACGCAAGGCCACGTTCTTATCCTGCCACTTGCCGCCCGCTTTTTTGGGTAACGCATCGATACGCAAGGCGGTTGAGTCTCCCCCAGTCGGCAGATTAAGCGTCAGGGTCCATGTGTCCTTTTCCGGATTTTCCGAGCTGACTTTGAGCGCCCCGTCGGCTGCCTGCTTCAGCGTCACACCCTGCTTGGACTCCATCCCGGCCAGCTTCAACGGTTGCCAGAGCGGTGTCTTTTTAAAGGTCTCTTTCCACTTGGAAAAAGCCTTCGCGTAACCCGCTGGGTTTGCTTTTAGCTGTTGATTAAGGGCCGCAATTTCCACTTCGAACTTCGCGACTTGTTTGCTTTGCTCGGCCGTGGGAGTGGGCATCACAGGCGTGACCCGATCGGCGTCTTCAGTTTGGTTGAAGAAACTGTAGAATGAGTAATATTCTTCGATCGTGATTGGGTCATACTTGTGCGTGTGACACTTGGCGCATCCCATCGTGAGCCCCATCCAAACCTGCATCGTGGTGTCTACCCGGTCCTTGACAGCGGCAACGCGAAACTCCTCATCGTCCGTGCCTCCCTCGTCATTTTCCATCGTGTTACGATGAAAAGCGGTTGCCAGAATTTGTTCAGTCCTAGGCTTGGACAAGAGGTCACCGGCGAGTTGTTCGATGGTGAACTGGTCGTAGGGAAGATCGCGGTTCAGCGCCTTGATCACCCAATCGCGGTAGCGCCACATGTCGCGGTGACGGTCTTTCTCGTAACCTTTCGTGTCCGCAAAGCGCGCCAAG
>MDTC01037707.1_pt1 | contig 11430 bp, 2 predicted proteins | sample 811181 | NCBI WGS metagenome assembly MDTC01 (sample SAMN05326644, study PRJNA326480) | marine metagenome | isolation source: seawater | place: Pacific Ocean: North | collected 2011 | reverse complement strand
AGAAACTACTATTGATTCAAAACAAGAAACTATCGATTCTAATAACCGTCTTAATGCTAACTTAATTAATGATGGAAATGTTGATAATACTGAATTTGGATATTTAAATGGAGTGACTAGCAGTATTCAAACACAATTTGATTCAAAACAAGCAACCATTTCTACTTCAACTAACTTAACAACTGGAGATATTAGCGGAGCCGACGCTAGTTTTAATAAGGTTGAATTTTCAGGAGGCATCTTAAAAGGACATATCATCCCTGATATTTCAAATGTATATGATATTGGTTCTGCTACCCATCCCATACGTGAATTGTTCTTAGGTCCTAGTTCTCTTTACATTGATGGTAAAAAAGTTATTGAAAGCGATGCTGATACTATTAATATTACAACTGATAACAATCAAAATCTTACTGTTAAAACTACAGGAAGTGGATTATTGAAATTTGAATCTGCTGGTAACGGAATTAGTATGAATACCAGCAGTAGCGGAGATATCACTCTCGCACCAGATGGCAGTATAAAATTAAATAGTAATATACAAATTGCTAATGGTGTTGAAATACAAAATCCAAATGGTGATGATATCAACTTTATTGATAATATTACGGTAAGTTCAGGTAAAAAGTTTATTGGAGATGGTAGTTTCAATACAGTAACTCTTGCTGGAACTAGTTTAGAAACTACACTCAATTCTAAACAAGCAACTATTGATTCTAGTAATAGACTTAACGCAAACCTCATTCATGATGGTAATGTGGATAATACTGAATTTGGATATTTAAATGGTGTCACTAGTAGTATCCAAACTCAATTAGATTCTAAACATTCCACTATCGATTCTAGTAATAGACTTAATGCTAATCTAATTAATGATGGTAGTGTTGATAATACTGAATTTGGATATTTAAATGGTGTCACTAGTAGCATTCAAACACAATTAGATTCTAAACAATCTACCATCTCTATTTCTACTGATTTATCTATCAATGATATCAAAGCCGTAGATGTTAGTGCTGGGGCTTTCTTTGGTCCTTTATATGGCAATGTTACTGGAACTATTCAAACGGCTTCTCAGTCTAATATAACATCAGTTGGAACATTGACAGGATTATCTGTTAATGGTAATGTTTTAACTAATAATATTAAATACTATTCGGGAAGTAGTGTCACCATAAAAGATAGTAATTTAGTTATTGAAGGAAATGCCACTATTAGCGGTTCAGGAAATAAATTCATTGGAGATATTCAGGGAGATGTAACTGGAGATTTAACCGGAACTATACAAACTGCTTCTCAAACTAATATAACAAGTATTGGAACATTAGGGTCTCTTCAGGTTGATAATATTAATATTGATGGAAATACTATATCTACTGATGCTGGCACTAATTTAACTATTAAACCATTATCTGGACATGATGTTATATTGGATGCTAGTCATGTTGGTATTGGAACTAACAATCCTCAAACTGAGTTACATATTGTATCTCATTCTACACCTGAACTTAGATTACAATCACTAAGTGCTGAATGTGATATGTGGATCACTAGTTTTAATGAGTCATCTAATCGATTATGGATTATTAATATGGGAGATAGAAGTAATGCAAATGCTTTTAGAATATACAGTCAGGCTATTGGAAGTTATGTTTTTAATATGACAACATCAGGAAATCTTGGATTGAATGTTAATCCCAGTTGTAAATTTCATATTGTAAATGATATTAGCAGTAGTGTAAGTGCTGATACATTTAATCTTACTACTAGATTTGAAACAAATGGATATGATTTAGCAAACAGTAATGCTTTAAAAGGTATAGATATCGGTTCATATAATACTGTCCCTGCTATAAGGGGGACTGGAACTAATACATCATATAATTTAGTTATAAATCCAGGGATGCCAAATCTCGTATCAGGATATGTTGGTATTGGAACTGGATTACCGAGACATAAATTACATATTGCTGGAAATGCAGAAGTGTTTGCATTAGAAGGTTCTGATCATGCTTATATGTCATTTTATCCAGATGGATATTCAGGAGGAAGAAAAGGATATTTTGGTTATCCGGGAGCTACTGCAGAATATATTGCTTTAAATACAGAAGATAGTTCACGGCATTTAGTTTTACAAACAGATGGAAGTCAAGGTAATGTTGGAATTGGACTTACTAACCCATCTCGCAAATTACACGTTGTTATGAATAACTCAAATCCTATTGCTAAATTTGAAAGAACTGATGAATCAGTGTATGTTCAAATTAGCGGTCATAGTCAAAGAGGAGTTATCGCATCAAGCGAAGACTTATTTTTATCTGCTGGAAATCCGACAGCAACTAGTGATATATCTCATGTTGTTATAAAAAAGACTACTGGTAATGTTGGTATAGGACTTATTAATCCCACTTCCAAATTAGATATCAGTGGAACTGTCAGAATTCAAGGTAATGATGGAAATGGAACCAGAAGTTCTATTGAAGTAGATCAAAGTGCTAATTTATTACTTTATACTAACAATACTGCTTCAACACTATATAATAGTAATAATGTAACTAATCGTGGAGGAGGTATATATGGACACGAAAAAAAATCCCAGAATCCAAATAGAATTATTTATTCATTAGATATGGGGGGAGATACTTATGGAGTATTGAAATTATATGACACTTATGGTTCAAATATATCTAGCACTGTGCCTTCTGTATTAATTACTGGAGATACTGAAGATGGACAACATACATATTTTAATGGTTCGGGCAACGTCGGCATTGGCACTACTAATCCATTGGCAAATTTAGATATTAGCGGTAGATTACATGTTGTAAAACATTTTACAGACAGCGGAGGAGATAATAATGCTGTTCCAAATACTGGGTTTGGTGATAGCACTACTGCTGTTTTTGGATATGGCGATAGGTCTAGTAATTATTATGGTATTGCTATGGGAACATTTCAATCAAGTGGAACTTCATGGATACAGGCTAAGAGATTTTATCATACTACTTCAAGTGCAGAAGATGATAAATTTAATTTACTTTTACAACCATCTGGTGGCAACGTCGGCATTGGCACTACTAATCCGGCTACATTATTAGATATTTACAAAGATATAAATGATTCGCATACAACTATACCAGGAAATACAGGGGTTACTTCACTCCCGAATACAACTTCACTCTTTATAGGAGAAACTCACAATTATTGGGGAATAGCAATGGGAACTGTATGGACTGGAGGAGCTTCTTATATACAAACAACAGCGAACGGTGGCACTTCATATCCATTACTTTTACAACCATCTGGTGGCAACGTCGGCATTGGAACTACTAATCCCGGAAGAAAATTACATGTTATGGGAAATATAAGAACAGAAATTGCTACCGATACTGATAATTTTATTGAATTAAAATCAAATAGTAAAAATGCTTATCTATTAAATAGAAATGGACAATTAAAATTAAGAACTGAAAATTCAAATCATTTATTATTAAATGATACAGGTGGAGGTAACGTTGGTATTGGCACTGCTACTCCAAGAACAAGATTACATGTTTATGATGGAACATCAATGAATGAAACTAGTGCTGACGCATATGTAAATGGTTCTAGTGGATTTATATATAGAGGTGATGATGGAACTGATGTAGAATGGGCTAGTGGGAATACTACATTTTCAATAATAGCACAATTTGATATTGCTTGTTATAGATTAGTTTCTTTTAGTGACAGAAGAATAAAAAAAGAAATCAGAGACGTCCCCGATAATTTATCACTTCAAACTTTAAGAGATATAAGTTGTGTTTATTATAAATACAAAGACCATATTAAAAAAGGAAATCGAGACACTATTGGATTTATTGCTCAACAAGTTAAAGAATATATGCCTATGGCTGTAAATACAATGAAGGATATAATTCCAAATGAAATGAGAGTAATCACGAATTATTCATGGAATACTATTCTATATGATAATATCAATAATATAATTAATGAAAGAATTTATGACCAAAGTGGTAACGATATTACAAAAGAAAAATATAAATTAACTATTCATGATTTAAGTGATAATAGTGGTAATATAGAACATAGATTTTACGTTTCTAATGACCCGTCAGGAAATGATGAATGTGAAAAAAATATATTTTCTTTAAGCAATGATTATAAATCTTTCATATTCGAAGAAATGTGGAATCATATTTTCTTATATGGATACGAAGTCAATGATTTCCATACATTGGATAAACAAAAACTGATGGCCCTCAATTTCTCCGCAACTCAAGAAATTGATAAACAACAACAAGCAGATAAATTAAGAATTGCTACCCTAGAAGCAGAAGTAGCATCATTAAAAACTAAAAATCAATCCTTAGAACAAGAAATCAACGCTATTAAACAACATCTAGGACTTTAATTATTTAGTAACATTTTATATTTTATTTAAACTAAAATATAAAAATTCATTAAGTATATATATATATATGAGTAATACTACACTAAAATCTGGTTTAAAATTTACAATATCAACTGATAATGGAATATTTAATACAACCAATAATAAGGTATCCGTAGCGGAGGTATCTGGGCCTGTTATGAATTCTATTTCTAATTCTTTTACCAATATAACTTCTACTAACAGACCACAACTAAGAGTCGGTGCCACAAATTCAAAAATTAATCTTCAATTAGGAGTTTATGAAAATTCTTCTTTACATTCTAGTGTTATACAATCATCTTACTATGATGACGGATTATCAACTTATACAACTGGATTTTTATTATTAAATCCAGATTCTGGTGCTTTTGGAAACGTTGGTATAGGAACAACGAATCCATTATGTGATTTACATATAAATGGAACTAGTGGTATAACTATTCCAGTTGGAAGCACATCTCAAAGACCAGACCCACTATCGCAAGGAACAATTCGATATAATACTACAACCACTCAATTTGAAGGATATGATGGAAATGTTTGGAGTGGTTTAGGAGGAGTTGTTGATATATTGCAAAATACCAAAATCACCGCAGCTCAAAGTCCTTCTGTTCAGGATAATACTTTAAGATTTTTTACTAGTGGCGCAATAAGACAAGTTATTGATAATGCTGGAAGAGTTGGTATTGGTACTAATAGTCCCACTGATAAATTAGAAATTACAGACAGTAATAGTCAACTTAGATTAACTGATTCTGATGATAATAAATTTGCTCAATTTAGTATGTCATCAAGCATGTTAGCAATAAGAATAAATTCAACTAGTTCAGCAGATTTTTTTATAAAAGAAGGAGGTAACGTTGGTATTGGCACTACTAATCCACGTGCTTCATTGGAAATTATGGGATTCTGGGATGATGAAGATATTATTGATGAAACTAATGGCGGTATTCATTTTTCAACTAAATATCCAGCCTCATCCAATAACACTACTACTTGGGGTGTAGGTTATATAGGAGGATATATAAAGGCAAATTATGGTAGTAACTCTGGATATCCAGGGGGATTAGTATTTAAAACAAGAAGACCAACATCTCCAGGAGTTGCTTCGCATGATTTAACTACATCGATGGTAATAGATTCATATGGATGGGTAGGCATTGGCACTACTAATCCTACTTCGCAATTACACGTTCATAATAGTGCCACTGATGGATGGTCTGGTATTAAAATAACTGCTAAAGACAGGGAAGAAGGAATACAATTATGGTCTCAAGGAAAGGATGATAATAATATTGGATATATATTATTTAATGAAGATGAAGGTGGAAAATACGGATTTTCATTAGGATATAATGGATCTAGTGATAATGCAATATATAATTGGAGAAACAATTCATTTAATATTCAACGACTTGATAATAATAGCACCGGGGTCACTGTATTGACAATTCCAAGATCAACTGGATATATTGGCATAGGCACTAGTAATCCCAGTTCTACATTATATATTAAAAACACTAACACTAGTTACAACGCATCCGTAATTATAGACGGTCCTTCACATTCTTATCTTCAGTTCTTTAAAACTGGCACATCAATAGGAACTGTGGGAAAAGCCAATACCGGAACGAATAATATGTATTTCTATACTACATCTACTAGCGATGATGTGTTTATACAACATAATGGTGGAAATGTTGGAATTGGAACATTAACTCCATATAATACATTAGAAGTTAATGGAAGTATTACAGTTAATGGATATGCTAGTTCAACTGGATTAGGAGGAATTTATTTTAGAAGCGGAACTTATTATCGCCCAAGTGGCTCTTCTCCATATAACTGTAGTATATTCGCATATGCTCATAATTCTTATCCGGATGGTATAAGTATTAATGGTTATGATGGTATTAGTTTCTGCACTGGCTCTAATACAAGAAATCAAAGAATGATAATTAACTCTTCTGGGAATGTTAGTATTGGAACATCTAATAGAAGTGCGTTTTTCGGTTCAAGACCATTAAGTATAGGTAGAACTGATGCTGGTTCTTCTACTATATATGATATGTTATGTCTTCATACATATAGAGGAGATTTTGGGTCAACTCCTGGTGGAAGTGCTATTATTTTTGAAAATCGTGATAGTAATAATTCTAATAACTATGGAAGAATTAAATGTATGACTGTAAATGATACAGATTACGGTGATAATGATGAAGCTGCTAGTAATTTTATTTTTCAACTTACAAATGGCGGTTCTGCAGGAGATAGAATGATTATTACTGGTAGAGGTGCAGTCGGTATCGGTACAATGTACCCTACAACATCAACATTACATCTTTATCGTTCATCATATGGATTTCCTCTGAGAATTCAGTCTGGTAGTTATTACGCTGATATGGGATCAAATAATTCAAGTTGGTTTCATATGCAGACAAATGCGGGTAGTGGGTTCTTCTTATACAAAATAGTTGGAACTTATCAATATTTTAGAGCATATACAACTGGAGTCGCATTTTTCATGGACGGAACAGGTAGTACTTCATTAAGAATAGAAGATAGTAATAAAATAAATACTTATAACACTCATTTATATCTTCAATGGAACACATATAATGAAGTACATATCAGAAAAGATTGTTATGTTGAAGGAACTCTTCATCATAGGGGTATTGTCTCTAGAAGTGACTCTAGAATTAAAATAAATATTACAGACGCATCTGGTAGTGAAGCCCTTGAAAAAATTAGAAAAATAAAAGCAACACGATATGATTATGTTGATATAATTAATTATGATAAAACATGGGGATGGATTGCTCAACAAGTTAAAGAAATATGCCCTGATTTTGTTGAACTTACAAAAGGATATATTCCTAATATTATGAAATATGTTGAATTTGATAAAGAAATTATAAAAGACCCTTCCGGAAATCAAGACGACAAATATTTATATAAAATCAAAAATTTTAGAGGAAATAATGATATTGATTATAAATTCTATGAAAGTTATACTTTTAATACCACCAATCAAGATTTTTTTAGCACATGTAATAATCATAATGAATTCATATTAAATGAAAACTTAAATACACTTTTTATGTTCGGTTATAAAGTTGATGATTTTCATCGATTAAAAAAAGATAAATTACAAGCCCTCGTTTTCTCCGCTGTAAAAGAAATTGATGATTTACAACAAACTCATCTTAAGGAAATGGACGAAATTAAAACACAAAATCAACAAATCCTTCAAGAAAATATTGACTTAAAACAAAGAATTGAAAGATTAGAAAAATATCTTAGTCTATCTTAAATAAATTTATATTTTTCACTTTTTAAAATATAAATTTTAGTAAATACTTATATATATAATGAGCAATTCTACTATTAAAAGAGGTTCCAAATTAACTGTCACCACTGACAAAGGAATCACTAATCTTACTAACACTAATAACATAGGTATTGCTGAAATATCTGGTCCAGTAATGACTGATATTAGCGATTCTTTTAAACTTACTTCCATCACTAATTCTAATCTCCCTCAACTCAGAATTGGAACTACAGATTCTTCCGGATCTCTTCAATTAGGAGTATTTAAAAATAGTAATAACAAAACACTTTCTATTTTACAGTCTTCATTTGATTCTAGCACTGGAGATAATGATAATCTTAAAGGATACAATCACCTTACATTACAACCTAAAGGTGGCAATTTAGGAATCAGAACTAATGACCCACTTGCTATTTTTGATATTAATAATATGTTATTAATTGATCCAGTAATTGGATATCAAACTGATATTGGTCATAATGTATATGACTCTACTGGATCTGGTAGTTATAAAAATATTTTTCAAGGATCTTCATCTCAAATACAATTAGCCGGAGGACAGTATAATAACGCATATATCTCCTTTAGATTAAGCAATACAAATATTTCTAAAAGCAGTTCTGCTGGTATTGATACTCAAATCACTGAAGCATTGAGAATTATTCAAGGTGGTAATATCGGTATTGGAACTGACGCTCCTACTAAAAAATTAGAAGTTGCTGGAGATATCAGTTGTAATGCTCTTACTGTTGGAGGAATTGATATGTCTGATAAAAAAATAAATGATTCTAATAGTCCTATTTATAGCGAAGTAATTGTTACTGTTTCCAGTAGTGTATTCGTTATTGATGGAACATCAGTACAAGATGTATTCCTTTTAAAAGGCCTTACATATAGATTTAATCAGAGCGATTCAACTAATTCTACTCATCCTATAAAATTTAGCACTGTTCCTGATGGAACTCATCAATCCGGTTCTGAATACACTACTGGAGTAACATATGTTGGAACACCCGGCACAGCAGGAGCATATACTCAAATTATCACTGAACAAGATACACCACCTCTTTATTATTATTGTGGTGCTCATTCAAATATGGGAGGAAATGCTTCATCATTAAAATTAACAAGGAATTTAACGATAGAAAACAATTCAATAGGAAACGCTTATTTGTATGTTGAAAATAGTGAAGGCGGAGCAATGATTGAAGTCACTAGTTCAGGTAGTCAACCCGGTCAAACAAGAATTTTTGCGTTCGATAAAACCACCAATTATAATGGAACTTTATTATTTCAAACTCAAAATGCTTCTGGTTCTAGAGTTGATGCAATGAAAATAGACAAAGATGGCAAGGTCGGCATTGGGACCCTTACTCCTGACCATAAATTACATATTCATGGAAGTAGCACAAAGCATTCTAATTCTGGATTTCTTCTTACTCTACAAGATAAACTTAATACAAATGCATGGCAAGGTATTGGATTTTCAGTAGGAGGAGATAATAATATCTACTATAAGAGTGCCATTCTTTTTGAACAGGTGAGTAGTTCTTTTGGTGCTGGCACTTTACATTTCTGTAATTGTGGAACAGAGAGTAATATCCAGGTAGATAGTGCTTGGAGTAGATTATGTATAGATAAGAACGGCAACGTCGGCATTGGGACCACTACTCCTAATAAATTATTACATATTGAAAGCACTACTTCAAACGCACTTGTTCAAATAGAAAGATCGGGGGAGAGCGGTGCTTCTATTTATTTTGGTGGTAACAACGCATGGGGTAATATAACTAGCGATAAACATTTGTCTTTAAAAGCAGGAGACGATAATGGTGTTACTTATGATTCACCACAATTATTTTTAGATATTAGTGGCAACATCGGTATTGGCACTAATAATCCCCCTACTAAATTATCTTTGGATGGAAAACTATCATTAGGTTATAGCGGTGATTCAAATGATGAATGGACTACTTCTACATCAGGACCATTCTTTGGTCCATCCATATTTAGTTCAAAACAAAAATCAGGAGGGTCTTATCCATTCAATAAATATGGTAATCTAGTATTACAAAGTAGAACGCATTATGGATATGATATAGTATTTGGAACAGGAACCACTCCAGCAGTAACAATGGTAATTACTGGAGATCATTTAGTCGGCATTGGCACTACTAACCCAGCTACATTATTAGATATTTATAAAGATATAAATAGTTCGCATACAACAATACCAGGAAATACCAGTGTTACTTCACTCCCGAGTTCAACTTCACTCTTTATAGGAGAAACTAGCAGTTATTGGGGAATAGCAATGGGAACTATATGGGGGAATAGCAATGGATCTTACATACAAACAACGATGTCTACTACCTCTACTTATCCATTACTTTTACAACCATCCGGTGGCAATGTTGGCATTGGCACAACTTACAACAACTCGTTACTAGCAACTTATACAAGCGGATCTTATGGTAAAAATATATGGTCTTTTGCAGAAAGTGCGAGTGTTTCAAATGATGAACTAACGTGGTATTTTGAGTGGAAACAAACAGCATCTCAGTGGCCAGCTGCTGGTCCAGAAAATGGAAATAGTAAGAACTCAGGAATATTCGTAATAAACGCAAAATCACAGGGCACTTCCTCAGAGACTTATTTTAATAAGGGACATTTATTTCGAGTTGGATGTAATTTGGATTACGATGATTCGGGATGGACTGGTTATACAAAAGACTGTATGACTATTAAAACAAATGGAAATGTTGGTATAGGCACTAATTATCCTGGATGGCCATTGCATGTAAAAGGAGGTTATCAGGTATATGAATCTACCGCAGCTACCTATGTTTATGGAAACTCTGATGCCCATATATGGGACCATTCTACTGGTGGAGTAGCATGGGGTAGTGGCACTGCAGTAATATCAATATGCACAGATTATAATTATTTAGGTGTAGCATATTATGCTTTTAGTGATCAACGACTAAAAGAAAATATTAGAGATGTATCTGATAATTCTTCTTTACAAACCTTAAGAGATATTAGTTGCGTTTATTATGAATATCGTGATAAAATATCAAAAGGTCCTGACACTACAATAGGATTTATAGCACAACAAGTTAAAGAACATATGCCAATGGCTGTCACTACAGAATCCGGAATCATTCCTAATGAAATGAGAAAAATTAATGATTATTCATGGAATATAATTTTTATGGATCCTAGTAAAAATATAATCGAAAATAGAATGTATGATGAAAGCGGTAACGACATTACAAAGGAAAAATATAAATTAACTATTCATGATTTAAGCGATAATAGTGGTAATATACAACATCGATTTTATGTTTCTAATGACCAATCCGGAAATGATGAATGTGAAAAAGATATTTTTACTTTAAGTGATGAATCTAGTTCTTTTATATTTGACCAATCTTGGAATAATATTTTCTTATATGGAAAAGAGGTTGATGATGTAAATATTTTAGATAAACAAAAACTATTGGCTCTTAATTTCTCAGCCACTCAAGAAATTGACAGACAACAACAAGCAGATAAACTAAGAATTGCTAGCCTAGAAGCAGAAGTTACAACTCTAAAATCTCAAATCGCATCCATCCTACAACGTTTAGATAACGGAGGACTTTAGAAAAATTAATTAATT
>MDTC01208520.1_pt1 | contig 11433 bp, 11 predicted proteins | sample 811181 | NCBI WGS metagenome assembly MDTC01 (sample SAMN05326644, study PRJNA326480) | marine metagenome | isolation source: seawater | place: Pacific Ocean: North | collected 2011 | reverse complement strand
TACCCTTGTTAGGTTCATGTTCTGTAATTCTTCAACCTCATCTAAATGTTTTCTAGCCGTAGTAATCATGTTGAATGTTATGAGTGGATGTCTGGCAACCAAGTTATACAATACATCTTGCATAGGACCATTCACACCCCAATCTGTCGCATCAGGCGTTCCAACCAAATAACCACTATTTTCATAAAAGTCCAAACCAAGAATATTGACGACATCACCATCTTGAGCAACCTCAAGAACCGTGTATGCTAAAGTAGCAGTACCAGTGGATGGATAGGAATACTCGTATTTAAAATCACTTGGTAAGTTAACACCTCGTTGGTACATCCAATCTTTATGTAGGTCTGATAAAAATACATCAGGCAAATGACAAGAGTTTTGTATATTCACCCTACCCTCATCGTGCATGTACGGTCTCATTAATTTGGTGACATTGTAATTTTCAAAAAAGTTTATTCTTTTGTAAGAGTCAAGTTCAGTAGGCCAACCGTTACAACAGATGTGAACCTCGGAGTCTTTTATGTATTCTCCTATCTGTGGAAAAGCTTCCAACTCATTTCCAAACTCATTGGCTATAACCGTAAACTTTGGTTTCTCCAATGAGTCTATAAATTTAGCACTCTCTCCTCTAGCAAAAAAAGTAACTACTTTCATACTGTACTTTCGACCTTTCTTAACTTTTCAGCAATCGGAACTTCGGAATCATAAACTACTTTTTTACCATCACCTAACATCTTTTCAATCTTACGAACACTAACCATTAACTCATTAACACTTTCGATAGATGCCACTTGGTCTGAACCATACATTGTTCTGTCTTTAGTGATGTGAAACTCCAAACATTCAGCACCCAAAGCAGTAGCACCGATACAAGCAGCTAGTCCATTATAATGATTTGAAAATCCAACACTCAGATAAGGATACTTTTCTTTCAGAGTATTTATGTAATTCAAGTTAACCTCTTCCTCCTTTGTTGGATAAGTGCTGGTACAAGCCAATACATATTCTGTATTTTTTAGTATTTTCAACGCAGCATCAACTTGTTCATCCGTACACATACCAGTCGATAGTATGATTGGTTTGCCAGTATAGTGTAGGGCTTCTAAAAAGTCCTTGTCTGTTGCCAGAGCAGAAGCAACCTTATGATACTTGACATTCAAATTATCCTCAATCTCTTGTAAACTATCCAAATCCCAACAAGAAACTATGAAGTCCAATCCTTTTTCATCAGCGTATTCTTCTAATTCTTTATATTGAACTATGTTAAACTCAATACCGTGTTTTTGTTCTCGTGTTGTTGTTCCCCACGGAGACTCTCTTGGTTTATCCAATTCCTCTGTGGAGTAAACCTCTTCCACGTTTCTCTTTTGGAATTTTACCGCATCACAGCCCGATGTATGTGCCATATCAATCAACTCTTTTGCTAAATCGATATCACCATTGTGATTAATTCCTATCTCTGCTATTACATAACTCATTATATTCTCCTAAAGTTAATTGTTACCATACGCTTTTACCACCATCTATTATGACATTCTCACCCGTCATGTATGAACTGGCATCCGAACACAAAAATACTATAGCACCCTTGTACTCATTGATGTCTGACATTCTTCCCATTGGAATTAAGTTCGTTAATTTCTTAACAAAGTCCTCTGGATGGTCGTTGTAAACTGCTGTCGGGCTCAATGAATTCACCCTAATTCCTTTCTGTGCAAAGTAAACACCGAGATATTTAGTCATACCGATTATCGCCCATTTGGCCGCCGAGTATGTTATTGGTTTTACATTTTGCATGTCTTCCTCCACACCGTCTTTTCTGTATATCCTTTGGTCTGGCGCTATCACACCTAAATCTGATGAGATGTTTAATATTACACCACCACCATTCTCTAACATTTTATTCGATACAACTTGTGAACACAAGAAAGTTCCGTTTAGAGCAGCGTCTATTCCCTCGTGCCAATAATTTTCTGTCATGGTTTCAAACCTTGAGTCTGGTTTTAGTCCACCATCTTTTTTTACTTTCGGGTCTTTAGCGGCGTTGTTTAGTAATATGTCTATCTTGTCATACTTTTCTACAACTGACTCTATGGATTTTTTATCAGTAACATCCATGTAGTGATATGTCGCACTATCTCCGATTTGTTCTGCCTTCTTCTTTGCTCTATCCTCATGCCAGTCAGCAAGTATAACTTTCCCACCATACTCAACTATGGCTTCAGCGTGTTTAGGACCCAAGAGTCCACCACCACCCGTTATCAATGCCGTCTTACCACTTAAATCAAACAGATTTTTCATTGTAAAATTCCCTTATTATTTCTTTGTGTTTTTTAACTGTTTCTATTTCGTTTCCGTGTTCTTGCCTTGCTGTCTGTAATGTATACAAACCATCATAATTTATAGACTTTAGTTTTTTGAAAATAGTTTTGAAATCTGTATCACCTTTACCTGGCACAACGGTGTTCATTGGATTTATCGTTCTGTCCTTTATGTGAACTTGACATATGTCATGTTTGAAAGATTCAATATACTCCTCGTGGTCTATTTGAAATGAAGTTATGTTGCCAGTATCATATGTGATTCCAACATTTTCCATTATCAAACCCTTTAATTCTTTTATTCCTAACTCTGCTTCAAACAAGAATTTGATATCAGGATAATCACATAGATAAGGATATATGGCATTGGCAAACTCATCACGAACATCATAGTCAACAACACTACTTTTTTCCAACAACGGAATGGTTAAATAATATATGTGATTTTTTCTAACCAAGTCACATATTGGTTTTAAGTAATTCTCAAGATATTCGATCTGATTAAAATCATCATCCACCATGAAATCAGCACAGACAGATGATATAGGAAGATTTTTTAAATCAACATCGTGTATTGGATTCGAGTGGTAGTTTTCCTTCGTTACAATCCATTCAATGTGATTTAATCTTAACTCATGAAGTAATTCAAATTCCCTTGTCCAATTTGCTGGACAATCTTGATATCCCTCTACTGGTTCTGATAACCTACCTTGTATAATTCCTAATTTCATAATTCCTCTACTAATTCTATGTAAACATCATTGGGATCTTTACAAAAAGCAACCTTTACCTTTCCGTTTGAAATTGGTTCTCTTATGAAATCAACACCACTCATCATTAAATTTTCATAGAGTTCATCGATGTCATCAACGGTTACAGCAAAATGAGTACAACCCACAAAATTAACCCTTTTGAAATTATCATCGGGTATTGGATTCTCATAATATAATAATTCAATCATGTGATTGTCTTGTTTCATCTTAATGGTTCTTAATTTAACATTATATAATCCAAGTATTTCATCAATGAATTTACCATCCTCTTGAACATCTGTCACGACCTCGTATCCAAGCATCTGATAAAAATTCTCCGATTCATAAATGTCCCTAACGACAATACCTATGTGCCTCAATGACATCATTTCTTAGTTCCTTTGAATATCAAAGCTCCACCGAGCATTTCATCATTGATAAGTTTTTCGTATTCCAATTCTACCTTTTTGTAAAAATCATTTATCTTTTTATTTTTTGTAACATCACCGACAAAAGCCGTATTGGCTGTTGACATTGGTTTGTTGTTTTGTTGCCAATGAACATGATTGAAAAATGAAAAATCTAAGAAACTATTAACACGACCATAGAATCCAACCGACTTGCACAAATCAAGTAAGGAAGATTCAGTAAAATAATTAACATGAGCTTTGTGATAATAAAATTCTTGATATCTTTGACAATCATAATTGGTTAATAAAACATCATCGTGATTTGGTACACCTATGACTAATATACCATCTTTTTTCAAATAATCAAAGCACTTTTTTAAAAAATCTTTTGGATTGAAAACATGTTCCACCACATCAAATGCCACAATCACATCAAAATAATCATTGGATAAATTCACATCATCGAACAATGAATTGTGAACAATGACATTTGGGTTTCTTTCCTTTACAAAGCTAGAGTCCAAGACGTTTGGTTCTATTACATGACATTCTTTTACACCGTGGTTATCAACCCTTGATACGATTCCACCGTGAGCACATCCAATCTCCAAGAACTTTGTATTGTTTGATAAGTAATGATTGAACATGTTGAACTGCCTATCATTCAACTCCTTGTATATATGAAAGTGTTCCTCGGATTTTTTTCTTCTCCCCTCACTATCGGCACTAAACTCATCCCTATATTGTTGTGAGTAAAAGTCATCTTGAACCCAAAACTCGGATGCTAATATTCCGTGACCTGTTGGTTCATGAAACCACAATGTAGCCTCATCCCCATCCCTCAATGTTATTGGTTTTAAAGTAAAGTCATCCACATCATAATCAAAACCAAGATTATACAATAAGTCAAGACGCATTATAACTCCTGATAAAATCCTTAATAACTCCCATTGACTCAATGATAGCAGATTCGGATATCGTAAGTGGTGGTCCTAATTTAATAGATTCTCTTTTAGTCCATACGGTAAGAACACCATTTTTAACACAGTTCTCCGTGACATAGTTTCCCATGTCAGCGTCCTTAACGATTATAGCAGAGACCATACCTTTCACGTTAACTACCTCGACACCATCTTCTTTTTCTAACTCTTTATTTAGTTTCTCAAACAACTTTATCTTTTTCTTCAAATTACTTTGGAATAAATCATCAGTTAGGTAATCAAGATTTGCCAAACCAGCAGCACAACACAGAGCATTTCCAGCTTGTGAACCACTTAGATTTATACTTGGTTCTAAATCGATTATTTCCTTTGTGCTTAACAGAGCAGACAAAGGTAATGATGAAGTCAAACCCTTACCAAGAGTTATGATATCTGGTTTATAATCTCCATAAGTCATATAACCATACAACTCACCCATTCTATAGAAACCTGATTGTACTTCATCAAAACAAAACAATATATTGTTGTCCCTTGACAACTGATAGAGTTCATCGATGTATTTCTTTGGATACATCCAAGCACCCCAACCTTGATATGTTTCTAAAAAGAAACAAGCAATCTCATCTAATGGTGGCAAATCTCTTAATATGTTTAGTTCGTCATTGTTTTTTGGAAATGGAATGGAATGTATTTCATAATCTTTTACATAACAATCAGCACTATCTGGCTCTCCACCAATCAAATCTGAACCCAAAACATGTCCATGATAATTGCCAGTAAAAACAACTATATATTTTTTGTTGTTCTTCTTTCCCCATGTTTTTATCAAACGGTAGGCAGCATCAGTAACCTCACTACCTGAATTCAACAAAACAACCTTGTCAAAATGAGATGGTGATATTTCTAATAGTTTTTCAACAAACTCATTTCTCACATCCGTGTTGTATTGATAAGCAAAAGTCAAATCAGAATCAACTTGGTTTTTTATAGCCTCATTGATGTAAGGATTGGAGTGTCCAGCATTTGTAACGAATATACCGGATGTCATGTCTATCCATCTGTTTCCCTTATCGTCAAACACATAAAAGTTTTTAGCCTCTTTCCACTTGACTGGCATCTCACAAATATTAGATGGTTCGTGTTTGTGTTTGAACTCTCTGTAAGATTTTACATCAAACTTAAAGTCTTTTATGTACCTATGCTCTGTTGTTATCATTGATTGCCTCTAATATTTTGAAATCATCTAATGTGTCAACCTCATGTGCATAAGGTGTGACATAAGCTAACATCTTGTCTCCGTGTAAATTATCATTCGACATAAAATGTTTTGGTCTTATTATGTCAACATAACCATTTGGATGATATGTCTTTGGTAACAATTGTCTTGGTAAATTATAGTAGTCATCTTCCATTTGACCATCAAATAAACCACCCCAATAAATATCATTCTGTTTAAATGATTTATAAGCAGTTTCGGGTGACTCATGAGCTGACCTCAATGATGTACATTGTTTATGTTTCAAAAAATATTCTATGGCATCATCTAAAACATGTGGTTTTACCATCGGCGTCGTTGCTCTTAATTGTACGATATCATCATAATCATTCAAGTATTCTACGGCATGTCGCATGACATCTATGTCTAACGAATGATCTTGAGCAAACTCTGATGGTCTGTCTATCACTTGAGCATCATGATTTAAAGCAACTTCCTTAATCTCCTCATCGTCCGTTGAGACAAATACTTCTGTTATACCCTTTGACATGTGTGCTGATATGATTGGATAAGCCAGCAAAGGAACACCATTTAACTTTTTGATGTTTTTACCTGGCACACCTTTACTACCACCACGAGCTGGTATAATTACTTTCACAATAACAACTCCTTTGGAAATGTCTTGGTTTCACTATTCATCGAATCCAATAATTCCTTGTTTCTTTCTTGTATTAATTTTGTAAAATTACTGATGTTATTATATCCATCATCCGACCATGAAAACGGATGTGTTAGTAGTTGCATCTTCTGTGGCAAATCCCAATAATCAACATGAAATGGATGTCCATATTTCCACTCATGATTGGAATCTGCTAAATAATGAACCCTAAGTTCTTCTGGTCTATCACCACTAAAATAATGAAAAAAGTCCTCACCATAACAATTTATCTTATTGGGAACTTCCACATATTTTTCTAACAAAGTTGGATTACTACCACACCTGTGAAAAGCAAACCTATCAACTTCAAACCCATAATAGTGTTCTAAAGTTTCTATGTCTTTTAATATATAATCAATTAACTCTTCATCTTCCATCATGGGTGGATTTTGATGTAGTCCAATATAATGCCCCATTGATTCTATTTCTTGGATACTCTCAATGTTCTTTTGTGATAGGGCATTGTAAGTATTGTTTCTCAACTGAACTGTATAAGTAGAATGAACATTTAAATCCTCATGTTCAATACGAGCCATCTCTAATGCTCTATCTATGGAAAATTCTATGTCATGTCGTAAGACACAGAAAGAATGAACCTCATCATTGACCTCTGAAAAATCCATAATGGGTAAATTTTGTTTTACCAATGTAATTATATTTCTATACTCAGCGTAACTAAACACCACAGATTACTCCTTCCCTACCAATAAAAGTTTTACCATTACCAGCAACAAATCCCTTGTCTTCACCAATATGTGTGATTAATTTTATAGTACCATCCGAAAGTTTAGAATTGATTGCATCTCTAACAGTTCTGCCTTCATGTCCATAATCATCAAATATAAAAGTTGGATTGTTTAATTGTTTAGACAGTCTATCAATGTCAAAAACCACCTCTTCAAAAGTGTGTCCAGCATCAACATGTACAACATCAACATCTGGTATCTTAAAATTTACATCATAAACATCCGAGTTTATAAATTCAACATTATCAACATCACCACAATTTTCTTTTGTCTTTTCATAATTTACGACATCTCTTTCAACTGCTATCACCTTTTTAAAACATTCTGAATAAACTCTCGTTGTGTTTCCTTGATGACACCCTAATTCCAATATGGTTTTATCTTTGTAACCCTCACCAAATATTCTCAGTATGTCCTCTTTGAATTTACGAGATGTAGTGCTTTTGTTTTCAGCTTTGTTTTCTATTCTGTTCAGTATGAAATTTTCATCATAATTATGTTTTACCAAGTCCCAAACTTGTTTCATCACATGTGTTCTTTGGTCTTTTGGTATGCCAGTAAAAACCCAATTGTAAGCATGTTTGATAAACAAAGGAGTTTTATCTTCATTCAACTGCCAGTTATGTCCAAACATATCTTTACGATGTATGTGAGTTAATTTGTAAACAAAAGGTAGCGTTAAATTCATCTCTACATTGTTAATCTGTAACCAGTAATTTAATGGTGTTTGTTCAGTTCCCTTTCCAACTATCTTGTCTTGTAACTCTACAAAAGTATCCACATTATCATAATACAATTTGGTAAATGATTTAAATACGGCTCTGTGTTGTTCGTTAAAAATCATGGGTGAACTACTGACATACTTTTGTTTGTCAAATTCAAAACCATCAAAGAAATCTTTATATCCTACAATACTCTTGTATATCCAATTTAAATTGTCCGTGTCTCTAACGGCAGTTAATTTATGGTCTGTCAATTCAAAGAAGTTTGGAGCATCCCATTTAATCATGTGTGTACAATCTATCTGACATATTTGGTCATAATCAATACCCCTGCGTTCTATCTCATCAAATACGAATATAGCTTTTTGCCAGTTTACTCTGAATCTACTTAAATCGTCTTCTATTGGTTTTTCAAAGGGTACAAATAAAACATCATTCTTTTTACACCAATACTCCCAAGTCTTACGGCTAATATCCATCCATTCCCATCCACCATACTTATGAGCATACTTGTCATTCTTTACACCTATCCACCAAACAACATTCTTCTTCATACTGCCTCTATGATTAATTTTGATTTATTAGTAATACATTGACCATCTGGTAAACTGAACTTCCAATTATGAGTCGGACACACTATTTTACCATCTATGATTTTTCCCTTTGACATATCACCCTTTGCATGTGGACAGTATCTCTGACATTTATAATCCTTTCCGTTGAATTTCAAGTCAAACATTTCCTCTTCTAATTCATCAAAATGAAAATCCTCATATTCTTTGTATGAAACAGGATCTGCTAGTTTCAAAAATGCCATGAGATGTTCATTATACATATCAGGTTTTCTTCTAGCTTTAAAACCCAAAGTTAAAAAGAACTCTTCCCAAGTCATTCTCTTTTCTAAAATGTGATTTAACCATTTACCTTGAATGTCAAACTCATAAAAATACTCTTCATCATTGAAATGATTGACTTTTTTATTTACAAAGTCAATTATTATTTTTTCTTCATAGTCACCACTAATATTGAACAAAACAGAACCACCTATGTTTTCACACAACCTTGGCGCTGACCTCATCAATGGATAAAAATATTTAATACATTTTCTCCATAAACTATAGTCCACCTTTTCTATTTTACTCAATGCTTCTTTTATGATGTCTTCTCTTCTATCTTTATATTTTTTGAGATAACCCACTTTATCGGTAAAACATTCGTGTTGTAAATTATGTTTCCAATCATCACCGACCGAATCACCTGGCATCAACACCATAAATTTTTTGGAAATACTTGGGTGATTTTCTTTAAAAAAATTATATATGTCTGCTTCATTTGGAAAAGTATTTTCTACTAAAAAATTTATGTGATAAGTATCATTCTGTAAAAAACAAGGGGGTCCTGCAAACGGAATATAGAATTTAGGATTCAACTCATTGATAACATTTAGTATTACTTGATACTTGAATAACCTCTTATCCTTACACAAGTCATACATCTTGTCGTCATCATAATCATAGACCAAAGGATACCAACTAGCACCTGAATATTGTTTTAGCAAGTAGTCAACCTCATACCTTCTCTTTATCCAATCGAGGTCTTTTTGTGACGGTTTCATATCATTGAAATTAACAATCACTTCATTATTCATTTCAAAAATCATAGCACTATCTTCTTGTCCCATTGGAATTTGAATCATTGGTGTATACTTTACATCTCCTAATTTAAAAGTAGTTCTATCGTCCACCTCTATGATTTCATTTACTAAATTATCTTTTAATAAATTGATGTATCTTTTGTTGATAAAATTAGCAGTAACTATCTTTGTCGATGAATTTAATCTCTTTAAAAACTCTATATCACAATGGTCTTCATGCTCGTGTGAAATACAAACATAGTCCAACCCATCAATCCAACCAAAGTCAATATCAGTATTGTCAGGATATTGAAACCAAGTTGATTCGTAAGCACCTTTTTTAGAAAACCAAGGATCTGTTACGATGGTAACTTCATCGGTTTCTAAATACAGACTAGCATGACCTAAGTATCGTATCAATTTGACTCCTTGTAGGCATCTTCATACCAATCCAAGTAATCACTCATACCATCTTCAAATGTTGTGAACTCAAAATCACCAAATTCACCCTCGTACCTATCCAATGATATGGAAACCTTTTTGGGTGCTGAAGAAGCAACATCATTGTTTACCTTTCCTTTGACCACCTCTTTACCAAATCTATTACCAATTATCTTTGCCATATCATAAATTGTGGTTTCCTCTTTACCACCCACATTGTAAACCTCATGTTTACCTTTCAGTAGAATGTTTATCAACATGATGCAACAATCCGATATGTGTTGATATTTTCTAAAAGCAGAACCATCATCGAATAAATTTATGGTTTCGTTTTCAATACCCTTTAAAGTCAACTCACTCATGACACGGGTATCTTCCATTACATGACCAGGTCCGTAACACAATGAAACCCTAGCAGATTTTACATTATATCCCTTTTCTCTTAATAATCCAACATTGTATTCGCCCGTGACCTTACCGATTATGTAAGGAGCTCTTTTGTGCCATAGGTCAAGTTTCAACTCATCTGTTTCACAATGTGGTTTAGTTATGTCGTTTAGAGCATACACCTCTGAACTACTGATGAACAACATCTTTGATTTCTTTCTTTCAAACATTACACTTTGAAAAGTCCTAACCATCGCATCTACATTTAATTGATATGTTTTTTCAGCATCTGATAAAAATTTATTTGGTTGTGCATATCCAGCACAGTAAATACAAAAATCTATCTCATCAAAAAACCAAGAGTCATTTGTCAAATCTCTTGAATAATATTGAACATCTTTTCTATAAATTAAATTACCTAATCTTTTAGGATCATCACTCAAACTTGTCAACACTAACTTAGAATTAAAATCATGTTCATCATTAAGATACATGAAAAATTCTGATAAAAAACCACCAATCAATCCGTTGGCGCCAGTAATCAAAATTGTCTTGTCTTTGAATTCATCTAAATTAGAACCCAAAGTGTTAAATATTTTTTCCATTGATTTTGTTAAGAATTTATTCATTTTATATCCACGATAGTTTTTGTATTATTGATTGCCTGTCCATCCCAGCATCTCTTCTTAAATTACTAAAGTTTCCATAATTTGTCAAGAACTTTCTTTCCAAACCTATTCTATTTACAACCACATTAAATGTCTCGGAAACAAAGTCACCCAAACCACCTATTGTAAAGTGATTCTCAACACTATATATTTTTTTGGCATTTTCTATTACTTTGGAAATCTCCAAATAAGATTCTTTGTTAATGCTGGATAATGTAGGAACATAAATAACTCCAATGTTTGGTGACTCTAAAACATCATCTAAAATATGACCACTCACAAACACCCATCTATCGTCTTTGGATTCCCTAACAACTTTCATAACCTCTGGCTCTACTTCAAAATCTTGTGAGTGTTGTTCTTTGGATAATCTAAAATATTTAGGTAATCCATTACCCCAAGTTTTTTCAAATAAAGTTCTGAATTCTTGTGGTGTTGATGGTTCAAATACCTGCATGTTTGGAATCAATCTCATCAT
>MDTC01154043.1_pt1 | contig 11434 bp, 11 predicted proteins | sample 811181 | NCBI WGS metagenome assembly MDTC01 (sample SAMN05326644, study PRJNA326480) | marine metagenome | isolation source: seawater | place: Pacific Ocean: North | collected 2011 | reverse complement strand
ACTTTATACTTTATGAGGAAGTCTAGTGTGTTTTTAATACTCCCCTGATTAGAATTTTCAACAGGAACAACGCCATAATGACTTGTTTTATTTTTAACAGAATCAAAGACTTCATGAATATTATTTTTACTATTTTTTTTAATACTACTTCCAAAAAATTTAGTTGTTGCAATTTCACTATACGTACCCTCTGGACCTAAGAATGAAACATTAAGGTTAGTTTCAAGCGATAAACAAGAAGAAATTATCTCTCTGTATATGTTATGTATATGATCAGCATTGAGTGGACCTTTATTAATCGATCTTAAGTTTTTAATAATTTGTGATTCTCTATCAGGTCTAAATATAATTGTATTGTTTGATGATTTTTTATAGTCGGCAACTTGTTTAGCAATATTAGCCCTCTGATTCAAAAGATCTAATAACTTCTTATCTATAATATCTATTTTTGTACGATATTTTTTTAGCATTTTTTAATCATTTACACGTTCTGACGATATTGCTGATATTTTCTCATCATCAGACATATCTTGCAATCTAACACCTTGAGTATTTCTATTAATGGTCTTCATATCAGATGCTGAAATCTTGATGGTTTTTCCTTTGTTCGTTATGAGTATTATGTGGTCAGTATTTTCTACGTTCACAGCACCTACAACTAGTCCATTACGCGCTGAAGTTTTAATAGAAATGACTCCTTGTCCACCTCTATTTTGTTCATTGTACGACTCTACTGATATTTTATTTCCAAAGCCGTTCTCTGTAACAAATATGACTTGGCTATATTGAACATTTAGTGACGAAATAATTTTTGATTCTTTAGATAGTTTGATACCCGTGACACCTTGAGTTCCTCTTGACCTCTCCCTAATTTGTGTTTCAACAAACATAATCGATTTGCCGCTAGTAGAAGATAAAATAATTTTATCATTTCCACTAGTATGTAATGCATTAAATAAATAATCATTATTTTTTAAGAGAATTGCTTTAAGTCCGCTATTACGTACTTTTTTAAATGCTGATAATGACATTCTATTAACCATGCCATTTCTTGTTGTTAAGAATAAGTAACTGTCCTCATCAAAACTCTTTATTGCTAATATTGCTGATATATATTCATCAGATTCAAGGGGTATAATATTATTTATAGATTTTCCCCTAGCCTGCCTACTTGTATCAGGTATATCAAATACTCTTATAGAAAATGCTTTACCTTTAGTAGAAAAACATAATATTGTGTCATGCGTGTGAGCACATACAAGTAGCTTTGCTTTATCACCTTCTTTAAAATTTGCTGCATTTACACCTCTTCCACCCCGTTTTTGACTTCTAAATTCTGTAACTGGCATACGTTTAACATAATTTGCATCTGTGAGTACAACTATGACATCCTCTTTTTTGATCATGTCTTCTCTATTTAAAAGGCCTTCATCTTGTGAAATTTTTGATTTTCGTCCTTGCCCGTATATATCCTTTATTTCTATCAATTCATTTATCATTAAACTATTGAGCTCTTCAGGATTAGATAAAATATTTAAATATTCTTTAATAGATGATGTAGCATTATTGTAATCATTTAAAATCGTATCTTGTTCCAAGTTTGTTAACTTATTAAGCTTCATATCCAAAACAGCTTGTGCTTGCTCTTCGCTAATTTTATATTTTTGATCACTAAACCCAGCTTTAGTATCAACTGTCATAAAATCACTACAATCATTTATTAGTTTAGATAAAGTCCATTTGTTCTTAGATGTTTCCCATATTTTATTTGTTATTTTTTTCTTTGCTTCATCTGTAGATTTAGATTTCTTAATTAAATCAATCATTTCATCTATATTATCCAAGGCTATACTCAAACCTTCAAGTACATGAGCTTTGCTATATGTCTTATTTAAAAGATATAATGTTCTTCTCGTAATGATTTCTCTACGATGCTTGATAAATTCTTGCAGAGCTTTAGGTACACTAATAGTACAAGGTTCGCCGTCAACTAGACAAACCATATTCACTGAAAATGAAGTTTGTAAGTTGGTTTGTTTATATAGACTACTTAGAATAACATCAGGCTGTTCTCCTTTTTTTAGTTCAATAACAACTCTTAGACCATCTCGATCAGATTCATCCCTAAGATGACTTATGCCAATGATTTTTTTATCTCTAACTAATAAAGCTATTGATTCAATTAGCTTAGCTTTATTAACTTGATATGGCAGCTCACTTATGATTATAGAGCTTTTATCTTTTTTTTCTTCGATAGAATGAACAGCTCTAATCTTAAAAGACCCTCGACCGGTTTTTATAGCATCATTAATACCTCCGTTATCTTTAATTTCAGCCCCTGTCGGAAAATCTGGGCCTTTGAAACCTGTTTGAGTTATAAATAGTTCTGAAGAATCATCCTCAGCTAATTTTGGATTTTTAATGATAGCGATGACTCCGTCAACTACCTCATTCAAGTTATGAGGAGGAATATTTGTAGCCATACCTACTGCAATTCCTGATGCTCCGTTTATAAGTAAGTTTGGTATTCTAGTTGGTAAAACTGTAGGTTCATTTTCAGATCCATCATAGTTCGGATTAAAATCAACAGTATTTTTATCAATATCTGATAAAAGCTCATGGGATAGTCGAGACATTCGTACTTCTGTATATCTCATCGCAGCGGGAGAATCTCCATCTATTGAACCAAAATTACCTTGTCCATCAACCAGCGGGTATCTCATTGAGAATGGTTGAGCTAACCTTACAATGGTATCATATACTGCGGTATCACCATGTGGATGATATTTACCTATGACATCACCAACGATTCTAGCTGATTTTTTATAAGCCTTGTTATAACCATTGTTCAGTTCATGCATCGAATACAGTACTCTTCTATGTACAGGTTTGAGTCCATCTCTGACATCTGGTAACGCTCTTCCGACAATAACCGACATCGCATATTCTATATATGAATGACGCATTTCATCATCAAGTTTTATTTGAGAATATTCAGACATTAATAGTTAATTCTTGAGGCATTTTATGCTGTTTATTTTAACATAAATAGTGCTTATAAACGATATAAATTCAGTCCTGAAAAGGATAGAATTTTAGAATGATTATTGTATCCCCTAAATGGATTTATTTGAATAATTCCAAACTAGAAATGGATAAATCTATTCTCATAGATGGTCCCATAATTATAGATATTTTAGATAACGAAACTATTCAAAAGAAGTATAAAGAAATATCAAGAATTGAATATCCTAATCATGTATTAATGCCTACATTCACAGAAAGCTATCTTAATTCAAATAATTGTCAAACTAAAAAAGATGTTGAAAGTAAAATCAAGTCATTATTAAAAAATGGGGTCACAAGATTATGCGTTCATGGTAATAATTATAAAGATATAATGAATATTGATATTGCGGAGTTAGATATAGCTCATATAATAGAATTAGATGGAAAGACCATTAATCAGGCAGATATAAAAAATATGACTAATGTGTTAGATTTTTATAAATCTGACTCAAGTAAGCAGTTCTGCATAAGTTTAAATAATATTATAGATTTTGACAAAAAAACTATTATAAAATTGATGTCTATTTTAAATGAGATAGATATGAATTTATATATTAAAGGAAGTTGCCTTCAAAATATTTCAGATAAGGAAAAGATTAATGATCTAATAAGTTTTTGGAGCGAAATAAATCTTATTGATAATAGTTATTTACATGGTTTTCTTGGCTTAAATAATTATTGGAAATCTAATCTTCAAAAAAGAAATATCATAGTCATGATTTCATACGAAGAATTATTAAGTGTTGATAATATAATGAAGTTTCTTTATCTACATCAAAATAAAATGAAATGTCTTTTGGTTACAGAGACATTTAACTCATATGATTTTTATGGAATTATTAAATTAATTGAAAAACTGGATATCAATCAAAATAATATTTTTGACAAAGACAAAATTATTAACTGTGTTACCGATAATGCATCTAGTCTTTTTCCAAATTTGATATCTACAGGATCAATAAAGAAAGGTAATAAGGCATCTTTTAATTTATTTAATTACACATCAAATCAGCTTTTAGAAAATAAAGATTGTATTCCAAAGCTAAGCATTCTTGACAAGCAAAGCTTAACTCATGTATGGTCAGCTGGTGAACTATATAAAGTATAATGAATAAGAAAGAGTTCAATCAAGAGTCTCATTTTGATGAATACGCTTATGATTGGTGGAATAAATCTGGCCATTACAAACTTCTGCATAAATTAAATCCTATCAGACTAGAATATATATTATCGAAATGTAATATCAATAACAAAAGAGTCTTAGATATTGGATGTGGTGGCGGAATTCTCTCTGAGCAACTACATGAACAAGGAGCCAAGGTAACGGGAATAGACTCATCAAGTAAATCAATATCCATCGCTAGACGACATGCTGAGCAACAGAATTATGATATAAACTATATTAATAAATCTATTTTTGAAATTACTGATATTGATAATTTTGATTTCATAGTTTGCTTTGAGATGATTGAGCATATAGAGAAACCTAATGAATTAATTAAAAAAATTAATGAGCTTAGTGCAAAAAAATCTGGTTTGTTTTTATCAACAATTAATAGGAATTTAAAATCATTTATATTAGCTAAAATAATAGCTGAATATGTACTAAATTATGTGCCCAGAGGAACACATCAGTATGCAAAATTCATAACACCATATGAACTAACAAAATTGTTAGAAAATAATAATTATGATTCAAGTAACATAAGTGGATTAAATTTTAATCCGATAGATGAGTCATTTCTATTGTCAAGAAATACTGATATCAATTATTTCCTATATGCTAAAAAACAAAAATAAAATTAAAGCTATTCTATTTGATTTAGATGGGACTCTTGCAGATACGTCTCCAGATATGTGTGCATCTCTTAATAGAGTGCTTTATTCTCATAATTTGAAAACTGTAGATTGTATGAATTTAAAAAAACATATATCAAGAGGAGCCCTAGGTGTTATCGAATATGCTTCACAAGTTAACGGAAGAGATATTGATTCATCACTATTGCGATCAGAATTTTTGAATGACTATAAACATCACCCCTTTGTTAAAACAGAATTAAATAAGGATATGGGTAAACTACTAAACTATCTTATAAAAAAAAATATAATAATAGGGATAGTCACGAATAAGCATTCTAGATACGTAAAAAGGATTGTTGAAGGTCTAGGATTAACCAAAAAAATGAGTTGTGTAATAACTGGTGATATGGTTCTCAATGCTAAACCAGCAATAGACGGGTTAATTAAGGCGGCAGAAAAGATTCAATGCAATGTTAATGAAATCATCTATGTAGGAGATGATGAGAGAGATATTATTGCTGGTAGAGATGCAGGAATGCATACCATAGCTGCAGATTTTGGTTTCATAAGTGAGGATATTAATATTAGATCTTGGAATGCGGACCTAATAATTCATGATGCATTAGAATTAAAAGATTATATCTAATCAATCAGAACAAGAGTCTTGTATTTTATAGAATTAAAGAGAGTAATCACATCATCATCTGACAACCTAATACACCCATGTGATTTTGGTTTTCCCAGATTATCAACATGTGGTGTTCCATGAATATATATATATCGGTTATATGTATCTACAATTCCTCCTTTATTGATGTCATCTTCTAATCCATTCAACCTTATTATTCTCGATGTAATATAATCGTATTTATCTTGTGGCAAAGGACTTACTATTCTTCTTGTTGGTCTACGATTTTTAAATAATGTACCTGCTGGTAGCCCAGTACCAATTTTCGACACCACATTGTGAAGACCAATAGGAGTTTTGTATGAATCTTCTTGGCAGCCCGTTCCATTAAGAGAAGTAGATATAGGAAATTGGTATTTAATTTTATTATTGTCTAAAAGATAAAGTTTCTGCTTGGTTGTATTAATAAATATCATTCGAAAATTAAAATTTATAAAAGTTAGTAAACAACTACCTCATCAAAAGCTTGTTCCTCTTGATTTTTCTTTACTTTCTCAGCATCATTTCGTAATTTATCAAGTGATGTTAAGTACTCCTCATCTACATATCCAGTAATATATTTTCCACTAAAACATGATGAGTCAAAACTCGATATTTCTTTGCTTTCAGATTTTACAGATTCAATGAGATCGTTTATTTCTTGATAAAATATTTTATCACAGCCAATAAATTGTGCTATCTCATCGATAGTTCTATTATCTGCTATAAATTCTTTACTAGCAGGCATATCTATGCCGTAAACATTAGGAAATTTGACTGGAGGTGCAGCAGACGCCATATAAACTTTCTTTGCTCCAGCTTCTCTTGCCATTTCAACAATCTGTTTTGATGTAGTACCTCTAACAATCGAATCATCTACAAGTAAAACTGTTTTGTCTTTAAATTCTGATTTAATGGCATTTAATTTTCTTTTAACGGACTTAGATCTTTCGTTTTGCTCTGACATAATAAATGTTCTTCCAATATATCTATTTTTTATGAAACCTTCTCTGAATGGAATTTTAAGTTTAGCAGATAACTCTAAGGCTGATATTCTGCTAGTGTCAGGAATAGGTATAACTACATCAATATCATTATTAGGGAATGCTTTGTTGATATTATTAGCAAGTGCTGTTCCCATATTCATTCTAGCTTTGTAAACTGAAATTCCATCAATTATAGAATCTGGTCTTGCAAAATAAACATATTCAAATATACAGGGGTTGATGCTATTTGTTTTGGCGCACAATCTTGTATGAACATTGCCATCAGTATCAATAAATATTGCCTCACCAGGTTTAACATCCCTCTCTAATGTGTATCCAGCTGAATCAAGTGCTACTGATTCTGAAGCAATCATTGTTTCAGTTTTACCATCAACAATCCTATGACCATAGCATAAAGGACGTATGCCATGAGGGTCTCTAAACGCTACTACACCTTTATCAGTAATCAAAGATACTACAGCATAAGCTCCTTTTACTCTTCTATGTACGCCAGCTACTGCATAGAATATACTATCGGGCGTAAAAGCCTCTTTGCTGTGAAGATATAACTCATGAGCAAAGATATTAAGCAAGATTTCAGAATCTGATTTTGTATTAATGTGTCTTAAATCTTCTTTAAATAAATCAGATTTTAATTTATCGGAATTTATTAAATTTCCGTTATGTGCCAACGCTATACCATAGGGTGAATTTACATAAAAAGGTTGAGCTTCTGAGGAATTATCTGCGTGTCCTGCAGTTGGGTAACGTACATGCCCGATACCAATAGATCCACGTAATCTATCAATATGTTTTTTAGAGAAACCGTCTCTAACTAGTCCTAAGGATTTTCTTAGTGTAATTTTACCTTTGTGATTAGTAAGTATACCAGAAGCGTCTTGACCTCTATGTTGTAATACAGTCAAGGACTCATAAATGTCATGAATTACATCTTTACTTCCAGATACAGCTACAATGCCACACATATATGCACATTATATTTATATTTGAAAAGTATTAAAGAGTGAATCATCATAATTAGAAATATATTCGATAAAATGAAGGTAATATGGCGTTAAATATGACTTATCTAAAATATTATTAGCAAAAGATGTGTCTATTACAATAAGGATAAATACTAATATATATATTTGTGCCTTTACAAATGACATGAGTAAGCCGAGAATCCTATTCGAATTTTCAAATACCACTGAAGCTATAATTTTTGCTAGTGTTAGATTTAATATAAATATAGTTAATATACTCAGTAGTGCAAATGTAGTTATGGCAATAATTCTATTATATTGCAAACTAAGGGTAGTATATGTTGAGATTATATCTGTAAGCTCTGACAGATAATTAAAAATGACAAAAAGAAAAAAAATCCAGATTATAAATGAAATAAGTTGCTTAGAAAAGCCATGAACAAGACCAATAATCGAGTAGATGATAGTAATTAGTATAAATATATAATCGACTATTTCCATTAGAATATAAAGTCTATAACTTTACTATCAATGCTGTATATTTTTTTTAATTTCTTCGCTTCATTATTAGCATGAGAGATATCAGTAAAAGGTCCTAAAGAGAAATACATTTTATTTTTATCATGATTAGTTTTATAGCCACTTTTATCTAATTTAGATTTAATTCTGAGCTCATTAGATTCATTATAATCAATTAGTACAAGCCATGCTTTTACTTTTTTCTCGGTAATATTGATATCGTCTAATGATTTTTTTTCAAAGACATTCAATTCATTTTCATCAAGAATAATTTGTTCTTGTATATCTTTAAAAGATATAGAGTTAGTAGATTGAAAGTAGTCTAAAAATATGCCTGAAAATATATATGTAATTAAAAAAATAAATAGAATTATTTTAAATCGCATCTTCTTTATTTAATATATGACTATTTGTTTGTAATGCTTCAGATACGGTATAAAAGGAACCATAGACTAATATTAGGGTGTTATTATCTTGTTGATTTATTGCATCATGAAATGCTGTAGATACACTATTATATGTTTCTATCGAGAATTTATTTTTAAATAATGATTTTATTCGAAATTTAATTTCTCTAGCATTCATACCTCTCTCAGAACTGATAGTCCCGATATGCCAATGATCAACAAGGAGTGAGAATGGCTTTACAATACTATAAACATCTTTGTCTGCAAGTATTCCTAAAACAACATGGATGTTTTTATAACCTAGACGTTTTATGTTCGTGGCAAGACTTTTTGATGCATCTTCGTTGTGAGCTACATCAAGAATAATATCTGGAGAATGATGAAGATACTGAAATCTTCCTGGTATCATAGTAGTAGAAAGTGTATTTCTTAGGAGATCTTGATCTGCCAAAGCTTCGGGTAAAATATCTTTTAGAGCAATTACAGATGCTGCAGCATAATTATATTGATAATCTCCGATCATTTTTAGATTTGGAATATTATGTATTTCTAATGCTTTTGAAACTATGGACCATGAATCTGAGTGCCTGTTAACAGCATAATCATTATTATGTGTTAGCAGATTTACAGATTTATTTTTAGAATATTTATATAGTACAGAAGGAGGATTTTCTTGTGCAAAAATACATTTTTTAAACGGCCTCATAACTCCTGCCTTTTCAAGAGCGATACTGTCAATAGTATCTCCAAGAAATTCAGTATGGTCGATACCAATAGAGGTAATTATGGAGACATCAGAATCAATAATATTAGTTGCATCAAGTCGCCCTCCTAAACCAACTTCTAATACCGCGACATCTAAATCTGCTTTACTAAATAAATAAAAAGCGCTTAGTGTCGCAAACTCAAAATATGTTAGAGTTGTGTTGCCTCTTTTTTGATCAATTAGTTCAAAAACATTTAACAACGATTCATCATCTATGTCCTTGCCGTTTATCTTAATTCGTTCATTATATTTTAATATATGGGGAGAAGTGAAAGTGCCAACATTGAGTTCATTCTTACAGAGAATAGACTCTAAAAAAGAGACAGTTGATCCTTTTCCATTAGTGCCTGCTACTGTAATTATTTTCTTAGCAACTTTAGATATATCAAGTTTATCATAAACGCTAAGTATTCTCTCAAGTTTGAAATCAATATTTAATGGATGGACAGTTTGTTGCCATTCTAACCATTCATTGAGTGTGTCAAATCTTCTTTTCATTAGGGAAACCAAGAATACTCAATATATTAGCAATCTTCTCTGGCTGATCCTTCCTTTCTACAATCATATCAACAGCTCCATGTTCTTGAAGAAATTCACTGCGCTGAAAACCCTCTGGTAGTTTTTCTCGAACAGTTTGCTCTATCACTCTCGGCCCAGCAAAGCCTATGAGAGCGTTAGGTTCGGCAATATTTATATCACCTAGTACCGCTAGACTAGCTGAAACACCCCCCATGGTTGGGTCTGTCAATACAGATATATATGGTATCGCATGATTGGATAATTCTGCTAATGCAGCACTTGTTTTAGACATTTGAAATAATGAAAACAAGGATTCTTGCATTCTCGCCCCGCCGCTAGCAGAGAAACAAATCAATGGTCTATTTAACTCTATAGACAATTTTACTGCTCTAATAAACTTTTCACCAACAACAGACCCCATTGATCCGCCGAAAAAAGAGTATTCGAAAGCACAGACTATTACAGGTATTGTCTTTAAATTTCCTTTAAATACCAAAAGAGCATCTTTCTCACCTGTTTTCTCTTGTGTTTGTTTAAATTTATCCTGATACTTTTGTTTATCTTTAAATTTGAGCATGTCTCTTGGTGAGAGATTATTGAACATTTCTTCATGATCCCCATTATCAAGAAATATATTTACTCGTTTTCTTGCAGATATTCTTTCATGATGATTACATTTTGGGCAAACATGTGAATTTTTATCAAATTCTGCAGTATAAAGTACAGCGCCACAATTACTACACTTATGCCATAGTCCTTCAGGAACTGAACCTTTGTCATCTTTAGTGGCACGTATCCTTGAAGGTAGTATTTTATCTAACCAGCTCATTATATTGCTCTAGAGATTGATGAAAGATAGCTTGCTAGATTTTTTTTCATAACATTTTTATTATTCGAATGCTTATGAATTAATTCTACTATAGAACTCCCTATTATTATACCGTCTGAGAACTTAGACATCTGCTTAGCTGATTTACTATCTTTTATTCCAAAACCAACAGCAACAGGAATATTATCTTGAGAATATTTTTTTATTTTAGCAACATTTTTCTTAATCGTTGATATATCAGTCAACTTTGAACCAGTTATTCCCTTGACGGTAACATAATATACATAACCTGATGACATCTGAGTAATGCTTTTCATTCTTTGGTCAGTCGTAGTTGGTGAAGCAAGATAAATATGAGATTTATTATATTTTTTGAGACATGTATTTAAGTCGATTGATTCTTCAGGTGGCGAATCTACAATTAGGACTCCATCAATATCGTTCTTATTGACTGATTTGGTAAATTTTTCAACACCCATCTTATGTACTGGGTTCATATAACCCATGAGCACAACTGCAGTTTTTTTGTCAGTTCTTCTAAACTTTTCAACAACAGAAATAACATCTTTTAGTGAGACATTATTTTTTAAAGCTCTATCAATGCTTTTTTGTATGACTGGACCATCTGCTATAGGGTCAGTAAAGGGTATACCTAGCTCAATTACATCTACTCCTGAATTAGCCATTATTTTCATAGCTATGAGCGTGTCATTTTTAGATGGATCCCCACATACTAAATAACTAATAAATGTTTTTTTATTCTTCTTGGAATTTTCGTTAAATATAGAGGGGATTCTTGAGGTCATAATTTAATATTTTTTAATTTAGCAATCGTATCAATGTCTTTATCTCCTCTTCCAGATAAATTAATTAATAACTTTTTATT
>MDTC01172416.1_pt1 | contig 11436 bp, 11 predicted proteins | sample 811181 | NCBI WGS metagenome assembly MDTC01 (sample SAMN05326644, study PRJNA326480) | marine metagenome | isolation source: seawater | place: Pacific Ocean: North | collected 2011 | reverse complement strand
GCAGTGCGCCGACGGGTCGTTCGAAGCCTTCCGGTCGAACACATCGACCCCCTGCTCTCCCTCTGATCCGAAGAACTTCTCCGGTCCGGATACCAACAGCACAGCCATGGCCGCCATCGCGCTGTACTTGGCCGGTCGAACTGCACCCGCACGCGATGCCGCCGTGTGGCTGAACGACGTGCAGAACGACGACTGGGGCTTCCCCTTCTACGCTGGCGGCGATTCCGACGCAAACTCCACCGGGTTGACGGTCGTGGCAATACAGACTGTCCAACCACAAGACAGAAGCGGCCGGGTCCCGAACGCACAAGCATGGATAGGCAGCCTGAAACTCAAATGCTCGAGCGGTGGCGGCCTTGCTTACCAAAAGGGTGGCCCAGCTAACGGTCTTGCTTCGTCCCAGGCGTACATGGGGTTGTCGGGAGCGCTTCCCGTTGACCCCGTTGACACTCTTTCCCCAAACCCGGACTGCAAAAAGCGCAATGCCGTCTCCAATGTAGGCGACTTTTTGGCCTCTGCGATCACACAAGACGGGGCTGTCCAATCGGACTTTGGCTCGGGCGCCGACTACTCCTCTACTGGTTGGGCTGTACTGGGCCTCGTGGCCAACGGTGTCGGAAAGGGAGCCGTTAAGTCGGGCGTCAGCACGCTCACGAAGGACGCCAAGTCGTACACCTACTCCGATGGAGACCTTGTTCCCGCGGCTGCCGGTCTATTGCTCATGGTGGCCGCAGCCACAGACGAAGACCCGCGATCTTTCGGAGGAATCAACCTGAAGAGGGCCTTGATAGGCAGCATGCAGTGACGCTGGCTCGGCTGGGCAGCAGGCGGCGCGCTCGTCTCTCTGGCGCTGCCCTGCTCAGTCTTGCCGCACTTACGTGCGCGGGCGTAATGAGTATGCAAGCGGTCACGGCTCCCCCGATTTCTGCGGGCGAAACGGCATACCGCTACTGGAGTTTTTGGGCCAGCGAAGACGACGTGTGGACCTACGCCACTCAGGGACCAGCCACGATGGCGGCGGCCGACGGCATGACCCTTGGCTGGCGCTTCGGTATTGCCACCGAACGAGATACGTCCGCTCTCGAACCACAACTCACGCCCGTGCAGGTGTGGAAAGCGTCGTGCGCCGCAATAAGGCCTCAGCCAGGTCTGGCCCGCGTCGCGTTCGCACTGGACTTTGGAACCAGCGCAGATGCACCCGCGGGCGAAATCCCGCCAGACTCCCGGAATGAGTGCGCATTCGTCGATGAGGGATCTTCGCTGGCTCGAGCGCTCTCGTCCGTAGCGGTTATTCGTGACGAATCGGGACTTATTTGCTCTTTCGACGGTTACCCAGCCTCCGAATGTGCACCCGTGATGACGGTCGAAGCAGCGGCCTCCAGCGACTCAAAAGAGGTGGGTAATTCACTCGCCCCAGATCATGGCTCCGCCAGCCAAGCATCTAGCGACAACCAAAGCGTCCAAGGGGTGGGGTCAAACTCACCCATCAGGTCCGTTGTCATCGGCGCCAGCGCGGTCACTGCCCTCTTCATTACTGTTGCACTCCTGCTGACCCGTCGTTCATCTCGGCGCGCTAGTCGGTCACCGTGAGATCGAAAGACATGACCCGACGATCCGGCTTCTGGGCACTTGGCGCACGCAGTTTTCCCCGCTGGTTGCATCCTGGAGCCTGGTGGCTATGGGCGCTAGGTCTGGCGGTTGCGGCATCTCGCACGACCAACCCTTTTCTCCTGCTCGGAATCGTAGGAGTGTGTTTCGTCGTCGTCCGGGCGCGCAGACCGAACGCTCCGTGGGCACGATCCTTCCGCTACTTTTTGATTCTCGGTGTCGCCATCGTCATCCTTCGCGTACTCTTCCAGATTCTCTTCGGCACTTCTTACGGTTCTGTCCTGATTCTTGACACCCCAGCGCTTGCCCTGCCGCCCTGGCTTGCCGGGATTCGTCTTGGCGGCCCGGTATATCTCGAGGGAGTGATGGCCGGCTTGTACGACGGCATGAGGCTGGCAACACTCGTGATCTGCGTCGGCGCTGCGAATTCACTCACCTCTCCCACCCGACTCCTCAAGTCTGTTCCTGCGGCGCTATACGAGGTAGGAGTGGCGGTCGTTGTGGCGATCAGCTTCACTCCCCGGCTTGTTGAGTCCGTCGTCGGAGTCCGAGCCACACGACGACTCCGCGGCCGACCGGCGAAGGGGCCGCGCGCTATCGCATCAGCAGCCGTCCCGATACTGCACTCCGCGCTTGAGGACTCTGTCGTGTTGGCCGCAGCAATGGATGCGCGCGGCTACGGTCGACGCGCTCACGTGTCAACCATCAATCGGAGGGTCGCAAGTGCATCTCTCCTAGGCAGTCTCATCGCCTTTGCTATTGGTACATACGGAGTTCTGGCCCCGGGGACTCCCCTGATGGTCAGTGCAACGTTTGTAGCAATTGGGGTGATCGGAGCATGCGTTGGAATCTCAATCGCAAGTAGATCCAACCTACGGACGGTGTATCGACCTGATCCGTGGTGGCTACCGGAGTGGTGGGTGGTCATTGCAGCCACCGCAGTCGCCGCGTCCTCCGTGGCTGTTGATGTGACCCAGCCGACGGCCATGAATCCAACGACTAACCCCTTGATCTGGCCCACTGTGCCCCTCGTGCCCCTGCTCGCGCTTTGCGTGGCCATGACACCCGCGATCATCACACCGAACCCGCCTTCACTTGTCGCGACACGAGATCCAGAAGTGGCGCCGGCATGATCATTTTTGACGACGTGACATTCACATACGCCGATGCCACACATCCGACCCTCGAAAAAGTGAACTTGGAAATCGTCGAGGGAGAACTCGCCCTCGTCCTGGGCGAAACGGGCAGCGGCAAGAGCACCTTCCTGCGCTTGATGAATGGGCTCGTCCCCCACTTCACTGGCGGCAATCTTCGCGGAAGCGTCATCATGAATGGCCGAGACACCGCCACGCACCCTCCACGCGAGCTCGCCGACTTGATCGGCATGGTTCCGCAAGATCCACTCGCCTCGTTCGTAAGCGACACCGTGGAGGAAGAGTTGGCGTACACCATGGAGTGCTTGGGTGTCGACGGAGCCACGATGCGTAAACGGGTGGAAGAAACCTTGGATCTTCTTGGTATCGCTGACCTACGAAGGCGCCCCGTCACAACTCTGAGCGGTGGTGAGCGTCAGCGCGTGGCTATCGGAGCAGTCATGACAGCCCATCCAAATATTCTCATCCTGGACGAACCTACGTCAGCTCTCGATCCCGGAGCGGCCGAGGAAGTGCTCGCCACGCTCCAACGGCTGGTTCACGATCTTGGTGTCACCGTGGTCATTGCCGAGCATCGCCTCGAACGCGTCATTGAGTACGCGGACCAAATCATCGCGCTTGAACGACGTGAGCCGCAGACCAGCGCTCACATCCTCCAGGGGACACCTGCGGGAATCATGCGGGACTCAACCCTTGCACCTCCTCTTGTTCGACTCGGACGCTTAGTGAATTGGAATCCGCTACCCCTATCGATTCGTGATGCCCGAAGATCAGCCACTGGCCTGCGCTCTCTTTTGTCGGGAAGATCTCCGCATATCCGGCCGGTTCCCGATGAACCTGAAGTAGCTGCTCGTATTGAAGCTGGAGTGGTCGTATACGGTCCTGCGATCGCCCTACGCAATGTGGATTTCGAACTTTACTCAGGCACCATCACAGCACTCATGGGTCGAAATGGAGCCGGTAAGTCCACCCTGCTGAATTCCATAGTCGGACTGGTTCAGTTGTCTGGCGGTGTGGTGCACGTCGACGGGGTTGATCCCTCCGCAACGTCCGCGTCAAAATTGATGCGCCACGTTGGACTCGTGCCACAGGAACCGGCAGATTTGCTTGAAGCTGTGACCGTCGCCGACGAATGTCGCACGGCAGATTCAGACAGTGGCAGTGAGCCGGGGACGTGCCGGGCAGTTCTGGCGCTGTTGGCCCCGGAAATCACCGATGAGACACATCCCCGCGACCTGTCTGAGGGACAGCGTCTGCTTCTTGCACTATCGATAGTCCTCGCAGCCCGACCGCGGGTTGTGCTCCTCGATGAACCCACACGGGGACTCGACTATCCGACCAAAGCTCGGTTGAGCGCGATCTTGCGCGACTTGGCGGACAGCGGCCACGCTGTCGCACTGGCCACACATGACGTCGAACTCGTCGCCGAAACAGCTGATCGCGTAGCGATGCTTGCGGACGGCGAGCTAGTCGCCCAAGGCCCGACCTCTGATGTGATCACCTCATCCCCACTTTTTTCTCCACAAGTAACCAAGGTCGTGGCTCCTGAGCCATTCCTCACCGTGGAGGATGTCGATCGTGCCCTCCAGACCGAACCGGAAACGGCGTGACCGCTGTCATCGAGGGAAAGACGGCAAGCGCCGTGCGACTTGGAAGAAAGTCAGCGCTAGCAATCGCGTTAGCGAGTGCGATCGGGGTCATCGCTTTCGGCTGGCCACTCCTTGCGCCACCCGGATCGTCGGTCATCGCCCATGCAGATGATGCGCCATGGATCTTCGGGATTTTCACGCCTGTCGTCCTCTTCGTAGTCTTGGCACAGATCGCTGACCGCGACATCGAAGCGAAAGGAATTGCGCTTCTCGGGGTACTTGCTGCCGTCATCGCCGTTCTCAGACCGCTCGGTGGCGGATTGGCAGGGCTCGAGCCCATTTGGGTAGTACTCATACTCGCGGGAAGGGCTCTCGGTCCGGGATTTGGCTTCGCTTTGGGGTCGATCTCTCTCTTTGCCTCCGCTCTGATTACCGGCGGCGTCGGCCCATGGCTACCGTTCCAGATGATTGCGGCTGGGTGGGTTGGTTTGGGAGCTGGCCTCCTTCCGCGAAGATTCACCGGGGCGGCAGAGATAGCTCTTGTTGGAACGTATGCGGCATTCGCCTGCATCGCCTACGGCTTCATCATGAACCTCTGGTTCTGGCCCTTCTCAACAAATCTCCCGGCACAGATTGCCTTTGCGCCCGGAGCTCCACTCATGGAAAACTTGGTCAATTGGTGGCGCTTCAACCTCATCACGTCTCTGGGTTACGACCTGCCACGCGCGACACTGACGGTTCTGCTGATCATCCTCGCTGGTCGACCCATCTTGATCGGCCTTCGGCGGGTGTCGCGGCTAGCGTCCTTCGACACAGAATTGCGCATCGAACCTGCAGCCAATCGATGACATGCGCGTCCACTTACTCGGAACCGGTGCAGCCGATGGCCTTCCAAATCCCTTTTGCCGCTGTCTAACGTGCGATGAGGCGCGCATTACAGGCGCCGTCCGCGCCAGGAGCAGTGCGCTCGTGAACGAGGTCATACTCATCGACCCCGGGCCCGACGTCGCCCAATCAATCGCACGGATAGGTAAAGATTTACGTGAAACCAAGCATTGGCTCATCACCCATGGTCACCACGATCACCTGGACCCTGTCCTTCTGTTGTCTCGGTCCTGGGCCATCGGCGATCAGCCTCTGGTGATCTGGGGTCCGCCAAACGCTATAGATGCGCTGGCGCCGTGGATTCCGCCTGACAGCTGTATTGATCTGCGGCCCTGCACGCCAGGCTTCACAGCCGCAATCGCTATAGACGATGCTCGCTATCGAATCACAGCTCACCGCGCCGATCACGTCGGTTCCGCCCACCACGCCGACGCCATCGCGGAAGAAGCGTTGCTCTGGTCCATTAGTCACGGTGATCAGCAACTGTTGTACGCCACCGATACCGGTCCGAACCCGCGCGTGCACCCTGGGCCATACGACCTCGTGCTCATAGATTCAACGTTCGGTGACAAGACCGACCATGGAACCGGTCATCTCGATTTCGAAACAATGCCAACACTTTTGGACGAGTGGCGCTCGACGGGGATTCTCGGCAACGATTCACGAGTCGTCGCCACCCACATAGGTCATCACAACCCACCCAGGGCTGAGTTGGTGAGTACGTTGCAGACGATTGGAGTCGAGGTGCACGACGACGGCACAGAACTGGACACGTCTTGCCGGAGTCGAGGACGTCGAATTCTCGTCACCGGCGGTACACGGTCAGGGAAGTCGCGGTTTGCTGAAGAGGTTGCCAAGCCGCATGCTGACGTCACTTACGTCGCAACCGCACGTCGGCGCCATGACGAGGAATGGAGCGAGCGGATTGCTGCGCACCGGGAGCGTCGACCCCCTTCGTGGAACACCCTTGAAACGCTTGACCTTGAATCCGTCATAACGCGCGCCCCGACAAATCGTGTAGTCCTCGTTGATTGCATTGGGCTGTGGCTCACCCACCTACTTGATGACCTGAATGCGTGGGGGCGCCTTCACGAGCGGAAATCGGTCATTGCCCAGGTGCACATCCGCGTCGACGCCTTGCGCACGGCCATCATGTCGAGCAGCGCATCGATCATCTGCGTGACGAACGAAGTCGGCATGTCGCTGATTCCTACAGATGCTGGCTCGCGTCTGTTCACGGATCTGCTCGGCTACACGAACGCACAGCTTGCGCAGGAAATGGACGAAACCTTTCTCGTGGTAGCAGGACGCCCACTCCGGCTCCCAACAAAACGAGCAACGGAGAAACCCCTATGAAGCTTGTCATTCCTTCCGTCGATGAAGACGCACGCGCCCAGGCACTTCTTCGACAGATGACTTTGACTAAACCCACGGGTGCTCTCGGGCGTCTAGAAGATCTGTCAGCCTGGTGCGCGGCGGTTCAAGGAATTTGCCCGCCTACGACATTCCAACGCCCGGCCCTCGTAATTTTTGCCGGCGACCACGGTGTCGCGCGATCCTCGAAGGTATCGGCGTATCCCCCCGAGGTGACCGCCATGATGGTGATCAACTTCAGTCACGGCGGTGCTGCAGCGAACGTCCTCGCAAAGCAGCACAATGCTCACCTTTTCTCCTACGACATCAGCGTGACGCCAACTCCGGACTATCTCAACTTGGTGTCCAGTGAAGTCCGGGACTTTCATGTAATCGACGGTAGCAACGACATCGCATTGGGCGACGCCATATCGCTAGGTGTTGCACGCGCAGCTTTTCAAGCGGGACTTGCGATCGCGGCCCGCATCGTCGATACAGGAGCAGACCTTTTCATTCCCGGTGACATGGGCATCGGAAATACCACCGCGGCAGCTGCAGTCATCGGGCATTTCATTGGAGCTTCTGCCGAGGAAACAACGGGAACAGGAACTGGCATCGACGAGCAGTCCCTGGCATATAAACGTGAAGTGGTTGGTGCGGCAATTGAACGAATGAGGGACCGCGATCCACTGGCAGCGCTGGCTTCGGGGTCCGGAGCAGACATTGTGGCCATGACTGCGGCACTGATTGGGGTCGCCACGGCAAAAATTCCTATCCTGCTCGACGGCGTAGTCAGCTCTGCAGCGGCAGTCGCTGCAGAACATCTCGCCCCCGGTGTGCGCGAATGGATGCTTGCCGGGCACAGATCCACAGAACCTGGACAATCTCGGGCTCTGGCGTTCCTCGATCGAGATCCAGTCCTGGATTTGGGCATGTGCCTGGGAGAAGGATCTGGCGCCTTGACAGCACTCCCGATTATCAACTCCGCCATCGTCACCCTCGCTGAGATGGCGACGTTTGAGCAGGCGAACGTCAGCGATCGAAACTCGTGAAAAATCTCCTGCCAGACTCCCTTCGCCTCGCGATTGGGACACTCACTCGAATCCCGGTGCCTGCGCCTCGCTCAGTCACCCGAAGCACCGCAGGTCGGGCCATGCTCCTGGCACCAGCGATCGGATTCATCATCGCGGCCATCAGCGGTGTTCCCTTACTGATACCGGGTTTAAATACAGGCGGAGCAATTTTTGCTTCTGTCGTCACCATTGGTGCTCTTACCCTCCTCACGCGAGCGTTGCATTGGGACGGGCTTGCAGACACCGTCGACGCCCTCGCAAGTGGTAAGCCAGCTGCATCAGCCTTACAGATTGCGCGTCGCTCCGATCTCGGCCCGGTAGGTGCTGTCGCCATCATGACCGCTTTTGCGCTTCAGGTGTCAGCACTAACCGTTCTTGTGGCACCAGGAACTGGCTACTTAGCGTGGATAGTGGCATGCACCGCCGGAAGAGCCGGGCTCGTATTCGCATGCGATCGCTCCGTACCAGCCGCGCGGACTGACGGCCTTGGATTAGCCGTATCCAGGAGCGTTCCTCGACCGGCAGTCATCTTTACGGGCGCGGTCATGGCAATCATTAGTGCGGTCGGTCTGGCCACCCTCCAGCCGGTGTATGCGTCGACCCTTGCCGGACCGCTGGCCGCCTGGCTGATCATCCGACGAGCACGCAGGTCCCTCGGCGGCATTACCGGCGATGTTCTGGGTGCCATCGTGGAGGTGGGAACCACGGTCGTTCTCGTGGCCGCTGCATTCGGTTCGTTGTGGATTAAAAACTGGGGCTAGTCCGAGTTCACGATCGCCCGTGTCACCGGCGGCAGCAGTGATACCGCGATCCCGATGACGGCGGCCACCACCAACGCTGCCCCGACGATGCGAGTTCCCGCATCGGGAGCCGCCGTGAGCGGAACACCCACCACGAGGCCGAGAATCTGAGCGAGGATGAACGGCGCTCGCGCTCCGTACTTCGACAGCCACCACCCACGGGCGATGGCAATCAGACCGACTCCGAGAGCAGCGAAGATGACGACCTGCAAAACCAGGGCCGGCAGGTTGGAGACCTCCGGTGGTCCGGTCAGACCGACCCGGATGCTCTGAATGACGTCGTAGATCGCGTAACCGACCAGCACGATTCCTTCCGCAGCAGCGATAGCTGCCAGCACAATAAGCAAGGGTTGCGTCGGTTTCGGCACGTCGGCGAGCATAGGCTCCTCGCCATGCGGGCGCTGCTAGTCGTCAACCCACGCGCCACCACCACCTCGACCAGAACCACCGACGTCATCGTGCAGGCGCTGTCTCACGAACTGGAACTGGAAATCACCTTCACCACCCATCGTGGCCACGGGGTGGATCTCGGGCACTGGGCCCTCGACAACAGCCTCGACGCTGTGCTCACACTCGGTGGCGACGGTGTCGTGAACGAAGTTCTCAACGGAATTCTGCGCGACGGCCCCGGACGAGAGGTGCCGGCGCTCGGCGTAATTCCCGGCGGCAGCGCCAATGTCTTTTCCCGTGCCCTGCACGTTCCCAACGATCCGGTCGAGGCGACCGGGGTCATCCTGCGCGCCACACGCGATGGAGTGTTTCGCCGCATCGGTCTCGGGCACGTGACGACACCGGAGTTCACGCGCTGGTTCGCGGTCAACGCTGGCCTTGGCATGGACGCCCAGATCATCGCGTCGATGGAACAGCAACGCACGCGCGGGCATCGCGCGACGCCCCTGCGGTACTTCGTGACGACGGTGCGGGAGTATTTCGGGGAGCGGGATGGCCCCGAGATGCAGGTCACCCGCCCGGGATCTGCTCCGACCGCGGGCGTCGTCCTCGGAATCGTGCAGAACGCTTCGCCGTGGACCTATTTCGGCGCGCTCCCGATCGACCCCTGCCCCCACGCATCCTTCGAGACAGGACTCGACCTGTTTGCCCTTCGCAATCTGGGTCCGCTGACCACCGTCCGGGCCGTGGCACGCATGCTGACCCGCACCGACGGAGCCTCCACCCGATCGAGCATTGTGCGGTGGCACGACCAGGCCGGCTTCTCCTTCAGATCCGAACAGCCGGTGCCGATCCAGATCGATGGCGAGGGCCTGGGCACCACGCGGGACGCCACGTTCACTTCTCACCCGTCGGCCCTACTGGTCATGGGTCCCTAGCATAAATCAGACATTTAGTATTTAACGGGGCACGAAAGTGGGTCAGAAGTCCGAATCGTGGTCATTTAGGGTTGTGTCGGTGGCCCGCCTCTGCGAGGCTTGTAAAGCCCTAAGTCTTAGCGCTCGGGTCGCCTTCCTCCGAGGGTAGCCGGGGAGACCCCCCGCCCTCCTCCTAGTCGGGCCCGATCGTGAAGACTTTCACGAGTGCCGGCAACCCCGGTGCGCAGTTTTTTGGAGTGATGACGCGTGGACTGGCGCCACGATGCGGCCTGCCGTGACGAAGATCCGGAGTTGTTCTTCCCTATCGGCAATACCGGGCCAGCACTCATTCAAATCGACGAAGCCAAGGCTGTCTGCTGCCGATGCCCGGTAGTCGACGAATGCCTGCTCTGGGCTCTCGAAAGCGGTCAGGACGCCGGTGTGTGGGGTGGCCTGAGCGAGGACGAGCGTCGCGCCCTCAAGCGGCGGAACGCCCGCATGCGCGCCCGCACGAACGTCTAGTCCCGGACGCCTAAACGCGACCCGACGGGCTGACGCCGTCGGTTACCGTCACTTATCCCCCGGCTAGGCGCGGGGACGGCGGCTACGTCATCTCCCCGTGGTCACGGTTGAAAGGTGTCGGGGATTACCACCCCGTGTTTGGTTGGGATCGAGTCGTATCCGCTGACCTCGGTGATGGGTCGAGCAACGCATCCATGGACAAGATCACCGATCGTCCGAAGCGGATCCCTGATTGGTTGCTCCGGTTGATTCAGCCAGCCAAGGCAGCGGCCCAGGTTGATCCAGATGACGAGTGGGCTTCCCTCCTGGCTCAACTTGATGCGCCAGACATTCAAGGTGATGGATCCCGTTGGGCCACCGCTGCATTGGAGAGCGAACTTGATCGGGTGCGGTCTGCTGTTGAGGGGGAACGAAATCACTCATTGAACCGGGCCTCGGTTTCCGTTGGGCAGATCGTCGCAACTGGTTACTTGTCGGAATCAGTTGTTGTTGATGAGTTGGGGCGTGCAGCGTTGGTGTGCGGCCTGACCGTTGAGGAGGCAGAACAAACAATCCGATCTGGGTTGCTCGCTGGCTCGCATCTTGGGAGTGAGTGAGCCCGTTGAGTCGGCCGACCGCCCTCGCTGGGCCTTCATGAGGTGCCATCCAGCGCTGGCGGAGATATTCGGGGCATGCGACTGGTTGGCTCGTCGCTGTGTTTCCGGGGCTAGCTGACGAGGTTGCGAAGCACCCGCAGGGCAACCGAGAGGGTCGCGAGGTCGGGTTCCTCCACGGCGTTGATCTCCTCAAGGGTGGCGCGAGCACGGGCGAGGCCTTCGGCGTTGGCTTCTTCCCAGGCTTGGCAACGCTCTTGGGGGTCTGCCTGCGCATCGGTTTCGTTGATAACGGTGATGGTGAGTGCTGCAATGGCTTGGTAGAGATCACTGCGCAAAGCCTGACGAGCGAGGGCCGACCAGCGATCCCCACGATCGAGCGCCGTGATGCGCAGGAGCATCTGATCCATACCGTAGCGATCGGAAAGCGTGAAATACAGACGAATAACTGAGTCCGAAGACTCTTTCGTTCGAGCACAAATGTCTGAGATATCTAGCAGGAGGAAGACATCGAGGCTACTCGCAGCCTGACGAGCAAGTTCCTCTGGAGCG
>MDTC01001711.1_pt1 | contig 11436 bp, 9 predicted proteins | sample 811181 | NCBI WGS metagenome assembly MDTC01 (sample SAMN05326644, study PRJNA326480) | marine metagenome | isolation source: seawater | place: Pacific Ocean: North | collected 2011 | reverse complement strand
TCATCGTATCGGTCAGGACGATAAAGTCACATATATTGATATAGTGTGTGAAAAAACTGTCGATGAAAAAATAGTAAGAGCTTTACGTCAAAAACAAAACATTGCTCAAACTGTGCTTGGTGAAGAAAAATGGAAAGACTGGTTAGTTTAAGTCGTACCTAAGTTTCATTAGATCTTGTAACTGACTTTCTATAACCCTTTGACCTTGTTGTTCTAAATCAGCTTTCATAGACTCAATATTTTCTTCTACAGGTTCTTCAGGGAATATTATAGTCTCTCCTAAAAAATATCCCACATCTCTTCGTAACGCCCTAGCTTCGGGTCGGTTATATCTTTTAACATCTGTTAAAATTCTGTAAAGTTCATCAGGATTAGTCATAAGTTCTACACTTTTTTTATCTGCGCCAGACCTTAATAAATAGTTTGCTGCTGTTAAAAACCTTCCTGGTCTCGTAAATAACCCTACGTAAGCCCTTAATATAGATTGGAACGCTTTATAATAATCTGTTGATACATCTGGGACTACTTGACCTTCTGCTGGTAAAAAAGTTTTAAGTTGCCTATTTAATTTCCCTAGATTAGCTACAAATTTATCTCCTAAAAATATACCCATAGCTGAACCATGTTCAGATAAATATTTGTCTATTTGCCCTGCGTCAAACACATCTGTGCCGAGCTGTTTATTAGAAGTGTTTTTTATAAAATCATCGTATATAGCTAATTTGATTTTATCCATTAATTGTGTACCACCTGTTAGATTATCTGCAGCTTTTACTGTTTCAAATAATTTAGCTGGTTTAGTTACGTTATTAGGTTCAAATATTTGACTAAACCATATTTCTGGATTATCTAAATTTTGTTCTGTAATAATTTTTATGTCAACATTATCTTTAGCTCTTTGTAAAAATAATTCCCTAGCTTCTAATTCTTGTTTGTATCTATTAGCTAAACCGTCTACATTATCAAAACTTTGTAATTCTTTTTTAGTAAAAACTCCGTTAGCTTCATCGAGCACACTAGCATTATTATTTTTCCATTGTCTTAATAATTCTGCGCCATTTTCTTTAGGCATTACTCTACCGTTTTTTATTTCAAAAACATTTTCAAATAAATTATTTTTTGTAGCTAATCTTACGTTTTCTACTAATTTAGCATTATCTGGATCTAAAAATATTTTACTCAAATAAGCAGGGGAACTAATGACCCCTTCATCTGTTATAGTTGATCCCGAGTTTATAAACCTTAGTAATTTGTTGGAAGCTGTAAGACTATCAGAACTTAATGCGTTAGTTACTTTGTTACTTAGGTCAGTTATTTGACCTATTACACCAGATTTATATTCATTAGATAATGCTTTATATTTATCTAAAGCATCATCTAGTAATTGAGTGCTACCTTCTCCACCTTCTCTTAATAAAGTATTATATCTTGTGAGCTCAAACGCTTCTACTACTTGTTCAAGTTCTCTGATAGCGTTCACGTCTCCATCTCTATATGCTTTACCTAACAACCCTCTGACTTGCTCAAAATCAGCGTCAAATGCTTCTCTAGACAAAAATGGAGTAGGTTCTACTTTATCAGTACCTTTTATTTTTGACACTCCTTTTTTAGCCACACCGACTAATTCACCACTAGCGAATATTTGTTGTTTAGATCTATTTATTATTCCTTGAAAAACATCAGCTATATCATCCATTTGAAAAGGTTTTTTTCTTCTATCTGACACACCTGCCGAGTCAAACGCTGCGTCAAAAGCATCATCTGTTTCTTTTTGTTTAGCTACTCTTAAATTATAAAAATCTTCTTGTATATTTCTACTTAAACTTGCTGGAGAAACATCTAGACCACCGTCCATGAATTTTTTAAATTCATCTGAGTTTCTTTGTATAAAATCCTCCATGCTATTTTTAGCGATAATGACGTTAGGAGCAGTTTCTACAAACTCTTCTGTAGCTTCACGAACTTCTGTACCTGTTCTTGACATAGCTATATCAGTACCTTCTTGTAAAGCATCTCTTTTACTTAAATCAGTTCCTATTTCAAAAATGTCTTCTATCGCTGTTTCTCCTGCTTCAGCTTGTTCTTGAAATTTTTGCCTTAATGGTCCACCTTGTGGTCCAGGAGCTATCTGTTCTAACTCTTTTTGAGCAGACTCAAACGGTGAAACTAATCTTGGTCCACCTTTTTCAGCTTGTATCTCAGCATATGCTTTTACGACCTGAGGCGTTGTAAGGTTCCCTATAGAAATTAAATTATTATCTCCTATTTCTTTACTCACTGTTTCGTATGCTTCCATAAACTCTTTTTCATCTATACCTCCAGGAAGAAACCCAGTCCTACCAAGTCCAGGAACTGTCTTACCTATTCTTTGTATAAGACTTATTACTCCGTTAGCACCAAAACCTAACCCCATGACTAAACCCATCTCTTTTAGAGCATCTTTATTTATGTCATAATCAGAATCTACTATCCCTCTGTCTTGTAGATTTTTTAAAACATTGTATTTATAAGTATATCCCGCTAAACCTTCCGCAATTATACCAGTGTATACTCCTGCGACAGGAGTTCCTGCGAAAGACCCTGCCACACCTGCAGCGATGCCTGGAATAATTTCAGCTGATAATTGTTTTATAAACGACATTACTTCTTCCCTTTGTAATCCTGGTGGATTTATAGCTTGACGTTTACCGTTTAAAACAGGGTTCTGAAAAGTAAAACCTACTGTGCCACTTGGGTCAGGTTGTATATCAAAGTCATAATTTTCTGGTAAATCGCCAGTTGCATCATATTTTTCTCTTAATAGTCTAGAGAGAGTTTCTTTAGCTTGTGGTACATCTTGTAATATACTAGTAGGTAAATTACTAAAATCTGTTAAAAATCCTTTGGGTAAATTACTGTCATAATCTATACCAGAAAACTCACCTAATGATTGAGGGGTAAGTCTATCAAAAAACTTTTTTTGGAAAAAATATGGATCACCAGCCCTAAGTCCACGTTCCACAGCCTCTGAATATTTGTTTTTGTCAGCTGTTATAAGTTCATCAAAATTAAGAACAGGGTCATCATATTTTACTGATGGTAACCCTGTTAGAAAACTATACTCTCCCCCTTCGGCTCTTCTTGGTGCCGTGCTTTCTAAGTCAAAACCATATTGAGTTAATTTATCTATCTCAAGCCCACGAGTAACTCTGTCATCTTCAGTAGAAAAAATAGAAGGCAGGTTTCTAAAACGAGTAAATAATTGTGGATCTTCTATTAGTTTATCTAGATCTATAATATCGTTTTCAGCCATGTCAATTTATTGTAAATTTAAAGCCCCTAATATTTCCTGCTGTAAACCTTGAGGCAAGTTTCTTAGGAATGTAACTAAATCTTTTCTATATGTTTGTTGGTCAGTTTGTGATTCATTTTCTATTTGAGCTATTTTCTTACGTAGTCTTTCAAGAGTATTATTTAGGTTTTCCTCTGGGTTTAAACTACTAAAGAATGAATTATATTTTTGACTAAAACCAGTTTGTGTAGTTGTCGCAGGTTGAGTTTGAGTATCTTGTTGTTCTGGTTCAGTTTGATTAGTCATGCCCTCATAAAAACTTGAAAAAGTTCTATCTGGGTTTAGCGGATCAATAGGAGTATTTAGTATACTATTTAAACCTTCTGTGAATTTACCGTCTCCTGTTAGATAAGGATCATTTTCTAAATTACCTTTAGTTCTATAGATATCTGTGACTATTTGTCTTCTTAATTGATTATGCCTAGCCACTAAACTTTCCCTGTTTGTTGAGTCAAGACCAGCTTGTCTCATAGCAAAAACTAAATCTTTATCTGACAATGCTCTAGCTTCACCTAGACCCATAGCTTTAGCTAAAGAAACTGCTAAATTAAATGTAAGCGCAGAGTACTCTCTATTTTGTACGTTTTTACCTAAAAGTGTTTGAGCATCTTCACTAGCCATAAAGTCACTGTATAGATCACCAGCTCTTACACTGTGTTGATTTTTATTCCCTGAAGTAATATTCCCAGTTACTCCCTCTGCTGTAGCAAATAAATTTTCCCCTAATCCAGGAATCAATTTACTAAACGCTTTAAGTTCATCTAAAGTGCCTTGTAAAAAGTTAGTTGTTCCTCTTGCTAAATTAGGTAAGTCAGCACCACTGTCCACTGCTTTTAAAATATCATCAAGTAATACAAAAACTTGTCCACCGTTATTTACTTGACTTCTAAAGTCTGCTTGAGTATCTCTCCTACTTTTATTTAGAGATCTTTCATTGCCTCCTGGACCTTTAGAAATACTTACAGAGCCATCAGGATTAACAACTATGCTTTCACTAGCATACTGTCTTTGGTCAGTTCTATAATTTATTTGTGTTTCAGGTATTAATTTAGGTGTAGCCACACCATCTATAGTTCTAATGACAGGAACAAAATCAACTTTTTTATCACTAAAGTCAACATTAGGAAACTCTTCTCTAGCAGCTTTTATTTCTGAGTCTGATAGATTTATAAAACTAGGTTTGTCTTGTAACCTACTGCCTGGAGTTGGCACATAATCAGGTGGGTAAATTATTTGATATTGTTTAGTATCTTTATTTTGATTACCAGATACTATGTTAAAACCTAACCCCTGAAGTTGTGAAGCTCTACTGTTAGTCAATAACTTAGTCATACTACTTCCGTCTGGTGTAGTAATAGTGAAGTCTGATACTTTACCGTCAAGATCTTTGTCGTAAGGTCTTATTTCTATACCCCCTTGCCTACTTAAACTTCTAGCTTCCATAGAGTTTAATATTTGTAGCCCTCCGTTGACTATATACGGTGTGCCTTTTTCAGTTAGCTGACTCGCTTGTATTTCTAAATCTTTTAGTGCTAAATTAGTAGCAAAAGAATCTTTACGCATTTGTTCATTTAATTTAAACTGCATGAACCTGTCTTCAAACTCTCTTTCACCTTGTCTTTTAGTAACTGCGTATTTACTAAAAGCATTAGTTAGAGCACTTGTCCAGTCTTCACCTTCTTTACCAGATTGAGTTAAAGCCATACCAGCCACTAAATAAGGTAACGCTTGATCTGGTTTACGAATAAACTTTTCTAAATCTTCACTACCACCTAGCATAGTTGCGGCAGCCTCTCTATAAATATTCATTTTTTCTTTTCTAGCTTCTGGAGTGTTGCCCATAAAACCTACGATTGAAGCATTTAACTGAGTAAGATTAGTAGCATCTTGCTGAGCTTTAGCTAATTGATCAGGATCACCGCTTGTTTGAGCTGATTGTACTTTTTCTGCTGCTGCGTTTATTTGTGCTGCTACTACACCATCTAATGGGTCAGCTGTATCTTCATCTTTAGTGAGACCTAACATATCCATTTGATCTATCATTTGACTAGATGCCACAGCTAATTGACCTGTAGGATCAGCTGACATCACATCTCTGTTTAGTGTGCTGGTTATACCGCCTGTATTACCCATAGACATAGTAGCCATCGGTGGCTGTACTGGTACGTTAGTCATTTGATCTTTCTGTAATAACATTAATTCATCTAAATTTAATCCTGTTTGTAGAGAAACATCTTGTGGTGTCATACCTGATCTTAATAAGTTACTTGCTAGATTAGCTGGGTTCTGTTGAAATAAAGTATCTATACCTGATAATTCAAACCTTTGTGTTATAGGGTTAAATCTTTGAGCCATTTTATGTCCTTCCTCGAGAAAGTCCGTATAGTTGTAATCCAGTACCAGCTAATTGCATAAATTTATTTTCTTCTGGTGCTGGGTCTGCAACATTTTCTGTAGTTTGGAACACGTTACTGCCGAGTGTTGGAGCTATGCCAGAAGCGATGCCACCAACATTACCGATAACAGATAACGGATAATTTAATGAGCCTACATAATTACCGTAATCTATGTCAAGTCCTCTTTGAGCTAATCCTTGCTGTTGTGCACCGAGTGCGCTGAGTCTATTTATATCTCCGCCCATTAAATTATAAATACCAGTGTTAATATTAGCAAAATTACCAGCACCTCTGCCTAAAGCATTTATTAAATCAGTTCCACCGCCGATACCAATATTAGCTAAATTACCGCCGAGTGAACCTAGACCACCAGCCACAGTTCCCCTACCTTTAAACGCTAATTGTGCATTTTTCATAGCATCACTAAAACCTTGCCTCCTTAATCCACCTACAGCTTCTGCTGCTCCTCTACCAAATCTTTCTGCTAAGTCTTCTTGAGCAAGTCTTGCCCTAGAACCGCCAAAAGCACCAGAACTAACTGCTCCTCGACTTAATAAATTAGAAGCTGAAGAGAATCTCTCTCCTATGTCAGATAAAGTTTGATCTACAACAGCTTCTTCAAAAGGGTTAAAAAATCTAGTAGTATCAGTGGGGTCAAAACCGCCTGACATACTTCTTAAAATATCTTGAGCTTCTTGTGTACCTGTTATACCTTGTTGAACACCAGTTTGTATTAAATTACTACCTGTGTCTAACGCACCACCTAATATATTAGAAGCTGAGGTCATAGAAGGTAAGTAACTACCTACACCTGATCTAGCTAATTCAAAAGCTTGAAGTTGGTCTGGTGTAAAAGGTGCTACTCTTTGCCCACCATAGTTGAATGGAGTTTGCCCACTCATCAATAAATTTCTAAATTCTTCATTAAGGGCTGGGAACACCCCTTGACTCATTAGTTCACCATAAAATATAGGTGGGGAAGTTGTTGCTTGTGTAGTTTGTACTGCCATTATACCGCCTCAAAACTTGGGAACACTACTTGACTCACTGGTTGTGCTCTAAGTGATTCTAAATAATTTAATAAAGCAGAATTTTCTATACCTGCATTAAGCGGTACTAATCCTGCTGTTTGGTTAGCTGCTTGGTTAGCTAAATCTGGACCAGAAGTAAATTCAAAAGATCCTGGTTGACCTATGCCTCTGTTCATATAATCCATAATTTGTGGATTTTGCATTAAAGTTGCTTGTTGAGTTGCTTGTTCTTCTGGGCTTTCAAATCCACCTAATGCTGCCATACCTGTAAGTCCAGCTATACCTTTTTCCATACCTGTTAAACCTTGAAAACTTTTACCTATAGAGGTGGCTCCAGCTGGCATAGTTCCTGTAAAAGCTCCTCGTGCTCCTGCTCCTATATTTTCAAAAAAACCACCTACTCCACCACTAGTGACTCCACCTGAACCAAAACTTAATCCTGGACCAGTCCCAACTAAACCTTCAGCACCGCCCATAAAAGTTTTTCCTAACGAATCTGTATATACACCTGTAGCTTCATTAAAAGAAAGTGCTCCTGTGGGAGAAGCTCCTGGCATCGTACCACCTTGTAGCCCTGCACCTGACGCTATGCTACCTAAAGCAAAACCTGTTGCCCCTTGTTTTAAAGCATAACCTAAATCACCTTCTTTTACAGCACCACCTATAGCTCCACCTATACCTGCACCAATAGGTCCACCTACAGCAAAACCTACTATGTGTCCGATAGTCGGAGCATTTTTCTTAATGTCTCCCCATAAATCACTTAAAAATCCAAACTCCATAATTCCTGTGTTGGGGTTGATTGAGTTTGCTTCGTTGCCTACAGTGTATTGATCTAAACTTACACCAAATTTTTCGTATAATTCTTCTAGTTGTTTTTTAAGTTCTGGATCTGATATTAATTTTTTAGGTAAAATTACTTCTCCTGGAGCGACGTGTGCTATCATTTGATCGCCATGACGACCTTGACTAGCTAACGCCATGATGCCTTCGTTCATCATTTTTCTCTAGAGACTCCTTTCATTTTTTCATAAGTTCTAAGACCACCTAATCCGAGCATACCCATAAGTATACTGGATAGTTGAGAAAACTCAAAACTAGGTAAATCTGTAGTTACACCAAAAGCGATTAAAATAGTTTCTATAATAGGGGAAAGTATAAAATGATAAGCTAGAGCTACCCCACAAGTCCATCCTACGAATGGTCGCCAACCAGCTACGAATATATTTTTATGGGCAGCTTCTTGCTTATTGAGTTGTATTTGTGCAAGATTAGCGTCATGAAACGCCATGGTCATTTCTTTTTGTAGCTTCATTTTTAAATTTTTATCAGGTATAAATTTACCTAATACTTTGTCTGCTACTTCTATAACTTGTCCTATCATATTATTTATTTAATATTTTATGACCATAAATCTTATCTACCCAATCAAGTAATTCTTTTTCTGTAAGGGTATGCTTGAGTAAGTTTACCTTTTTTGCAACGAGTTGTATATTCTTTCTTACGTATAAACCTTTCGGTTTTATCCTATCTATAGAAACGTTTGTGTCCTTTCCACCGTCACTTTTATTAAAAGTCATAGATATACCTGATAATGCACATTTACCGTCTTGCTCGTCCCATAACTCGTATAAGTCCTCTGGTATGAGTGTAAATGTGTGTCCTTGTTTTTCTCTAGAGTACCTTAACTGTATGAGCAGGTTTTTCATAAACCTATACCTTGAACTAGAAATATGCTGTTTTTTAGCTTTTTGTAAGCACGCAGCACATGCTTGAGGTTTATTATTATGCCACCTATCTGTAAATTTATTACAGTAGTTACATCTTTTTAATTTCATTATAGATGGACGCTAGTTGCTCCTTTCGTCACTACTGATACTATACCTAAACTTGTCTGGGCTGATAAGCCGTTTTCTGGCGGACCACTAAATGAAGATGCATCAGTTGTATTTATGTCTAACCATTTGTCTCCGTCGTAGACCTGTAGTTTATTTACAGTGGTATCAAATACTAGTGCACCCTGATTGAATTTACCTTCTAGTTTTTCAGTAGTAGTTATTTGTAGGGTATTATCGGGATCAAACTGACCCAAATTAATTTCTAATATACGAACTAACCTGTTGTATAAGTTTCCATCTACACTGCCATCATAACTTATAGGCAGTTGAGTGGGTAAAAGTTTACTCATCTTCTGCCGTTAGGTTTAATTTGTAGTCTATTACTACCCAATCTCCAACCTGTATTATTATTTCCTGGGTATGTGGCATCATCATCAGATTCAAAACGTAACGCTATTTGTCTTGATCTCGACCTAAGGTCTACTCTTGCCGTATCGCCATTTATTACACTTGTGCTTTTAGTTGTGAGCGATTCTCCTGGAGCATTACGTGTTTTTAGTACAAAATTTATTTGACCACCATCTGCATTACTTAAAAACCTGACATCAGGGATTAATTTACTAACAAAACTAAATTCATCACCATCTTCGATATCTAAATCTGAGCTTTCAATAAACACGTTTGTCATGGGGCTGCCGTCGTTATCGTAGCCAACTTCATGCTCATATAGATAACCACCACTAGTTGCTCTGGGGTAAGGTTCCACTCCTGCGTCTAACCATGCTGTTCTACTAAGTTGTCCATAAGCCCATGCACCATTAGCATAGTTATACGAAACATATCTATCTATTTCAGAACCACTAGCGGAAGTGTAATACCAACCGACTTCATCAAACTCTTCGTTTATAAAAGCATGAAATTTATATGCTTCTGATATATTTAAATCATCAAAAACATAACTTAATACAGAACATGGAACTTTTTGTACTGACCCTGAATAAACGTAGAAACTATCGTAAGACATCCAAAAAACACCTGCAGAACTTACTACTGCAGCTTTAGGTCCAATTAATCCTGTTTCTTTATTTATTAAATTTACACCAAATGTAAAAGGTGGTCCAATAAATTGCATACTGTACAGAGAAGTGTCTGTCCAGACTAGTATTTCTTGCCTAGCTTTTACCGCACCCACTATAGTGCTTCCTTCTGATAAACTTAAAGACCCTGCGGTGTTAGTTGATTTAGGCTCCCACTCTGTAATATTTTCTTGATCACAAAAAGCTATAAACAATGGATCTTGCACACTTGTTCTAGCTGTTCCTGATGCGTTTAGTGGGTCTGCTCCTAAAACTATTACATGTCTATCTACTTGAGAAACTAAAGTAAAAAGTCCTACTGTTGGTGCTAAATTAGAATTAGCTAGTTCAGTTATATTTTTAGCTCTGTTATTACTACTACTAGTAGACCATTCTACCCCTCCTGAACTATCCCAATAATATATTCCTCCATTACGAGGATTTATAATTAGATCTTCTCCAAAATTATCATGAGACCAGCTTCTTAATTGATTAGCAAACGCTAATGGACTTGTTGAACCAAAAGCACCAGCACCCCAAGCACCAGCTCCCCAACCTGTGCCAGACACATAAGCATCTAAACCGACTTGTATTTGATAGTAACCTATAACACTACTACCACCTTTGTTACTACCAGCATCAGACGAATTAGCTGTTACTGGAACAGTAAACGTATATGTATTAACGCCAGTAACCGCTGTAACTAAAAAACCCACTTGGCTTAAATAAGTAGAACCCTCTTGATTTATCACATCAGCTGTAATATTACCGCCAAAACTGGTTGCTCCACTAAAACTCACGTAATCACCTGCAGATAATCCATGATTACTATCTGTTGCGGTTACTGTGCTTGAACCGTCAGTGGCTGAAAAAGTGACATCACCAGCAGCAGTTGTTTGCCTTAAAGGTGTGATGTCATAAAAACTGCCACCTTTTTCTACATAGTATTTACTAGTTGTGCCTAGACCTAAAAATTTTGTACCTGTTAAATTAGTCCAACCATGAAGAGCCCTACAATTACCTAAGAAAGTGTTACTGTTATCTTTTCTCCAGCCACCTATTTTTTCAGGTAGTCCTTTCTTAAACCTAACTAAATTACCATCAAACCAACCACCTTCATTAGAATAATTAGTATTTTCTCTGTTGATTCCAGGTTTAAATTGTACTTTAGTTAATTTCATTATTCTATAACTCTATATGTCTTACCGTCGTAACAAAAACTATTTTTTCTATTTTCCGTAGGAGATACATAGCTTACGTGTACCCACCCACTTTTAGGGTCGACACCGTCGTAAAATTCTAATATAATTTGATCGTAATCAAGTCTTTCTTTTATGTAATAAAAAAGTTCCTCGTTATCTATCCCAGGAATCTCTATATCTACAGCTTGTCCTAGAGTGTGTTGGCTAGTGTCACGAGAGCCAAGTTTTCTATTGAGCTCCAGACAGCGGTAACCAGAACTAGGACTAAAAGGTTGACCGAAATGATTTCGTACATGTTCAAGTATTTCTCCACAGAGGGTTTTTAAGTTATTAAATATTGTTTCGTCTTGGACAGTATTATCAATACCATGACGTAAAGCAACTTGAGATTTTTCTAGTTCCCTTAATTTAAAGTGTTTTGATAATCTAGTTTCCGAGGAGAACTCCATTTTTGTTCTCCTAAAACAAAGCAAATTTTACTAAAAATCCAATAATAGTTAAAGAAATAGTCACAGTAAATATTAAGCTATTCCTTATAGTTCTATTAATTGAAGAAATACCG
>MDTC01252251.1_pt1 | contig 11439 bp, 10 predicted proteins | sample 811181 | NCBI WGS metagenome assembly MDTC01 (sample SAMN05326644, study PRJNA326480) | marine metagenome | isolation source: seawater | place: Pacific Ocean: North | collected 2011 | reverse complement strand
TGTTGTCTTTATCTCTGACAGGTCCTGTAAGGAAACTTTCTCGGCCGAGAATCATGTTGCTTATAGATGATTTTCCCACTCCGGATGATCCAAGAAAAATATTGGTAGAGCCTGCGGTTAAAAGACTTAAAAAAGATTTTTCGCCCATTCTTGTCACTGTGCTTAAACATAGAATAGGCGCATCTCCTGCTACTGCAGTAACTTTTTTAACCGCAGACTCCGGGTTTTTAATTAGGTCTACTTTGTTCAATACAATCACTGGTTTTAGCGCAAGGCTCCAGCATAGAAGTAAGTATCTCTCGATCTTTTTTGGATTAAATTCCTTATCAAGCCCAGAAACGATAAAAACACGATCGACGTTTGCTGCCATTAATTGTCTTCGTTTATTGTGACCGATTTCAGTCCTTGCTAGAATATTTTTCCGTTCAAGCATCCTCTGAATTAGTACTTTGTTTGTTTGAAAGTGTTCAGGTTTCCTTGCTAGAACCCAATCTCCTATGGTTGGCAGATCTTCTTTGTTTTTTTCTTTAAATTTACCTGGAAGTACCCCGCTTAGTTCTCCTATCTCTGACAGAAGTATGAAGCCATCGGTGTTTTGACGAGAAACTCGTGCACGGATTAAGCCCAGGTCAGAAGTATTGAGTTGGCTCTCAAAAAAATCGTCCCAGCCTAGCTTTTTGGCACTCACAATCTTTGCCGGAGTTTGCGATTTAAAACCACGGTTGCACTGAAATTGAAGAATCCAAAATTAATAGTTTTGAATACTTCGACAGATTTGGTTGCGGACTCATTTTAATTGTTTAAAAAGTTCAAAGGCAGACCAGGGCTACCCCAGTCGCAGGCAACGAGTTTGCCCGTCGTCGATAAAGTTATATACGCAGTTTTTAGATCTATTCCCCCAAAACAAATATTTGTAGTGAAAACGTCGGGCATTTCAACAAATGATGCAGTTTTACCGTCAGCGGAATGGATCGTGATTCCGCCTGTCACTAGGGTTGCAACACAAATATTTCCCAATGCATCTAGAGCCAGCGAATCATATAAGCTATAGCTCGGTGTTTGAGCCATTAATATAGGCTTCTGGGTTGAATCGATTTTTCCTGGGGCTGTCAGGGCGTAAGACCAGAGACGACCAGTCGGGGTTTCAGCCACGTAAAGTGTTCTTTCATCAGGTGAGAGTCCGATACCATTTGGTGCCTCTAATGGAAAGATAGCCTCTTTAATATGATCTCCATCTGAGGATGCATAAAAAACACCGGTCCTGTCACGATCTCTCGGCCTAGTCTTCCCATGGTCTGTAAACCAAAATCCACCCTGTCGATCGAATACTATATCGTTAGGTCCTTTTAAAGGAATCCCATCGCATTCGGTATACAGGGCCTCTACTTTTCCAGTGTTTAAGTCTACTCGCTCTATCCTGCCCCCAGTATAGTTATCTGGCTGCATGCCTGGAAACAGGAGGCCCTTGCTGCTGTTATGCCATTCAAACCCTCCGTTGTTACAAACATAACACTTTCCGTCTGGGCCAATAGCTGCCCCGTTTGGCCCGCCCCCAAGCGTTGCCACTGTCTCTTTTTCCCCTTCACTGGTTATGCGAGTTAGCGTCCCGGCAGCGATCTCTACCAAAAGTACTGAACCATCAGGCATCGCAATCGGTCCTTCTGGAAATCTTAGACCCGTAGCTATCTCTTTCATTTCGACCATCTATTTATTCTCATATTTTTCTTTAGCATAGCCCCATTCTAACCAAGGCAACAACGCTTCTATGTCACTTTGCTCTACCGTCCCCCCGCCCCAAATTCGAAACCCCGGTGGCGCGTCTCTGTAAGACCCAATATCAAAAGCCACTCCCTCGGATTCAAGGATAGAGACAACATTCTTAACGATTTTCTTTTGTGCTTCCTCGGGCTTACTACTAAACCATTCGTCTACTATGGAGAGACAAATCGAAGTGCTTGAGCGGTTAGTTGCTTTTTTTGTAAGAAAATCAGCCCAAGACGTTTTTTCTATCCAACTGGTTACTGAAGCTAAGTTTGACTGAGATCTTCTGATTAGGGTTTGCAGTCCTCCCACCTTTTTCGACCAATCTAAAGCGCTGAGTTGATCTTCAACTGCAAGCATTGATGGCGTATTTATAGTCGCGCCCTCAAATAAATCTTTTAAAATTTTACCTTTTTTGGTGAGGCGGAATATCTTGGGAAGTGGCCACGAGGGTGTGTAAGATTCGAGGCGTTCAACCGCCTGAGGAGATAAAGCTATCATTCCATGTGCGGCTTCTCCTCCCAGAACTTTCTGCCAACTCCATGTGACTACGTCGAGTTTTCTCCAAGGCATCTCCATCGCAAATAAGGCAGATGTGGCGTCGCAAATCATCAGGCCGTCCCGGTCTTCGGAGATCCAATCACCGTCCGTAAGACAGGCTCCTGAAGTTGTCCCATTCCAAGTAAAAATAACATCTCTTTTTTCAGTATCTGCCTCGGACAAGTTTGGCAGCTCACCGTAATCAGCCGTTAGGTAGTTCACATCCGATAATTTTAATTCGTCTCGAATATCTTTTGCCCAACCCTCACCAAAACTTTCCCAATACAAGACGTCTACACCCTTCGGCCCCAACATGCTCCACATTGCCATTTCAAACGCGCCCGTATCAGAAGCAGGGACGATCCCGACTAAATAATCATCGGGAATCCCGAGCATTTTTTTGCTTTCATCGATAACTGACTTCAACCTTGATTTTGGGTGTTTCGCTCTGTGAGATCTTCCAAGAGATTCCAAGTTAATATTTTCAATGTTCCAGCCTGGATGCTTAGAGGTTGGTCCTGACGAAAAGCAAGGGTTCTTTGGTTTAAGTTCGGGCTTTATCGGTTCCATTAATTTTTCCAATTCTATTAAAAGTTATTTCGAGCCATTGATCTAATTTGTGAGCGTGCATGATAAGCTTTTTTTTCTAAAGAAACATTTTGACAGTTAAAAATTTTAAGATCGAGTTTTTAAAATATTATGGTTTGATTTTGGATCAAAAGTTAGAAAATCTGGTGCCTACTAAGATGATTTGGGCTGAAAACAGGTATTTTTGTTTGCGGCTCAGACCGAGAGATCACCAATCTTTTTCGGATAAAGGGAGCGGTTCCAGAGATAACCAACCAAACCTAGGAGAATGTTGGATATTGCAGCAGCTAAAAAGATCCCCTGGAAACCAAGTAATAATTTTCCAATGTATGCGAGTGGGACGTAAACGATGATTAAGCGCGCTACTGACATCGCTGTCGAGTATAGAGGCCGTCCGAGAGAGTTAAAAATTGCACTGGAGATCATAAGCGCTCCCCAGGCTCCATAACTTATCGGAACTATTAGAAGGTAGGTCGCGGCGGAATCAATAACAGCTGGATTTGTATCAAAAATTCTAACCACCTCAACGCTGAACAATGCCAGGATAATTGCGATAACTATTCCCCAGTAAAAGACGAATTTGAATGATAATTTCATTGCTTCGTCGGCTCGGTCGGGACGATTCGCTCCCATGTTTTGGCCTACAAAAGGACCAATACTTGCGGAAAGTGCGAACAGAGGTATCGCAAACAAACCCTCAATCCTTGAGGCAATTCCAAAGCCCGCGACTGTTTCTTGGCTGAATTCGGCGAGGTAGCTAACGATAATTGCCGTCGAAAGGGGCCCTATCATGTTTGTCGCGGTTGCAGGGATGCCCACAGCTAGTATTTCTTGCCATGATCCTCGCAGTGTCGCAAGACTCAGGTTTCTGTAACTTAACAATCGCTTTCGATGATATAAAATGAAGATGGTCGCTAAGAAAGTTATGAAGCGGGCCAAAAGATTAGCCCACGCTGCGCCTGTTAACCCTAGCTCGGGAAACCCCGCTAATCCAAAGATTAAAAAAGGGCTGATTGCTATGTGCAAGAGGGCTCCTGAGACCATAAGTGTTCCCGAAATCGTAGCGTCTCCAAGGGCTCGAAGAGCGTTGGCGCCCACGGCGGGCACTGCTAGAAAAAACACAGAAAGGTAATAGATTTCCATGTACTGTTTGATAAGCGGAAGCGTTGAGTCGTCAGCGCCTAATAGAGAAAATAGAGGGGTAATAGACAAGTAGCCTATAAATGAAATTGAAATCATTATTAAGCCAATCAACAGAATTCCGTCACTGGCTATGCGCTTTACTTTTTGCTTGTCACCACCCCCGGCGGTTCGCGCCAAGACACTTGATACCCCAATAGAGATTCCAAGCGAGAGTGACATTAATGCAGCGCTGACGGGGAAAGTAAAGCTGTATGCGGTTATGACTACTGTTCCGAGCTTAGATAAAAATGCCGTCTCAATAAGCCCAGCGACGATGTTTGCCGAAATACCTAAAATGACGGGGGTTGTGAGTCTTAAAAGACCGGGGCCTACTTCCCCTTGGACTAAACGCGGAGCAGGAGATTCTGATTTGTTCATTGGCCAACGCTAAAATCGGAACGCCCTCTTATTCCCCCAATATTCTTTTGGTCAAATGGTGTTAGTTGGTATACGTAATAGTTCAGCCAGTTATTAAACAGAAGGTTCCCGTGACTTCTCCAATTTACTATTGGCTCCCGGGCTGGATCGTTCTCAGGAAAATAATTCTCTGGAATATTCGGGGACAGTCCGGCCGAGACATCTCTCAGGTATTCATCGCGCAGACAATCAGGCTCATATTCTGAGTGCCCGGTAACAAAAAGATGTCTCCCATCGTTATGCGCCCAAAGGTATGCGCCTGCTATCTCCGAGTCCGCTATAAGATCTAGCTCCTCTATCTCACAGATTTGTTTAGTGGGCACCTCTGCATATCTAGAATGCGGGGCGTCAAAGATTTCGTCGAAGCCTCTAGAGATTGGTGATAAATGATTGCGCAAACGGTGCGGGTAAACACCGCTAATTTTTTTAGGGAGCAGGATCTTATTCACACCATAGAGATGGAACATCGCTGCTTGGACAGCCCAACACAAAAACATCACCGAAGTCACATTTGACAGAGTCCAATCTAGTATTTCTGTCATTTCTTTCCAGAAAGTGACTTGATGAAATGGAATTTGTCCAAGGGGTGCCCCAGTGATGATCATCCCATCGTATTTTCTTTTTTTGATCTCACTGAAACCTTTGTAGAAATTTTCCATATGCTCGATGGGCGTGTGCTTTGAAGGGCGTTCCGAGATCCTTAGGAATTCTACATTAACCTGCAACGGAGAATTGCTTAGCATTCTCAAAAGATGGATCTCCGTCTCAATTTTTTTCGGCATAAGGTTTAGAAGCAGCACATTGATTGGCCGAATGTCCTGCTGCTTGGCTTCTGCACTCCGCAAACAAAAAATGTTTTCCCCCTGGAGGACGTCGAAGGCTGGGATTCCGTCTGGTATGTTGATTGGCATTTTTTTCCTTTAAAGGACCCATCTAGCGTCAGCTGAAGTGGGATTCCTCTTTAGCTGAATTTTTATTGCGCCCGCAAGCTGATATCAAATCGGCGCTTAAAACATTTTATCTGAATTTTTTTTGTCGTCAAATAAAACAAAGTATTGTGTCTACGGCCAATCCGTAACTCCGTAACTTGATTGAAGCTTCTTCATGCCTTCGATCCATCGGTCATAGTCTCCTGATTTACGCTGCACGTAATCTAGAACTTTAGGGTGTGGCAGGACAAGAAAACTTTCGTTTTTTAAAGCTGCAATCACCGCTTCAGAAACTTGTTCCGGTTCTATCATTCCATCAACGCTCGCCACTCCATCCGGGTCATCGGCTGTCATAGCTGTTCGAACTGCTTGAGGACAAAGAACCGAAACCTTGAGCCCGCGATCTCCATAGGTAATGGCCAACCATTCAGCGAAGCTTACGGCGGCATGTTTCGTGACACTATAGGGAGCAGATCCGATTTGAGAAAGCAATCCAGCGGCGGATGCAGTGTTAAGGATATAACCAGATCCGCGCCTCAGCATTCCCGGAATTGCGGCTCGAGCCGAGTAAACATGGGCCATTACATTAATCTCCCATATTTTCTGCCAGTCTTCATTTGGGACTTCGGGCCCACCGCTCACGCCAACACCCGCGTTATTGCAGAGCAAATCGATTCCCCCGTATTTAAGCTCAGATGACTCTATGAGGCGCCGGATGTCTACTTCGCTCGCGACATCTGTTTTAAAAGACTCGGCGCCGGTTTCTGCTTCCACTCTTTTTAGGCCTTGCTCGTCTAGATCTGCGATTATAATTTTGCGAGCGCCCTCATCTGAGAAACGCTTCGCGAGGGCTCTTCCAATGCCGTTTGCGGCCCCGGTGACCACCACAACCTTATCCCGAACTTCCATCAATTATTTCCTTTGTCACTCGCGTTTAAGGGTGCCACAACTTATTTGCCTTTCCCAGCTTTATCCATTTCGATTGGCTTATATGGCATAATGAGGAAACTATGACGATGAACGAACTTGGGTTTTATGCCCTAGCTGGAGCCCCTAAAACCCCCAGCGATTTGATAGAGGAAGTCGAACTAGCTGAACAGATCGGCTTAGGAAACTGTTTTTTGTCAGAGCGTTTTAACATCAAGGAAGCGTCGACCCTAAGCGGGGCTGTTGGAGCGGTTTCAAAGAAGATAGGTATAGCGACTGCGGCGACGAACCATAACACTAGGCATCCAATTGTCACTGGGGCTTATGCCTCTACGATGCACTTTCTAACGGAGGGAAGATTTGCTCTTGGTTTAGGTCGAGGTATTGACCTGCTTTTTAAAGCCATGGGCCTTCCAAAAATAACGACGCAGCAGCTAGAAGAATTTTCTCACCTCATGAGACGACTACATCGTGGGGAAACCGTAATTGAGTATAAAAGCTCTCTCGGAGAGTGGCCTTTTCTTCGCCTTGACCCAGATTTTAATGAGTATATCCCCTTACTTCTTACCGCTTTTGGTCCAAATTCGTTGGCTTTGGGAGGGCGAGCCTTTGACGCGGTAGTGCTTCACACTTTCTTTACAGAAGAAACGACCGCAAGATGTGTCAAAAACGTAAAGACAGCCGCTGAGGAATCCGGCCGAGATCCGTCCGACGTTAGGGTATGGTCTTGCTTGGCTGTTGTAGGAGATCATTTGCCATTGGAGTTACAGTTAAAAAAAACCGTGGGCAGAATGGCGACTTACCTGCAAGCCTATGGAGACCTGATGGTTCGAACCAATGATTGGAACCCCAAACATTTGTCTGAGTTTCGAGCTAGCGAAATCATAAAATCTTTTCGGGGCGCTATTGACCAAAAAGCATCGTTCCAAGAACTACAGGATATAAACGAGCTGATTCCGGATAACTGGCTATCGAATGCCGCTCTAGGCTCCCCGAAGGAATGTGTAAGTGTCATAAACAAACAGTTTGAGCTAGGTTGTGACGGAGTGATTCTTCACGGAGTATCGCCGAAAGAACTTTTGCCCATCGTAGAAGAGTACAAACTTCAACGAGAAGCAAAACGTTTTTCCCATCTGCCTAACAATCCGGCTTTGCCTCCAAGCATGTTCGATACTCGAATTTAGTTCATCTGAAGCAGAATAAAAAATCCAGCACAATTTTTTTATAACTTGGCAAATAAATCGCTTAGATCTTTTACTGAGCCGACGATATGAGCTGCGCCTGCTTTCAAAAGCTCCTCTTTATCGCGATAACCCCATAATATTCCGATGCCTTCAGCTCGCGCATTATTTGCTGTTCTAATGTCAGTTGCCGTATCTCCTATCATATAAGTTTTACTTATGGCGTAGCCTGAGTAGTCAGCTATCTCTAGAAGAGCCGATGGTTCTGGTTTCAATCCGTGTTCCGGTTTGTAACCCGAAACAATATCGAACGAACTCGGGAAAAATTTTTCAACGCAGGATTTGGTAAACGCATCATCCTTGTTAGAAAGAACTGCCAAACAATTTTTCTTTGAGGCTATTTTTAGCATGTCCAAAATGTCTGGGAAAGGTTCTGCCTCTTCCCAATACGTTCCATAAGCTTCTCTGAACATAGATAAACATGCAGAGACTTCTTTAGAATTCCGATTGCTTTTCGGCAGACATCTTTTGGCTCCTTCTTTGGCTCCGTCACCGATGATATATTTATAGTTTGTTACTGAGTGCACGGGGTAGCCCATTTTCTTTAGTGCCCAATTAAACGATTTAGCAAGGCTAGGTAAGCTATCAAGAAGGGTTCCATCAAGGTCAAAAACTAAAAGTTTATTTTTCGTCATTTGCTAATGACTCCTCATAAACGTGATCCTTCATTAAAATTTCGTTTAATGAAATTTGTGACTCGATGCTTTCTAGAAAGAGGCGCTCTCTGCGAAAATTCTCGGGTTCGTTAGAACCTGCTTCAGAAGCTTTTTTTAGAAGCCCTTCGTAACCGATTAAGCTTGTGATGATTTGGTGGGTTTTAGTCCTTCCCGAATTAGCGCTTAACGCCTGGAGAGTGTCGTTTTCTGATACCAAAAAAAGTCTCTCCATAGCGCGAAAATTTATCTCTTCCTCTATGATTTCATTTACGTTGGATCCTTTGATTGTTCGACTGAGATTCTTAGAAAGAAGTATTCCAGAGAGCCACTGCTGGAGTAGGCACCCGGTTGAAAAGTATCGCGAGAGATATTCTTCGGCGAGACCATTTTCCCCAAGCGGATATTTTTCTCTTTGAGCTATTACATAAAGAGAGCTATCTTCCTGATCAAAAAAAATTCCTTCATTGCCTGAGTTACGGTGAATTCGCCAGGTTGATACATTTGTGATTAGATTTTCCAAGAGAAAAACTTTATCTTCTGCTGGACTTAGGTTTATTACTAAGGGTGCTCCCATGGATAGAGCTTCTGGAAAGATTGGGCATTGGTGCAGTGCGAGAGTCTTAATCACTATCAATTGGGCCCAACGGTCCCAGCCTCTCCCTCCAAATTTTTCGGGCCAGTCCAGTCGAAGTAACGAAGCTCTCTCCATTTCTTTAAAAAAAGCTCTACTTTCTAAAGAATTGTTAAGTTCACAAAACGCTGTAATTTCTGTTTCTAGGTCTTTGTATGCCTTTTTCCTTATTTCTTTTACCTTAAATGATTTCATCCTGCTAAAAGGTCTTTCGCCGCGTTAATTTTGGCTGCAAGAAACGTTGAGCCCCCGCGATCAGGATGAACTCCTTGCATAAGTCTTTTGTGCGCAGCAACTATCTCTCTTTTTGATGCGCCTTGGGACAAACCTAGAATCTCGAGAGCTTGCTGTTCGCTCATTTCAGATGAGAAAGTTGCGCTTGGTTTACTGCTAGTATCTTCTGCACCTTCTTCCCACTCCGGGCGCTCTCGTTCGAGGTAAGCATGCATTAAATTAACTGAATCCGAATCGGACTCTATTTCAATTAGAATCTCTTTAATTTCTTCTATGGATAGTCCTGAAATTTTTTTCCCTTCGTGCTGACCTTGAAGTATCTGCCCGTCCATGGAGCCGGTAGCATGTTCTAATTTCATGTGTATAAAAGAGGTTTTTATCTCACTCGAATCTCTAGGGGTAGAGGTCGTACTGCCGAATAGCCTGCTCGCATTGCGGAAAACCGAAGCGAGTTGGGCACCCCTCATAAATAGTCCAACTATTCGAACTACGAAAGGAAGAGCTGCTCCCAGAAGCGCGAATATCGGATGAAGACGACCGGTAAACGCAAGGAACAAAATCGCTAATCCTAAGAGACACAGTACGTATATGATCTGGAACTGCTTTGAGGAGAATTTTTTCTTCTCAAGAATCTTTTTTAGGACCAGGAAAGTTATTATTGGAACTGTGATTAGTGAGATAAGTATGCCCAAATATTTGCCTCACTTCCTTAATTGAAGGGTTAAATTCTTTCCACTTCGATCACGTTTTTCGTAGTTTTCTAGCGCTTTGTGGCCCCCGGCGACGAAGACAGCGACCGAGGACAAAAGATCCTGAAGTTCCTTAACGCTACCAGAGTTGAAAGGTGCATAGGCTCCCCCGCTTAAAAGAGCGATTTGTTGAAAAACGGACATGACCGCGTTATTACTCCCTTCTTGAAACATGAATATGGGTGCATTGAAGACCCCAAATTTGCCAGCAAGAAAGCAGAGTTCGTCAGCATTCTCTTCTAAAGCGTCTCCAACGAATACTAACGCTTTGATTTTTTGTGCTCGGTGTTCTTCAAGAGCGTGCTTAAAAATCTTCGCTATTTGCGTGTGTCCACCGAGGCACCTGACCTTCGCCATTTCACTTATTAATTCCTCTCCCGAGGAGAACCAGCCGGAGTGTTGGAATTCATTGAAGCCTCTGTAATAACAAAGCTGAACATTTATTCCCCCCAGGTCATCAGTCGCCTTAAACATTTTATTTTGAATTTGGCATGCGTTATCCCAGGTCCTTTCTCTCGATGCGGTTGCATCCATTCCAAAGACTAACCTGCCGGCTCCTTCTCTCTGGTTTCGAGATGGGGTCTTCTTTACTTGCTCTAGGAAACTTTCTAGCTTTCTAGAACTGGGTTTTGGTAGATTTTTTGGTTCTTTCATAAAAATGGTCTTCAAAAATTGCGTTATACTATAATTCTCTAATTGTAACCTCTAGATCTTGTTGTTAAAAATGAAAAAATTGACCGTAGCAACCTCTAGCGCAGCACTCTTTGACCTGAAACAGAGTGACAGAGTTTACAAGGAAGAGGGATTAGAGGCGTATTCGAAGTACCAGCTTGCCAGAGAGAATGAGCCTCTCTCGCCGGGGAGGGCCTTTTCGTTAATTGAAAAATTACTGAACTTAAATACCTTGCTTGAGAATCCCGATCGCGTCGAGGTGATTTTGCTATCACGAAACACATCTGACACTGGCCTAAGGGTTTTTAAGTCAATAGAGCATCATAATTTATCTATAAGTCGGGCTGCGTTTACAGGTGGAACAAAACCGCACAGGTATATGGCTGCTTTTGGGGTAGATCTCTTTCTCTCGACTGAACAGGCCGATGTAGTCGAAGCCCTTGAAGATGGGAAGGCGGCTGCTAGCATCTTGTCGTCAAGTCTCCCTTCATCGAGAAGAGAAGATATTCGTTTTGCATTTGATGGCGACGCCGTATTGTTCTCCGATGAGGCGGAAGAGGAATATCAAAAAAACGGGCTAGAAGATTTCCTAAGCTCCGAAAAAAATCTAGCTAATGTGCCTCTCCAAGGTGGTCCCTTTAGATCATTTGTTGAGTCTCTAAACCAACTGAAGAGCGAATTTATGGGAGATCTGGATCCTATCAGAACTGCTTTAGTGACAGCCAGATCTTCGCCGGCCCACGAGAGGGTAGTCAAGACTTTGCGTTCTTGGGGTATGTCAGTAGATGAGAGCTTGTTTCTCGGGGGAATGGAAAAAGCAGCATTTTTAAAATCTTATGGGGCCGATATTTTTTTTGATGATCAGGCTGAGCACTGCCGTATTGCGAGCGAGACCGTTTTAGCCGGCCACGT